>MDTG01293616.1_pt1 | contig 25978 bp, 20 predicted proteins | sample 811421 | NCBI WGS metagenome assembly MDTG01 (sample SAMN05326645, study PRJNA326480) | marine metagenome | isolation source: seawater | place: Pacific Ocean: South East | collected 2011
ATCGTATTCACTTTCGTACGCAAATGTAATAATCTGTTTAAAATTAAGCATAAAAAAAACGGTTTAGAAGACTAAACCGCTTATTTACAATCGTTTTACATTTGTAGCGAGAAGGGGGCACGATCCCCTGACCTCTGGGTTATGAATTTCGAAAAAAAACACATAAATACCAGTTTAATAGGCTTTTCAAGCTGCAATTGTTAAAATCGTATGCAGTTTAATCTTGTGATTAATAAAATTATTTAATACGAATTTGCGCAATTTTTGCGCAATAGGCAAGAAAAAACTGCGTAATTTTTTTTCATGCTTATATTTTTTAATTCAATTGAGGATTCCCGTAAAAAATAAAAATTCCAATCATTTAAGTTTGTGTCTTCAAGTCGGAATTATACCGAAAAAAGACTATAAACCGAAGTAGGTAAAACCTAATTAAACTTTTATTAAATGAAAAAATCGCTTTTAATTTTAATTCTTATTATCACAATAATACCAAAGCAATCATATGCGCAAAATAAGGGAGAAGCAATTGCAGGTATTGCAGGAGGGCTTTTAGCTATTGGAGCAGGAGTAGCAGCAGTTGAACAAATGAAGGAAAAAGCTGAATTAACAGCTACGCAATGGATATTAACAAACAGACCTGAATTGACTAGTTTTTCATTAAAAACATTAGATTTTAATGGTAAAAAACTAAAAGATATGTCAGCAGTATCTGTAATAACATTTAAAATACAAGAGTTTACGCCAGAAGATAAGCCAGAATTAAATGGAAAAAAACAAGTGCTTTTTGGTTTTACTAGTAGTGGTTGGATAAGTGAATATGGTATTGATTTTGAAAAAGTAAGTTGGTATTTAATTGATGATACAGAATGGCTAAGTATGATGGTAGCTTATGTTAAAGTGTCTTCAGGAGAAAGTGACGAAGTAAGTTTAGAGTCCACTTTAAAAGAAGGGAAAGTTGTTAATAAAGGAGTGAAAGTTAAAAGTAAATTGGTTATCCCTTTCTTTAAATTAACAGGAGATATGTATGTTGTTACAGACTATTCTTCAAAAATGAAACTACTATATAACGAACGTTCTTTAGGAATATTCTTAAAAGAAACTAGTGATCTTGTTCAAATTGGAAGAGGAGATATTATTAAAATTCATGATTTCTTTTTTGATGAAGAGTAAGATTTTAGCATGATTGTTAAATAAAAAAAGCCAGACACTATCGTGTCTGGCTTTTTTTATTCCAAATTTTATTTATAATCAGGACAAATATATTTCTTTATCATATATACAGTAATTGGTTTTAGTGTCTTACCAGTGTGAGGATGTAACCCTGCAGAAGTAAAAAAGTCTAAAGTTTTATTATGATTTTTTCCATACCATAAATTTTCTAAACCATTTTCTTTAAAAAATTGTGTTTCACAATCTGGATTGATTTTCGTGAAGTTCAAGATACGAGCTTCGTTAAATGCTTTAATTTGATTTGCGTTATACTTCTTTAAATCAAATTCTACTTCTGTATAATGATTATCATTCCAAACCATCCAACGTTGTGTGTTTATCGTTATTGGAATTAAAATCAAAAGGATAATTATAATACCAAAAACTGATAATAATTTCATTTTATGGTTTACAAAAAAGCTAGAGTATTCTGGTTTCAATTCTTTTTTATCAATTACTATTACATCCTTTTCATAACCTAAATAGTTTCTTAAACTTTCAGCAGCAAACTGTCTTAATTCTATTACTTCATTTTTGTTTGAAATAATGTCATTGTATTTGTTTCTTAAAATTCTTTCTCCATAAGGTTCACCACAGTCTTCTTGGATGTAATCAGATAAAAACTGCGTAACGTGACTTTTACTGTTAAAACCATTTTCAATTTTTGCTTTATTAAAAGCGTCAAGAAGTAATTTTTTGTGTGTCAATTTATGTTTGGTTTTTAGTGTTTTTAAGTAGTGGAAATTCTTTTCCATGACATTTCCATAGCTTTTCCATTCAATATTTTTTTTTAGACATTTCTTTGAGTCAGAATTAAAATTGCCTTCTCGTAATAAGGCTTACGAGATATTTTAATTCTAAAGTGGAGTACTCTACTAAGCTAAAATTGCCATTTGGAAAGTAACAATTTTACTTAAGTAATATGCTCCACACTTTCCAACTATTGAAGAGCATTCTCTTCAAATTTTAATGTGTTGCTATGCGATAATATCTATTCGATCAAATCTCGGACAGCAATACCTATGTCTAATTTTAATAATACAAAAATGAAAAAAATATATATAATCACGCTTACGGTTTTCCTCAATTGCGTTTTATTTTCTTGCACGCCAGAGAATTTGTCTGATGAAATTAATACCACTCAACTATGTTGTGGACAAGATGGAAATATTGATCCACCACCTCCACCGCCACCACCAACAGAGGAAGAAGATTAATGAATCTTATAAGTACAGTTACAAGAAAGGAATGAAAGTATTTAAAATTTCATTCCTTTTTTTCTATTTACATAGCTAATTAAATGACATTTATGGAAACCAAATATTGGTAAAAAGTGCCTAAAAATTTTGGTTTACGGGAAACCGTAAAGATCTAGTATTTATTTACCATAAGTTTGATGAGTTAATAAAAGCACAGGTTAAACAAAAAATTAAACAGCAAAAATTATGATAATATCTACTGAATTAAAGAGTCATTTTTTGAGACTCTACCAAATTGCATTTTCTGATGATAATTTTGACGTACTAGAAATGCAAATGCTATATAAGTTTGCGGAGGAGCGAGGATTAACTAAAGAACAATTAAATGAAATTTTATTGAATCCATCTCATGATTCTACAATACCAGAAACACTAGAATTAAGAGTAGAATACTTATACGATTTGGCTTTTATGATTTGGGCAGATGGAGAAGTAACAGATGATGAATACATAACTTTAAAAAAGTATTGTAAAAAATTTGAATTTTTAGATGAAAATATAACTGAATTAGCAGATTTTTTATTGAAATCAGCAAAAGAAGGCATTAGTAAAGAAGAAATAATAAGGGACATAAATTCATAATTATGGGAGCAATTAAAAAATTATTTAAATTAAAAAGTACAGAGCCAAGTCAGTCAATGTTTGATAATACGGAAGAGGCTAGAGAGCAAGCTCGAATTACATATTACCAAAGTGGTTATGGAGCAGCGACTAAGGCGTCAGGAAATGCTGTAACGTTTGGAGTTGGTTTGAAAAACTTATATAATAGCTTTGAAAATTTGTGTAGAAAGCAATTAAATGAACAAGATCGATTAAAGCAACCTTATAAAGAACAGCAAGAAAAAGAACGAACTGAACTTAAAAAAAGAGAAACTGCATTATCAATTTATGAAGATCAAAAAAATGAAGTTGTTAAGAACATAGAATCTCATAAGTTTGAAATGATGGATGTCAAACAAAATCCTGAAAAATATGGTATTGATGCAGACAAAAGACCAAAAGCTCAGTTTTATATTGGTTTACTTTTACTATTGCCAATAACCATTTATTTATTTGTTTTTTATATTTCTGCTTCGTATTCTGCGTTTTTTAAAGATTTTGAAACGGGTAGTTTGACAGCAGCAATTTTTGATGCTAATGCATTGAATAAAGCAATAGCAGACGGTTGGTTAGAAGCTGTGTTTATTGGTACAATTCCATTTGTTTTTATGGGATTAGGTTATTTAATTCACATGTTTCAAAAAGGAAAAAATATAATGTCCTATGTTAAATTGGCAGCATTATTAATATTAACTTTTTTGTTTGATGTTATACTTGCATATTTAATTGAAAAGAAGATTTTTGATTTTGAAAGAGTTTTAGGTGAAAGCTTTACACCTTCTATGGCTGTTACAAATGTCAACTTTTGGGGAATTATTTTTGCTGGTTTTGTTGTTTATTTAATTTGGGGATTAGTATTTGATTTTGTAATGAAAGAACATGAAAATGTTGATAAAATAAAAGCATTCATAAGAAGCAAAAAAGAGGAGATCAAAAATTCTGAAAGTAAAAAAGAAACATTATTATCAAAAATAGAAGACTTAAAGCACGAGGTAACATCCATTAAAGGTAAAATATCAGAATTGCAATCTAAAATAGATGGATTTGTTTTTCCTGTAAAAGAATATTTACATTATCACTACCAGTATAAAGAAGGATGGTATCAAGCGATTAATGAAGTTTTAGCCTTGCCTACCAAGTCTAAAGATGAATTAAGAAACAGTTGTGAAGATGTATCACAAAATCATTTAAAAGATTTAAATCTACAGGATATTGATATTCAAAATTTAGTTTACACAAATAAATAATAATATGACAAAGAGATTTTATAACCTATTATTTTTACTAGTGTTTACTATTTTATCATCATGTAAAAAAGATGCCAAAGAAGATTTAACAGATATTGTGGAAAGTGAAATTGAAACTATATCGCATAAATCAAGTGATAATTTAAATATCAGCTTTTTATTAGACCTATCAGATAGGATAAGTCCTGACGAACATCCTAATAGTGCAATGGAATATTATCAAAGAGATGTAGCTTATATTAAATCCGTGTCTGAAGCTTTTGACATACATTTAAGAGGAAAAAAGGTTAGAGCTATGAATGATAAAATTCAGTTATATTTTGATCCAGAACCAAGCAATCAAAATATTAATACCATTTCTAATAATTTGAAATATAATATAAATAGAAAAAATGTAACCTTATCCGTATTAGATGAGATTAAACACAATTATGCTACAAGTCCTAAAGCTATATATGATTTGGCTATAGCAGATAATAAGTATGTTGGATCTGATACTTGGCGATTTTTTAAGTCTAAGGTTAATGATTACTGTATTGAAAAAAATTACAGGAATATTTTAGTTGTTTTAACGGATGGTTATATCTATCACAAAAACACTAAAATTAAAGAAGACAATTTAACAACTTATTTAACATCAAGTTTTATAAGAGAAGTAAAACTAAATAACAAAAATTGGGAGGCTAAAATAAATGATCAGCATTTTGGTTTTATTCCAGCAGCTCATGATTTGTCCAATCTAGAAATTCTTGTTTTAGGGATAAATCCTGATAATAAAAACCCTTACGAAGAGGATTTAATTAAAAAATATTGGAGTGATTGGTTTGATGCGATGAAAGTGGGACGTTATCAGATTAAAACATCAGCATTACCATCTAACATGGATAAAATTATCAAAGATTTTATTTTAAACAATTAGTTTAATGTATTTTGCTTTACCAAATCAAATAAAACATGCCTAAATTATTATTGTCAACATTATTTTTTGCGTTTTTTTTAAGCTTTAATAGTAGGTATATTGCTGTTAAACCTACTATTATTACTGGTAAAGTAGTTAGTATTATGGATGGAGACACCTTTAAGCTTTTAACTAAAGACTCAACAACTGTTAAAGTAAGGTTAGCCAATATAGATTGTCCAGAAAAAAAGCAAGCTTACGCTACTAAAGCGAAGCAATTTGTGTCCAATGCTATTTTTAGTAAAAATGTAACCGTTCAAGTATTGAAAAAAGATAGGTATCGACGATTAATTGCAAATGTGTATTATGGAGATTCAATAAACCTCAATCATCAATTAGTTAAACATGGTTTGGCATGGCATTATGTTAAGTACTCTAAAGACTCTGTTTTGCAAAAATTAGAGGATCAAGCTAAAAATAAAAAAATAGGTTTATGGCAGGATCCTAATGCAATTTCTCCTTGGCAATGGAGAGCGGATAAAAAGGAAGCATCAAGATTAAGAAAGTTGAAAAAACAACAAGCTAATAACTAAATCTTGCCAAAATGAAGTCTTTAAAAATTCTATTTTTTCTTATATCCTTTACTTATTCTTTTAGTGCAATTGGTCAAACAGTTTATAAAACTAAAACAGGAGAAAAGTATCATAAAGAAAGCTGTAATTATTTAAAGTACTCCAAATTTGCAATGACTCTAGAAGATGCCTTAGCTTATGGCTATGAAGCTTGCAAAGTATGTAAGCCATTATATAAAACATCAAAGACAGCTTTAAGTAGTAGTAATGCTAAAGCGGACAACAACAATACCGAAAGTAAGGTGAGTACTGCTTCGCAATGCACAGGCAAAACCAAAGCTGGTAAGCGTTGTAAGCGGATGACTAAAAATGCAAATGGTAGGTGTTATCAGCATTAATACATGAAGTTTAAGACGTCAGTATCTTTATTTTTAATATTAAGTATGTATGCTTAATTCCGCTTATTAAAGTATTCAAAATCCTATATTTTAAACACAATTTACTTCAATTACGGTTTTCCGTAAAAATAAAATAATTTAATAATTTAGTTTTATAGTGGTTTAAAAAATCAAACACTACGATTAAACTTAAAACACTTTATTTTATGAAAAATGCTTTTACTTTTATTTTGTTAATTTTTATAACGACAACAGTTACTGCGCAAATTGGTTTTACAAAAACTAAACTTATTGAATCGCATAAAGATTATAAAATGGATATTACAGATGATGGTATAGAATATATTACTTATACTCTTGAATTTGATACTTACAATCAATTTGTAGCTTGTTATTTGACAGAAAAGAAAGAAGGTGAAGAACAAATGTGCTATAAAGCTTTAATGATTGAGCCAAGTTCAGAAACTAATAATTGGATAAAATATTTTAATAATGAAAATTACGTCAAAATTGACGCAATGGTCTGGAAAGATTACGAACATTCTATTGTTTATAAAGTTTCTGTAAAGGACAGTAATTGTTTAGTTATTAAATATTTTGACAGGGAATTGTAAAGTATTATAAAATAAATAATACAATATTTTTAATTAAATTAAAGGAATCCCTAGCCAGAACTCATAATTACAATTAAATTGAAAACATGAATGATTATTGATATATGATTAGCAATAGAAATAGGTTTCAAATTGTATTATTATGTGAGCAATCACAAGTATTAAGCAGATTGAAGCGGTAATAAATGGGTTGTGAATTGGTTTCAAATTGTATTTTTACGTGAGCAATCACAAGACAGTACTAACGGACGAGTTATAAGAAGGCGTTGTGAATTGGTTTCAAATTGTATTTTTACGTGAGCAATCACAAGTACACTAATCCCTGTTATACCATTAAATGAGTTGTGAATTGGTTTCAGATTGTATTTTTACGTGAGCAATCACAAGGAGTGTAAAGCACAGAGTAAAGGAGTACAGGTTGTGAATTGGTTTCAGATTGTATTTTTACGTGAGCAATCACAAGATAAACTTCCTGAATGAATAGATTTCACTTTGTTGTGAATTGGTTTCAAATTGTATTTTTACGTGAGCAATCACAAGAAACGCAGAAGTATTAACACTACCAACAATGTTGTGAATTGGTTTCAAATTGTATTTTTACGTGAGCAATCACAAGACCAGAGGTTAATAATGTTGAAGCCACCATGTTGTGAATTGGTTTCAAATTGTATTTTTACGTGAGCAATCACAAGTAAATTTGTAGATTATAAAACTAAGCTTCAGTTGTGAATTGGTTTCAAATTGTATTTTTACGTGAGCAATCACAAGTTTTAATTAAAGCATTGTTATTTTATCAATGTTGTGAATTGGTTTCAAATTGTATTTTTACGTGAGCAATCACAATTCCTTTGCCTTTTTCAATGCTTATAACGTCGTTGTGAATTGGTTTCAAATTGTATTTTTACGTGAGCAATCACAAGATACAAGCTAAAGTTTCACCATTACTTATGGTTGTGAATTGGTTTCAAATTGTATTTTTACGTGAGCAATCACAAGAAATTGATTAATCTTTGCAAAGTTCCATTGGTTGTGAATTGGTTTCAAATTGTATTTTTACGTGAGCAATCACAAGCTCTGAAGCATATTTTAAATTGCATTTTCTGTTGTGAATTGGTTTCAAATTGTATTTTTACGTGAGCAATCACAAGTTACTATCCGTTATCTTTTACCCAGTCGTTGTTGTGAATTGGTTTCAAATTGTATTTTTACGTGAGCAATCACAAGATTGCCTTGTGGATATAAATTTAAAAGTTGGTTGTGAATTGGTTTCAAATTGTATTTTTACGTGAGCAATCACAAGAGGACAATCACTGGTCAAAACAATTAATAGGTTGTGAATTGGTTTCAAATTGTATTTTTACGTGAGCAATCACAAGTAAGCGTGTCATTATAGCTTTTGTACCTTGGTTGTGAATTGGTTTCAAATTGTATTTTTACGTGAGCAATCACAAGTTAGATCCAGGAGATAAAATTGTAAATATTGTTGTGAATTGGTTTCAAATTGTATTTTTACGTGAGCAATCACAAGGAACTTGTTTTTTTTTGCCATAAGGTTGTGGTTGTGAATTGGTTTCAAATTGTATTTTTACGTGAGCAATCACAAGGATGGTAAACCTTTAATTTCTGTTAAAGTGGTTGTGAATTGGTTTCAAATTGTATTTTTACGTGAGCAATCACAAGAGACAAACAGAATAGGGTTATAATGATACTGTTGTGAATTGGTTTCAAATTGTATTTTTACGTGAGCAATCACAAGATTCTTTATCGTTGCTAAAAAACCAAACTAGTTGTGAATTGGTTTCAAATTGTATTTTTACGTGAGCAATCACAAGCGTGCGATAAGTCAAGTCAAAAGGCTTGTAGTTGTGAATTGGTTTCAAATTGTATTTTTACGTGAGCAATCACAAGTGTTTTTAAAAGCAGATTTGGTAAACACCAGTTGTGAATTGGTTTCAAATTGTATTTTTACGTGAGCAATCACAAGTTAGAGAAACAAGAAAATTACTTCAAGCAAGTTGTGAATTGGTTTCAAATTGTATTTTTACGTGAGCAATCACAAGTTAACGTGCCTAATGGTGACCAACTAACAGGTTGTGAATTGGTTTCAAATTGTATTTTTACGTGAGCAATCACAAGCGAGACCTTTCATGCAGATATTAAAAACGTGTTGTGAATTGGTTTCAAATTGTATTTTTACGTGAGCAATCACAAGATAGAAGAGTAATTGACAATGGCGCAACCTGTTGTGAATTGGTTTCAAATTGTATTTTTACGTGAGCAATCACAAGTTATTTAAACCACTTACGTTACATCAAGTTGTTGTGAATTGGTTTCAAATTGTATTTTTACGTGAGCAATCACAAGATAAATTGGTTAAAGTGCAAAGTCAGATGTGTTGTGAATTGGTTTCAAATTGTATTTTTACGTGAGCAATCACAAGTTAACGGAGCTAAAGCAGTGCAGGAACATGTTGTGAATTGGTTTCAAATTGTATTTTTACGTGAGCAATCACAAGCCTCTTGTTGTGTAAAGTCTATAAAGTCACGTTGTGAATTGGTTTCAAATTGTATTTTTACGTGAGCAATCACAAGAAAATAATTAATATAACTACCAATACTGCTGTTGTGAATTGGTTTCAAATTGTATTTTTACGTGAGCAATCACAAGTTTCAGAACAAAAAGGCTCAACTTGATATTGTTGTGAATTGGTTTCAAATTGTATTTTTACGTGAGCAATCACAAGAGTTTGTGTTATCTCTGAAGATGAAAATGTGTTGTGAATTGGTTTCAAATTGTATTTTTACGTGAGCAATCACAAGGTAATAGTATTGTGGATTACAGAAAACTATGTTGTGAATTGGTTTCAAATTGTATTTTTACGTGAGCAATCACAAGTGAAAATCTGGTGTTAATTCCTGCAGAATAGTTGTGAATTGGTTTCAAATTGTATTTTTACGTGAGCAATCACAAGTACATACTATTAATCCAAATGTTTCATCTGGTTGTGAATTGGTTTCAAATTGTATTTTTACGTGAGCAATCACAAGGCCATATTCAGCACAGACTTTTTAAAACTAGTTGTGAATTGGTTTCAAATTGTATTTTTACGTGAGCAATCACAAGGTCAATCCCAATTTGTTGAATAAACTCAATAGGTTGGGATTACTTTTTAGAATTCAAAAAATTACTTTTATGAGTAGAAAAATAAAAGCTTATTAGGTTTTAATTATTCTATTTTAAAACAATTGTAATTGTTGGGTCGGTTTTGGTAAACCAACTTGTTTAATACCATGAAATAATTCCATGTTACCAAATTGTTTGTCAGTAATTTCTAAAATACATACTTTACCATGTTCAGGTAAGCTAAGTTTTACTCTTCTAGTATGCACTTTTGCATTTTCTCGACTTGGGCAATGTCTAAGATAAATTGAAAATTGAAACATTGTAAAACCATCGTCTATTAGTTTTTTTCTAAACAAGTTTGCAGCTTTTCTTTCCTTTTTAGTTTCGGTTGGTAAATCAAAAAAGACGTATATCCACATAACTTTATAAGCACTGTATTTATTGGTTGACATTTTTAATCTAGTTCAGGATATTTGATGTGTCTTAGCTCTCCCGTAAAACATTTATATAAGCTTGCAGTTGTTGTGGTTACAGCGATAAATAAAGGCCTTATTAAGCCGTCAATAGACACATCTTGCGTAGCAATAGTTAAAATGGTTGCTTTTGCAGTTTTGTTTAGATCTGTAGTATTATTGTTTGAAATATAATTGTAAACTAATTTATCTACAAAAGGTCTGTAAGGCTCCATAATGTCATCTGCTAAACAGTATGGATTATACTTGTTTTTATGAAAAATTCCTAAAACAGGTAATAATCCACTACTAACTAAAGCTCTAGCCACTATACTTCTTAAAACAGCATAACCAAAATTTAATAAATTATTTGGTGCGTCTCCAAAACGATGTCTAGAAAAGTTGCTAAATAGGTGTTTCCAATAATACTGAGCTGCTATACCTTCTCTATTTGTAGAATCCCCACTTTTAACTGTTAATAAATATGTTGTTAATGGTTCTGAATTTTTATTATGTAATGTTAGTAGTGTTTTTTGATTTTTTATTTTCTGTTTAACAGTTTGTTTCCATAATTGTTTTTTTAAAGGCTCTGATGCTACTATTTGAAATTTTACTCGTTCAGAATATTCTGAATGTCCAAAAATAGGCAACATCATGCCTAAAGGTAAATGATGCTCATCACAAGTAACTACAACTATGTTATTCCCTTGCAACTTTACTAAAAGCTGGTTAGAAATTGTTATTTGATAATGGTCTAGCATTATTATAGCAATATCTTCAATTGGTATAGTTCCTTTTACCTCCTTAGTTTCAGGTTCCTGTACAACCAATTGTTTTTGTTTTAATTTTAAATAGGATGGGCTGCCGATATAAATTGTTTGTTTTATCATCTTTTTAATATTCTCCTATTTGAACAATCATTCCTAAATGATTGGTTCTAACTTTAATTAGTTCTTCTAGTGAATTGCAATTTCTAATTCTTTTAAAAGTAAAATTAAGATTATTAGTAACTGTTGTCTCTAAATGATGTCTAAAATTGTAATCTTTACTACCTAATTTTTGTACTCTAAATAAACACGGACTTATCAAAGTATAGTTTTTCTTATTTAGTAGATCTATTTCATCTAAATTTAAATCATCACTTGGAAACACAAACATTTCGTTTTGTTTCATAGTAAACAAGAATTCCCAGCCTAAACTTGTATTGTATTCTTTATCAATTATAGGTAATCCTTGATTTACTCTAGCGACAGCTTCATAAAACGATACCACTTTTTCGTGTAATTTACCTTTGTTATCTTTATAAATTGCGACATGATGGTTATTCCCTGTACTTACAAAATCTACAGCTTGTTTATTACCATTTTCATCTAACATTTCATTTCCAAAATGATCTTTTTTATAATGTAAAGGTTCTGCATTAGCAACTCCTGTTATAGTGACTTTTTTAATAGTAATTCTTTTTTCTTTATTTAACCAGATGGGATTTTTGTCCAAATCAGCAAAAGCTTCTTTTGGATTTGCTCCATATTCTGCTAGTCTAAACTTTAATATTTCTCGTGTTTTTTTATCCACTATTTTATTTAAATCTTTTTCCGTTTTAAAATTGTCTGGTGAAACAACTTTACGAATAGTATAGATTTTTTCGAAACAAAAAACTTCTGTTAACGGTAAATCGTTATAAAGAATAGGGTCTTTTTTTATTGTTTTAGAGTCAAAAGCAATTTTTGGGTTATTATTATATTTATGTAAATGCTTTGCTACAAGAGTTTTTAAGTTATGGTTAATAATTTGATTTAAAGTGTCTAGGTTAAAGCTCTTATTCAGTTTTATTGGTTTTTCCATTTCTCTTTTAGAGGTGCCATATACTGTTTCTTTATGTAGTTGCCCTCTAGGTGTAAGCTGTGATTTGATATTGAAATTATCTTTACCTTTTAGCTTAGATTTATTAACGTTTTTAGTCACAACCTTGTTTTTATTTTTATACGAAATTAAAACAGACTCTATATGCTTTTTAGCTTCAACCCTAAAATTAACCATTGGAGGTATAAATTTTCTCTTTTTATTTCCAATTGGATCTTCGTAAATTTTAGTAATAGTATTTTTAATGGCATACAATACACTTTCTTTGCTTCTAGATGCATTAAGATTATTAATGTAGTTAATATGATTATGTGTAGTAAAAGCAACTGTAAGTGCGTCCATTGCATGATGCCTATGGTCATTCCTTTTTGTCCAATCTTTTATCACCTCAATTTTTTTATTACCTTTTCTTTCTTGAATTTCTGTTAGTCCTAAACTTCTATATTTAGGTAAATTAAGCTCTTTCATTACGTTTATTAAATCCCAGTCACCACGTAATTTATCTGTAATTCTACCAGATGTCGGAACTACATTTTGAAACACTTCAAATAGCATACTTTTTGCTTTTTTAGAAATATACTGGGTGTTAACTAAATCTCGCGCAATAAAATCTGTTGGTAAATTAGCGATGCTCATTAAAAGCTTCTTGTATTTTCCTTTGCTTATATCTCCATTTTTATATAAATTTTCTACCCTTAATTTATAATTATTAATTTCTTCATTATTATATTCTTGTTCTATAAAATCTAAAGCTGTTCTATCTGCTTTTTTTAGATTAACAGCTCTGTAGGCAAGTGTTTTGTTGGAAAAGGAATCGTCAAATAAAATAGCTTTTGGTATAATATGTTCAATATCTATGTCTTTTGAAAAGATATTTTCTTTTGGAATGTATTTGTTTGTAAATAAGCTCTTATGTCCATTGTTTTTAAGTTCAAGCCACAGCTTATATCGTACTAAATCATTTTTAGTGGGAGTAAACCCAAATTCTTTTTTAATTAATAATTTTATGTCGTCGTTTACTTTGGTTGCAGAGTTTATAAATTTTGTAGTTTCTTCTCTTTCTTTTGCAGATTTTTTTAAATCTCGAGCTAGTTCAATTCTTATTTCATCAGGCTTTCCGTATTCATCAATAATTTGATTTACTACATTTACCATTTGATTTAAAATTTTCTCTACAACTGGGTTTCTTAAACTGTTTTTATGTAGTATTTCTAATTTTGGTTTTAAAATTCTTTTTTCTAATTCTTCTTTGGTTAGGCTACTAGAATGGTTGTATCCTGCTAATGCACAAGACTCTGAATAGTCATTACCTTCTTGTAAAAAAGGAATAATTTTACGAATAGCTCTAGAGGACAAACTACCGTAATCTTCTTGTAAAGAAATATTAGCTATCATGGCAGCATATTCTGGTTTAAAACCATATTTAGTATGAAGTTTCTTTTTTAGAGCTACATTTGAGTTTCCATAAATTAATCTGTCTTTCTCTAATATTTTTGTGTCATCTTCAGCTGAGTATAGTAAGTGCCATAATTGATAACTGGTTTGTTTGTCAAATGTTTGGCCTTCTAAATTGGCGTCAAAATTTAAAATAGTAGCATCAATATTTATTTGAGGTAAAATGGATTTTAACTCTTCTTGTATTTCTTTTGCATTTTTCTTTTCCCAATCAAAACCATAGCCTTCTTCTGTAGCGATATATTGGTAAATGTTATATAATGCCTTGTTTGTATTATTGCCTTCTAGTCCTGTTGTAAAATTGCTCTTCCAAGTGGTGTCTAAATCACAAAATTTTAATATGTCTTTTTCTGTTAGATTTCCTCTCAAATTTAATTCTTCAAAAAGAGAAATTCTTAAGTCTTCATCTAAAACAATTTTTTCTTTTGTTTTTGTGTTTTTAAATTCTAAATTATTTAAATTTTGCCAAATTTTGAACTCTTGAAATAATGGAGAAGATTTAGGAATAGCTTTATGTCGTTTTTCAAATTGACAATCAGAAATAAGATGTTTTTGAGATTTTAATTTTCGTTGATAAAAAATTACGACATCACGAATTTCATTTTTTAATTCTGAAGTTAATTCTGAGTAATATTTAGCTTGTTCTTCCCAAATTTGTTCAAATTCATCTAAATAATCTTGTCTATAAAAAACTTGATTCCTTAAAGAAATATGATTGTTCTCTTTTATTTGCCTGTATAGATTTTGGCCAACAGTTTCCTTTTTAAAATATAATTCTTTACTTCTGTCGCTTATAGCACCAAGGTATCCACTAGATTTATTTAAATCATTATTTATCTCCACTAAAACATAAGCCACCTGATCTATTGGTAATTGATTAGTTGTTGCTTCTGATCTCCATTTATAATGTTGTAATTTGATGGCATCTCTTTTTCCTTTGTTCTCAGCGGTATAAATACCATGAATAGCAAGAAATCTCTTCCTAGAGCTTTGTTGTCCTTGTCCTTCAAGTTTCTTGTATATTTCATCATTTAAAACATTAGGATAAAACTGTTTTTGAAAATCCCAGATTGTATTAAATTCATTCTGTAAATCAGAGCGATAAAAATCAGGAATATATTTTTTTTTATTTAAAAGTTGTTGATATACATATTGTCCAGGTGTAATTTTATTTTCATATAATTCTTTAGCAATTGACATACCATCAATAGCATTTCCCTCATCTTCGCTTTTTGCTTTTCTACTACTTTTATAACCTCTTTTTTTGTTAATTGAAAATAACACCCTTGCTAATTCTTTTAATTCTATTTGTTGGTTAGGTGCTTTAGCTCTTAATCTTAAAGTTTCATGAGTCGTGTTATATCCTGTCTCCGTTAAAACTGTTTCTTTCTCGATTATTTTATTTTTTAATAATACCTCAAATAAGTTTTCACGTCTTTGTTTATAACGTTGTAAGTTTCTTCTAGCACCTCTGTTTAGAGTTCTATCTGCATTTGTAGAAATTGGTTTTCCTTTATCAAAGTTTGTTTTTTCATCAATAGAAAGCGGATTAACCCTAACTCCAAGTTTAATGATTTCTGAATTTTCACTTTCATTTTCAGCTTCATTTACTAAAGCCCAACCGATTGATGTAGTACCTAAATCCAATCCTAATATTTTTCTCATTTGAAAAGAGTTTTAATTTTAACTAAAAATAAAAAATTAATAATTAGCCACTTTACGGAAAACCGTAATTAAATTTATTTTTTTTAATATATATTTGTACAACAATTTGAAATCAATTCACAATAAGGATTATTCCGTTGTGAAAACATTTAAAGCGGCATGAAAATGTCGCTTTTTTTATTATGTTATGGATAGAATTTATTTTAGTACAACCCAAGGTTTAAATGATTGATTTTTAGTTTCTAAAGGATGTCATAGTGTATGAAATGAGATTAAACCATTTAAACCTTGGGTTGTACTTCTCAGAAACGATTTAAAAAATAAATTGATATAAAAGGTAATTAATGGAAAGTATGTTGATGCAAGAGGACTAAATTTTTAACTACACAACTACAGTATCGATTCTTATAAAATAGTAGCGAATTGTTGGACATTGGGGAAAGATAAAAACGGTAAAACGTTAGATGAGTTGATGAGGTAGTAAGTGATTTTTAAATACCAAATATAGATCGTATTTTATATACGATTCCTTTTTTTTCCTTGTCTCCAATGAAAAGTGTTTCTTCACAATCCAATAACTCAATTTTTTTGTTATTTCTATTATCGATTTTAGATAGATTAACAATAGTGCTTTGATTAATTTTTTCAAAACCATAAGGTTCTAATTTTTTCGATAGGTCGTTAATGCTAATTCTAACATTAGTTACAATGACATCATCTTGAGCTCCAAAAAAATGGACACAGTTTTTATTAGACTGATATTTTTTTATGTTTCGTGATGTGGAAATGTAGTATGTTTTATCAGGGTAAAAACCAATATCCTGATTAACTCCAATTGCGAGTGTTAATCTCTCACCTTTTTTAAATGTTTTTTTACTGTTAGTTTTGCCAATTACCTTGTTTTTCAAAACAGCTTCAAATTCTTCAACCTCAAAAGGTTTGCTTAAGTATCCAGAAATATCCAAACTATTTATGACTTGTTTCTCATTATTAGTTGTTGAGGTTAAAAATATTATTTTTTTGTTTGTCGCAATTTTTTGAGCTAATTCTATACCATTATAAACAGGCATGTCAAAATCTACAATAAGTAAATCAAAGTCGTCTTCATTTATATTTTGATAAGCCTTTTTAGAGCTGTTATAACTAGCTATATGTTTTAACTCATAATCTTTTGAAAGTTTATCAATTTCAGTTTTAACACCTTTTAAAGTACTAGGATCATCATCAACCAATATATATCGTATCATTTAGTTTAAGCTTAAGGTTAATTCAGATAAATATTGATTGTTTGGTAATGTCTTATGTTCCAATTTGCTTTTTGGATAATAGGCATTAAGTAACTGCTGTAAAGCATTCAATCCAAAGTTAGAAGATTGAGAAACTTTACTGTCATAATCTAAGCGTTGTTCTGCACTATTAACTAAGCAATAACTTAATTGTTTGTCGTCATTTTCTTTTAAAATAATACTAATAAACGAATCTACATTATTTAAGGCGCCATGTTTTAAAGCGTTCTCAACAAACGGAAAGAAAAGCGTTGGTTTAATCTTGATACTACTATTTTGTTCTGAGTTTAACTTGTTACTAAAATTGATATTGGTATTTGGTTTAAGGTATTTAATAAGATCTAAAAACATATTAATATGTGCCAGTTCTTCTTCAAGGGTAGTGTGTTCTTTATTTAAAGCCGACACATTATAATCTAATAATTTAAAAATATTTTTTAGTGCTTTTATTGGTGGTACTTTACTTTTTTTCGCACCTCTTTTATAATTTATACCTAAAAAGGATTTGTAGCTATTGTCTGTTTCCTCAATGTCTTTGTAAATCTGGCTAATTACATTTTTAATAAAATGAGCACCAAGTCGTGTATTGTTAGCTTCAACGTTTTTATAGTCGACAAAACGCTCATAAGCTCTTTTTTGATAGTTATTTGTTTCTTTATGTTGTGCTATCTCTTTTTCTTTTTCACTTAAATAAGAATAGAATTTTTGCTTGTAATCTTCCATTTCTTTTTCTAACTGAAAAATTTCAGTAACCTTTTTATTCAGTTTTCTTTCTAAAGATTCTGTTTTTCTGAGTTGTTGATCAAATTTCGAGATGTTTAATTGCTGAGCATCTAGTTTTTCTTTTAATAATCTATTGTTTTTTCTAAAAGAACGCTTCTTATAAAGATTGTACCAATTTCTTATTATAACTAAAACTAATACGCAGAGTAATATTAAAAATGCGCTTCTTAGTAATTCTATTTGCTCGGTTAATTCGTATTGATTATAAAGTGTTGAATAGCGATTCATTTAGTTATAGTAGGTACGTAGGTTGTTATTATATCCCAAATAAGTAGGTCGATATCCCAAATATAGTTGGTCTGTCACAAATTAGAAAATTTAATTGTAAACATCTAGATCTTTACAGTATTAATAAGGGTTTAGCAAGGTGCTGAGCTTTAATAATTCTAATTAAAACCGAAAATTATGAGTAATTCAAAACAAAACAATCACAAATCAAATCAAGCAAATTCAAACAAAGGAACATCTGGAAGTAACAAGGTTTATAGTAAAGTGCATGGTAATAGAGGAAAACAGTTAAACCCAAATCAAAATTCTAAGAAGTAAAACTAACCAAATCTCATCCTTTTGTTAAGGATGAGATTAAAACCAAAAATCATGAAAATACTAAATTATAAACAAAGCCCTCATTTTCAACAGCGCTTAACACAGCGACAAATAGATCCTTTTCTAGTTTCTATGTGTCTTATTAAAGGAGATATGAAAACAATGGCGAGAAACAAAGTAGAGTATGTGCTTCATAAAGAAAGAATTATGCAAGCCATAGAACAAGGATATCTGTTAGCTAGAGATTGTCTTGGTTTGACAAGTTTAACAGTAGTGACTAGACAAAATATATTAATAACAGCTTTTGCTAAGTTTGGAGATACAGGGATTAACTGTTAAATAAAAATAAAACAATGATTTTAGACAAATACCAACTATATGGAGAAATCCAAAACAGAGGTTATTCATCAACCGCCAAAGTAACAGATGAAAGTGGAGAAATTTATTTTATCAAATGGATTAAAGGAATTGATGAAAATTCACAACCGAGTAAAATTCTTAACAATAAATTACGACACTTAAAAAAAGCAGCCCACTCTTCTCTTCCGAAAATTATTGAATATGAATGGGACGAAATCCAAAGTGCTTATTGCATCATATTTGAAAACAAAAACGCAACTTCTTTAGAGGAAAATATTTTTGAAATTGAACCAACGCATTTTTTAAAAGGAATTGAACAAATTGCAAATTGCTTACAGCAATTGCAACAAAAATTTAAACTTGCTCACGGAGATATAACACCAGCAAATATACTTGTAGATGAAAACTTTGATTTTTACTTAATTGATTTTGGAATTTCAGATATTTCTGCAACATTAAGTCAATCACAAGAACTAGAAATTTTCGCAAAAGAATTTGCGTCACCTGAAAAATGGGATAGAAAAATCCCAATGGGATTCCCCTATCAATCTGACATTTATTCTATTGGTAAAGTTATTGAATGGTATTTTGCGAAAAATGAAATTTATGAATTTGAAGAAGTCCAAAAACTGATAGACACTTCTTGTGAAAAATTGCCTTCAAATCGAATAAACTATGTTTCTTTTTTAGAAAAACTATCAAAAATTTCAAGTGAAATTTCATTTGATAATCAAAATACAGTCTTAATTTCAGGAGAATATAGTTCAGAGTTAATTAAAGAACTAAATAACGATTATAATGGTGATGAAATTAATTTTATTCCAAAATTTGATATAAACCCAAATAAAGGTGAAAATGTCTTACTTGACATTATTACAAATAGTTTTATAACACATTGTTTGTGGTTAATTTCAGAAAACAAATTACTTATTAGAAATTACTCGCATAGGTCAGAAGATGAGAGTAAATATAATAGGATTTCAAAATATGGAAAAAAATTAGGCTTACCGATAGTTTACACTTCTCAAAATGGATATAACGAACATTTTAATTTAACACCATTTTTCAAAAAAATACAAAAAGAAAAACAACACGAAAAAAGCTATAAATCAGGAAAACAAAAAAGAAGTAAAGAGTTAGATTTTTTTAAAACATTAATTAAAAAAGAATTAGATGTTTTAGAAAAAAACTCATTGAGGTTACGTTATGTAGGTTTTGAGGAAAAAGGAAATTATGAAATTTCATTTAAAATTGAAGGAAATGAAAAATACAGCAAGAATGGTTTAATCTTCTCGCATATTGACAAAGCAACACCACCAAGTCCAGAAGATTTTGAATTTATTATAAGTGAAACTGCCGATAAAAAACAAATGAAAGACCCAATGAAATTTTCGGGAGTTGCTTATGATTTCAATACAAAAACAAGAGTTCTAAAATTTAAGGATTGTGAACGATTAGATTTTGAAAAAATCCCTAAAAACGGATACATATTTGAAAATATCAGTAAACAAGAAGAAGAAAAGAAAAGACAATTAGAAGCAATACGAAAAGTAGAATATAATGAAGTTCAAAATAGAGATTTAATACATTATGTTTTTAATCCTACTGATTTGCAAGGCAAATATCTTGAATTTCAAGAACTAACAAATGTTTATCAAACCGACGAAAAGGGAAATGACTTTGTATATAGTTTTAATCAACAAAAAGCAATACTAAATGCAATTAATAGAGAACCTTTAACTATTATTCAAGGTCCACCAGGAACAGGAAAAACAACTGTAATCACAGAAATTGTTTTTCAAATTTTAAATAAAAATCCTAATGCTAAAATTTTAATCACTTCTCAAACAAATGATGCAGTTGACAATGTATTAGATAATCTATTGGAAAAAGAAATTCCAATTGTTCGATTAAGTGGTATTAGAAAACCAAAACCAAGTTTGCAAAAACATACTTTAGACAGAAAAATTGAGGGTTGGAAAGAGGAAGTAAGAAAAAAAACTAAAGCCAATTGGAAACCATATAAAGAGCAATTTAAAAAGGCATTAGAAAAAGAGAATATTATTCTATTGCCAATTTTTGAAATCCTTTCTTCCAATAAACAATGGAAAGTAAAAAAACAACATATAGAAAAAATGTTAGAACGTTTCGACACGTTTAAAGGTTTAGAAAAAGCTTTAACTTCTGAAACAGAATTTATAACATCAATCAATAGTTTTGTAAAAGTAAATTTTAGCGACTATTTTTTAAAACAACAAATATTTAAAGATTGGTTAGCAACAATTAGTTCGTTAGATGAGAATAGCAATATAAATCAAAAATTAATTGATAGCATTAGAGTAATTGGTGCAACAACTAATCATATCGCATCAAAAAAATATCAAAAATATAATTTTGAATTTGACTATGTAATAATGGACGAAAGTGGAAAAGCAACCACAGCAGAAGCATTAATACCAATAGTTTTAGCCGAAAAATTAATCCTTGTTGGCGACCATAGGCAATTAAGACCAATGTTAACTGCAAATCGTGAAGTTGAAAAATGGCTACGAGAAAAATTTAAAACTGATACATATGAATTTGATAGTTGGGATGATTATTATAATAGACCAAGTTTGTTTGAGCAAATAATTGAAAACATTGATGATGATTTTAAAAGTCAGTTAGAAGAATGTAGAAGAAGTTCTAAAGATCAAGTTTTACTAACTTCAAAATGCTTTTACGAACCTTTTGGAGATGAACCGATAAAACCAGTTGAAAGACCACAAGAAAAAGAACATAATCTTGATTTAAAAATTGATAGTTCAATTGTCTTTCTTGATATTGGTAATTCTTACAAAAGTGAAATTGATGGAAATGGTTCGTCAAGAAATAAATTAAGTGCTGAATTAATTCCAGAACTTCTAAATGGATTAGATAGGTTTGATAAAGTAAAGAATTATACAATTGGTGTTATCACAGGTTATTCTGCACAAGTAAAAGAAATAAAAAAAGTTGTTAGAAATAAAGTTGATTATCGTAAACTAAAAAATGTAAAACCTAACAATGTAGTTATATCTGTTGTAGATAAATTTCAAGGTTTAGAAAAGGATATTATAATTTTTGATTTAGTAAGAAGTCAGCAACAAACATTAGGATTTTTATCTAATGCAAATCGTATAAATGTTGCTTTATCAAGGCAAAAAAAACTATTAATTATTGTTGGAAATTTAGATAGCATATTAAGTGCAAAACCACCTAAAGATTTAGAAAACACAAATCAAAAACCAGCATTACAAAAATATTTAAGTGAATTGAAGAAAGACTGGATTGTTAAAAACGTAAAACAAATATTTTAATGGACATACAAGAAATACATAAAAAGTTAGACAAACAATGTCCAAGCAATTATAAGATAAATGAAATTATACAATTTGCATATCCTTATAGACGAGTTCGTGTAAACGCAACTGTAAATAAATCGCCTGAAAAATCAATACAACAAGTATATTCAGTTTTTTTAAGAACAATAAAAGCAGGTTATAACAAAGAAGAACAAATAATAAAATTTTTAGGTCTTAACAAAGAAGATTTTATATTAAGAGAATTATACTTTTTGCGTGAAAGAGGATTTGTAGATTTTACTTCAGGTATTTGTTTAGTAACCGAACAAGGAGAAGAGTTTGTAAAAGATAATAGTATTTTAAAAATTCTTGAAGAAGAAGAATTTGAATTTTTAATTGATGCAATATCAAATCAAGCGATTGAAAAGAATTTTAGATTATTTAGCGATAAAAACATTGAAAACAGATTAAATCCAGAGATTGATTATTCAATAAAAAATCCTGAATTGCTTAAAAATAAGAACGAACAACTTTCTGATATTTATAAAAGTCAGAGTAAAGGAAAAGCGTATTTAGTTGATTATGACAAGTCAAATATTAAGTTTGATAAAAAGGAAAATCACGATTATTATTTAATCGAATATATCCCAATAAAAGAAAAAGAAAGTGAATTAGAACCATATATTGAAGTTAGAAATACAGATAAAGATGTATCAAAAGAAAAACGCCTTTCAAAATCATTATCTGAAAAATATCCAAATGTTATATATCAATTTACAACTTCCGACAGAACAAGTTTTGCAAGAATTCAAGAAGAAAATAACAGTGAACTTATAGAAGAGTTTAAAGTAACTGAAAACGAAAAAATGATAACCGAAACGCAAACACTTTCGGTTTGGGAAACGCAAGAGCAATTTTCAGAAGCATTAAAGACGGTTAATTCAAAGATTTTAATAGAAAGTCCTTGGATAAAACGTGCAACACTAAAATATATCAATAGTATTGAAAACGCTTTACAAAGAAATGTAAATGTGGTTATACTTTATGGAATAGAAAGTAATGACGAACATCATTACGGAACAATTGAAAAATTACGAAATTTAAAAAAAACATTCAAAAAGAACTTTCATCTTATACATTTACCTACTCATTTTGAAGAGCAAGGAAACTATAAAATGACAGGAACGCACAGGAAATTGATAATAAAAGATGATGATTATTACATACAAGGAAGTTTTAATTTTCTATCTTTTAATAAAGAAGAAGGTCAAAAAATAGCAAATGAAGAAAGTATTTTAATTCCTAAGAAAGTGAATGAAAAATGGAAGGCGATTTTTAAAGAATATAAATTAGAAATGGTTAATTAATGTAAATTATCTAACACCCAGATCTACTACATAACATATAGTAACCAAGACGAAGCAGTAGCAACTTACAAGTGTAAACTAAATTTGAACTCAGACAAAAAATGCATTATTACTACACGAGCCATCCATCATTGGTAACATTGAGTCTCCTTTTATAGGAAATGCACGATGTTTTCCTTTAGGTAGAAAAGGTAGTTTTGTTTTGGAAGTTACTCAATATATTCAGGATCATCATAGCCTGCTAAACATCCAACCGAAGTTTTAGCAGATACGATTTCAATTAAATTTTCATTATCATTATCATCAAAGATCCTAGAAATATATAGTCTTAATTCGTATTTAAATAAACCACATTTTTTGTATCCATATCATAAAATGGAGATTGTCCAAATTGATTTTTTGCTAAATTATTTATAGGAAAATAACGTCTAGTGAATAGCGCTTTTAAATCTGCAATATCTTTTTTGGTTGCAGGTTTATTTTCAGATGAGGTAAGTAAAGCTTTTAGACCATCTGCTAGTATATTACCAGCAGCAGCATTTCCAATCCCAGCAGCACTAATAGATTCAGTTTTTGTTTGTTGTGGAGTAGAAGTAGTGCTTATATTTTCAGTTTTTAGTTGAGAAGCTGGTAATGTATTAGGTACAGCTTTTCTATAATGGTAAGCTTTAGATCGACACGTATTGCTACAGTATTTTTGCACGCGTCTACGAGTGGGTTCAAACTCATTGTAGCAATATTCACAGGTGTATAGTTTCATTTATATATAATTTAGCGTAAAACAAACGTTTGTTTTACGCTAAATTATAACTTATTCCTGAATATTAAAAATTTGACTTAAAATGGCTTTTTTCGCTTGTTGCTCTGTAACTAACACTTTTTGCTTAGGTAATTCAGTTTTTCTAGCCTTATATTTTGTGGTTTGTTCTAATAAATTATCAAAAAAAGCTTTAGTATTAATTGGATGCTCTTTTGAGTTATTAAGTTCTGAAATTTCTTGGTTTGGTACGGTTATATTTGATTTAATGCTTTTAAAGTTAGTTTTAATTAGCTGTAAGACATTTAATCTATCTTCAGGCATTAATTCTGGATTAGGATAAAATTGTTTAATTAAATCTTCAAAATGTTTTCTGTAAGTGTTGAACTGAATATTAAAAATACCTCTGACTTTATTGTCTAAATTCTTAATTTGATTGGTGTTATTTTTAATCCAATTAGTAACAGAAAGACAACATTCCGCTTGTACATAATATTGATCTAATAGGTAGGAGAATTCAAAATCTTTTAACTGGCTTTTTAATTGTAATAGATCAAAAAGGATTTTACCTAAATTAGTCATTTGGTTGATGTACTTTGTACCATCAGTATCAAAGTCATATTCAAAAATGTTCATAGGTTCACCCACGATTAGCAATTTTTGATCAAAGGTGTTTTTCAACATTTCTTTAGTGCTTTCGTCTAAAGTTTCTAATTCAAAGAAAATATTTGGCACAAAAAACACTAGGTTATTCCATGTTTTAAATGACAACTCAGTGTATGTTTTATGTAAATCTAATTTACTCATTTGTTTTTTAGCATATCAGAATAATCAGTAGGTAGTTCCGCATCAATATCACGTAAATATTTTTCTAAAGCCGACATACTTAAATGACCTGTAATTAACATTAATTTACTTTTTGCTTCAAAAGGAGAAGACTCCTTTACTAAAGCTCTATACAATTTAGTGATATAAGTATGCCTAAAACTATAAAGTCCATAATCTATACCCAAATCAAATTTTTGCTTGACATTTTTTTTAAATCGTTTAGAGTAAAAATCACGTCTGTTATTTAGTTTGGCATCCCAATGACCTCCAATTTGGTCTCCTGCAAACAATAAATCATCAGGATTAAATTGTGTAAGATCTGGTAGCTCTTTCCAAAGTAACTCAGGAATGATTTTAGTTTTTAGGGGACTGTTTTTTGCTTTAAACTGTATTGTTTTATTAGCAATATTTATATCCTTTATTTGCAGTCGACAAACTTCTATTGGACGTAAAAGATTATAGGATATAAATTTTATAAATAGCAATAAGACTTGATCATTCTCCTCTAAGTGTTTAAAAATAGCTTCTTGAGTTTCTTGAGTATAAGTTTTATTTCTATTAGGAGTTGTCTTTAATGTTGGAATTTTTTTAACAAAATTTGACTCAATTAATTCGTTATCCTCTAAAACTTGAATAATACTACTTAATTCTGTTCTATAATTGTTTCTATTTCTTGCGCTTGTATTTTCTAAAACGCTATTTAAAAACTCAAAAGTGATCTTTTTTGTTAATTCATCAATGTTTTTTATAGTTGGATGAGTCGTATTAATCCATTTTAAAAAAACATCAATACGGTTTTTATATCCTCTAAAAGTTGTCACACTTACGACCTGTTTTTTATAATTAAGAGCAAAGTCAAAAGCCTCGCGAATTTCCATTTTAGGCTCTTCAACTTTTTCCTCTATTTTTATTGGAGTAGTCTCTATGACTTCTTCAATTGCTTTTATTTCAGTCTTAACTGGGTTTAAAGTTATAACAGGTTTTTCTATTTTCTTATTTAAACTAGAGTGCAATTGGCTATTATCTGCAAAAGGCGAATACCCTTGTTGTAAAAATTTAAGCAGTGTTTTTCGGTATTGAGTTAAAACCTGCATACGATCTTCTTTACTTCGATACTTATTTGCATCACCATAAAAGGGAGTGATACGTTTTAATTTACCTGTTTTTGGATTTCTATAAGAGAAATAAACGTACCAACGCTTCGATAAATCACCGTTAGCGTCGTAAATTTTAGGTATTGAAAATTTCTTTTTTGTGTTCAAATCGTATGCATTATCGTATTCACTTTCGTACGCAAATGTAATAATCTGTTTAAAATTAAGCATAAAAAAAACGGTTTAGAAGACTAAACCGCTTATTTACAATCGTTTTAC
>MDTG01257293.1_pt1 | contig 25977 bp, 22 predicted proteins | sample 811421 | NCBI WGS metagenome assembly MDTG01 (sample SAMN05326645, study PRJNA326480) | marine metagenome | isolation source: seawater | place: Pacific Ocean: South East | collected 2011
TACTAAATGATAATGCTGTTTTATGATATAAATTACCAGAGCTGCCTAGCTCTAATTCTAAAAACCCACCTATGATATTCATAGCAACTCATACTCATTTAAAATCTCTTGAATTTTTTCTTTTGGATTAAACATCATTATATCTACAATTGAAAGGTTTGGGTAGAAGTCATTGTCAAATTGATCGTACGGCATAACTGATGTTTTTAGAAATTTTAGATCAATATTATTTAAAGCAAATCTTTCTTTCGAATACAGGTCAATACCACCAATTGGATTAATATATTCTGTAGCTGACAAGCTATTACAAATAGCCAATACCTTTTCTTCAGACTTTAGCGAATGATCTATGTTTATTTCTGATGAAACTTTTATTTTTGATGAATTCAGATTTAAATATTTACAAATAGCTATCAATGACTCACTAATATACTTAAAAAGATTAACCTCATTGGAGTTTATCAATTCAGAAATTATTGGGTAAACATCATCAAAACAGGGGGCTTTCCTATAAGAATTCATTATTTGATTACATAACTTTTCTCTTTTAAATGAATCTGCAATTTGCCTATCCCAAATATTCAAATAATCAGAATCTTTTTTTATTGGAATTGTAAAGGTAATCACATTGTTATTTTGTATAATTCTATTTCTATTTATCCATCCTTTCTTTGTGTACTGTATATTATCATATAGTACAAAAGTATCTGATGCGTGTAATAACTGGAAGTAACCAATGTATGGCATAAAATAAGGTTGCATGATTACTATTTTCATTTTTCAGCTTACTATTTCTTTACCAAAGTTTGGAAAAAACATAAAGTTATAATTCTATTTATGAAAAAAATGTTTCAAAAATTTTCATATGTATACAATTGTAGCTTAATCATGTTACCTGTTTATGATTAACTTACAAATTTTATTTAGATCATCGATTGTTAAATCGGGATATATCGGCAAGCACAAAATTTGATTCGCTACTAATTTAGCATTTTTCAAATCGAAGGACTTAGATTTCTCATATAATGGGAAATCAGTTATTAGTGGATAAAAATATCTTCTTGAAAATATGTCATTATTTTTCAGTTTGTCATATAATTCATCACGAGAAATTCCATAGGTCTTTTCATCTATAAATATTGGCATATAACTATAGTTATATTTTATGTTCTTAAGTTTTTGGATAAATCTAATTCCTGGAACATCAGAAAGCTTCTCTTTGTATAGATCTGATACTTTTTCCCGTTTATTTATGTTTTTTTCAATATATTTTAATTGGATTAGACCAAAAGCAGCTTGCGCTTCATTCATTTTACCATTAATTCCTAAGCCATCTACGGTTGTTTCATCTTGGAAAGCAAAGTTTTTTAGATCATCGATTCTCTTTTTCATCTTTTGGTTGTTTGAGATAATTGCTCCTCCCTCAAACGTATTAAATACCTTTGTTGCATGAAAGCTCAATACAGATAAATCACCTTGGTTTAGAATTGATTTATTATCTTTTTTGACAGAAAATGCATGTGCCGAGTCATACATAACTCTCAAGTTATATTTATCTGCTATTTTCTTTATTGCTTGAGAATTACATGGATGTCCATATACATGAACTGGTAAAATTGCAGATGTTTTTTTAGTAATTGCTTGTTCGATTTTGTTAGGATCTAAATTACAGTGCTCTGGTTCAATATCAACAAAGACAGGGTCCAATCCATTCCATTTAATAGATTGAGCTGTAGCAACAAAGCTAAATGGTGTAGTGATCACCTCACCTTTAAGCTCTAATGCTTTGATTGCTACTAGCAATGCAATGGTTCCATTACAAAATAGAGATATATGTTTTACTCCTAAATATTTGCATAGTTCAGATTCTAATTGGGCATGAAATGGGCCTGAATTTGTGATATACTGGCTCTGCCAAATTTCTTCTAAGTATTGTGTATACTCTTTTAATGGCGGTAGGTATGGTTTTGTGACGAATATCTTTTTTTTCATATTTAATCCTTAAAGATTTTTTCAGTAATTAAATAATTAAAATCTTCTAAATGTTTTTCATATGTAAGCGTATTGATACCAATACTTTTACTTCTCTTACTATGTTCTTCAATAAGATTTTCATTTTCAATATAATTTTCCATTGCTTTGTGGAGGGATTTTTCATCTTCAACTATAAAGCCATTGTAATTGTCTATAACAAAATGTCTTGTTGCATGAATTGAAATATTTGATATAACTCCCATTCCTGATGCAACCGAAGATAGTATAACACCAGCTCCTGGGCTGTAGCTAGCAAAATTGATTAGAACATCACATTTCTCAAAAACATCTGGTATTTCATCCCAGGATTTGACATCATAAAAACTTACTTTTTCTAATAAAGTACTTGAATTATCAACAATATCCCTGCACTTTTCTTTTTCAGGACCATAGCCGCCAATAACAAGCCTAGCTACATCATATTTACTAGCAATTTTTTCAAAAGCTTTAATTGTTTCAGGGACTCTCATCCTTCTATCAATTGCTCCTCCGTAAAGAAATGTAATTGTTCTTTTTTTTAACCTCTTGGGGTGTTTTAAATATGGTTTATAATCATCGTAATTCATAAAGAGCGCAACATTATTGATTCCAAGTACTTCTACAAAATAATCATAATGGTAGAATGCATTTGCATTGAATAAATCAATCTTACCATATAAGTATTTGTATATTAATTTATTTCTTTTTATGGTCCAATTTCTGTACAAATTTTTATTGAACTCAATAGGCGTAGTTGTAATTTTTTTATTATTTTTTACAGCCCATCTATATGCCTGCATCCAAGAAATCATATGCCAGGCACCTCCTACCATAACTATATCTGGATTAAAGTCGTCCAACTCTTTTACAAGTGTTGGACCATAACAGATTTCATATTTTTTAAACTTTGATGGTAATATTTTACAATGCTTGGGTAAATCAACTTCCCAATAATTCGGACGTCCTGTGGCAGAGTCTTTTATATCGATCATAAACCAGAATTGTACATCGTAGTATTTTTTTAACTCTTGGGACCATTTGATTTGATACGGCGATGGAATATTTGTGACACACACTAGCTTTTTCATTTGAATTTTACTTTTTTGAAATGTTCAACAAAATTTAATTGTTACTCAGCTTAGCTTGGTTAGTTAATTGATTCAATCTGTCAATCAACTCTTTATCCATTTTATCAAAAATTTTATTGAATGATTCACCAACCATATAACTGGTAGAATTACTATTCATAATCTCATTTTCAATCACTTCCCAAAATGAAAGTGGGTTTCCATAATCATAAAAGAATATCAATGGAGCAAATTCAGAAAACATTATTGAACTTCCCTTGGTGGAAAGGACAAATTTACCCTTGCTTAAATATCTTGTGATTTTTGAAGGAAAATTTAGCGTAATAGATGGGTGCTGACTGCTCACGCAGATAGAAGATTTATCCAATAATTCCTCATATTCTAAATCAGATAATAGACCATAATATTTTATGTTTGAGTATTTTAATGCTTTCTCGTTTATATATTTTTCTAATAAACCTCGACCCGTGATTATTAATTCAAACTTGTTTGATGTTTTAGATATAAAATTTTCTACTAAATCAATTACTCCTCTTGGTTTGTCTAAACTTCCTGAATATAAAATTTTAACAGAGTTGTTATTACCTAAAACTGTTTCAATTTCATTATCAACATTAAATGTTTTATCTATGTTTGATTTTATTTTGGTTCTATAACCACTGTGTACTATGCATTTTTTTTGAGGCTCTTTATTCATTAAATAATTTTTCATGCCAATAGAGCTAGCAATAAACTGATCCGCAAGTTTTATACCCAACTTCTCAAATGGTAACACAAAATAATATCGAAAATCATCTTTATGAAAAAAGTCTTCAAATTCTATTACAAAAGTAACTTTTTTAAAGAGTTTTAATAAGAAAATTGCAATTGCATAACCAGGGTGAAGATTATAGCTAATCAATATGTCACCAGACTTTACTTTGGAAAAAAGAAATGTAGTTGCAGTAAATAATCCAGAGAGATACTTAATCTTACTGATTCCAGCATACCCAAGAAACGTGCTTATAAATTGGCCATTATCTATAATAACTTTTCTAAATACACCATTTTTTTCTCCCAAGCCAAAACTAATAAAATTAAACTTGTTCACATGCTCTGTTTTTAGTAATTGAGAAAATATGTATCTCTCTCTTTCCCTAGTCGCATTTATTTGAATTAATTTTCTATCCAACAATTCTTGTTTCAAATTGTCTTCAAAACAACTATTACCCAGGTAAAAGAGATTCATAATCATACCTTAATAGATTGGATTTTAAAGTTACCATAGTAATTGAAATTATATATATTTTTTGAAACCAATTATTTGCATAACTGGATTTACAAAATAGTTTGGTCACACATTCTAAAATTTTTGATGAGATACTATTAGAAAAATTGTCATTTTTTAAGTTTATAGTTTTGAAATAGTTTTTGAATTGGTTCTTTTAGTTCATTTTTGGGAACAATTCCTGTTATAACTAAAACTATAGGCAACATTACTAATACAAAAGCTTTTATAATCAAAGTATAGAAAATACCATATTCCAACTTTAATACGATAACAATGATAATTACTGTGATTATGCATGGAATAGATATCCTAATCCATTCAAACGGTATTCTATAGAATTTTTGACTTACTGACATTTTTATCGTGAATAAGATAAAATTAGCAATTAATGTTGCTAAAGCAGCACCTTCGTAACCAAAATGGGGAATGAAGATAAAGTTGAGAATTACATTAATTACTGCTCCAGAAAAGCTAATAATCATTATCAAGTGGGTTTTCTTTGCAATGCTAGTTCCTGGAGCAAACATGTACATTTGTGAAAAAAGGATTGCTGGTACAAGATAAATAACTATAAAACTTGATTCGTAAAATTTAGGAGTAGTTAATAAAATTAATATTTCTTTTGCAAACAAACTCAAAAACATAAAAAACAAGAGTGATATACCAATAAAGTATCTAAAAATTTTTGCTATCTGTGAAGGTGTATTAGGATTTCTATAATTTGATATGATTAATGGTGATAAAGATCTATTAAACCCAGCTAATATTATTGATGTAATTGCGGCAATTCTAAATCCCATTCCATAAAGGCCTACTTCATTTAATGTTAAATAATGATTGATCATCATTCGATCTATATATCCATGAATGAATACTGCCATGCCAGATGGAACTAGAGGAAGAGAAAATCTCAACATTTTTTTTAACTTTAAAATATCAAATTCAAATTTTATACGTGAACGATATCTAATTAATCCTGATGCCAGTCCAATTAGATTACCAAAACAAGTTGCAATAAGTATTCCATCAAGACCCCATTTAAGAAAATAGGCTAATATTACCGAAAAAATTGAGGTTGCAAAAAAAGTGACTATGCTAATAGTAGTATAATCCTTACTGCGGAAATCATATCGGAATTGACAGTAGATAAGTAATAGTATTCCATTCAATGAAATGAAAAGGATGCCTAGTTGGAATTGCGTTACTAATCCTTTTTGGCCTAGAAATAAATTGGAAAGACCTTTTGAAAATAGCATACTCAAAAGAAAAAATATACCAAAACAGACGGTAGTAAATATTAATGCAGTAGAGAAGTAGGATTGCTTTTTTAACGAATTAACTTCGTCCATGTAATATCTTCCAAGGCCTTGATTAATTTCAAATGCCACTACTAATAAGGCCATACTTTCAAAAATACGTATCATATCCAATATGCCGTAATCTGAAGGTGATAAAACTCTAGTATATAATGGTATTAAAAAAAAATTTGTACCATACATAACAATTGTAGGTAAAACGTATATGGCACTGTCTTTGAAGAAGTCTTTGATCAAGAATTTATATGATATGTAAGATTTTAATTATCATTTCTGCTATAAACACAATCGACTTGAATTAATTCCCAAGTTTCTTCATCAAAGACTTGAGGCACAATTGATACAATATGATAACCCATTGAAACAATAAGCTTGTGCATTTCATGAAATAATATTTCATTTTGATATAAGGATTTGAATGACATTTCAACTTGAATTAGGTCAATAAATTTTAATGATTCCTTTGCTCCTTTTAAAACTTCATACTCAAAACCTTGTGTATCAATCTTTAGAAATACTTTCTTATTTACTAGGCATAATGAATCATAAATATCATCAAGTTTTTCTATTTTGATTGATTCCTCATCAATATAATTAGTTCCTGAAAATATTTGTTCATGTAAGGGTAACATTTCTTGAAGAGATGAGCTAGGGCTATATTCACTTATATTAATTTTTTTTGTACCACTTTCGTTACCAAGGGCAATATTTTTTTTCTGCCATAATGGATCATTTTTCCCCAATCTATGATTACACATCGCATTGTATGCTTTTTTCATAGGCTCAAACGATATTATCATTTTTTCATATCCAAAATTCCTTAGAAACTCTCCAAATTGTCCTTCATTAGCACCAACATCAAGTATACAATCGATATTTTTTAATAGGGAAAATAATCTAGCGTTATGGTTTGATGAAGGTTGATACTTCACTACATCAACACCAAAATTTCTCAGTAATCGCCTAATTATTAATTGTAATAACATTATAATTTCCTTTTAAAATAAAAATCAGTAAAAAGTAATCTGATACTTGGCCCCACTATTTGGATTTCAGATCTAATTTCAAAAGTTCTAGAAACTTTTTTTCTAGTTTAGGTTTGTCGCTTAATTGCAATGCACCAATACCGAATTTAGAAATATACTCTGAGCTTATCTCATTGAGTCGGTCAGCTGAAATACTTCCATGTATATAATTAATATCATAAGGGTCAAACCACCAATCATTTGGAATATCATTATTTATAACTCTTAAGTAATTATTAGACACAGTCTTTAGGTTGTACCTCTTTTTAGCAAAATTGAATGCCTTTCTTGAAAGATCATTTCTAAAATCACTATCTAGAATCATTTTCTTTATGCCTGCTTTCATTTCATATGGATGAACATACAAAGCAGGGACATCATTAGCATAACAACTAGAGTATTTTTTTATATCTTTGTATAAATAACCACCCACAACGGTAGGCTTTCCAAGTAAAGCTGCCTCAATTCCTAAAATTCCTAGAGGTGTATCAGAAAACTGGCAATCAATAATAAAATCACATTTTTCAATAGCATCTAAAACAGTTTCATTAGGGACGTTTCTTAATAATTTTAAATCAAAATTAACTCCTTCTTTTGTAAGGTAGTCAAGAATTTCTAAAATATATTCTGTCCCCTTTATAGCACTATCTGAAGGAACATGTAAAATCCTTACAACTGAACTATTTTTTTCATATGTGTTTTTAGATTCTATACCAACTGGAAATCCTAAAGACATTGTATTTATAAACCTTTTTTCGTGAAAGTGAGCTGTTGGGCCCCAATTGATACAATAGTCTGCATATTTTTCTATTTTATTAATTTTATTTTTTTGCATTTTCGTTTTAGTCAGTAAATCTTCAAAATTAATAGCTATTTTTTCATTAGAATATTTTGCTGCTATATATGGAGGACGTGAATCAGAACCAAAAAAGACAAATATTATTTTTTTTCTTAAAAGTTTGTAAAAGAGTAATTCTAATCTGGAGTTAGTAATTATAATTCCATATGAGAAAATGAGCACGTCATAAAAAATGACTTTACTTAAAATAAACAAGATATTTATTATACGTAATGATCCTGCATAAAGTATTTTTTTTATTAAGTTTTTTCTTGAAGTAATCGAGTTCAATTCATAGAAGCGCCTCCACAGTCCTACTAATTTCCCAGGTTTACTATTTGATTGATAAAAGCTACTTTTTACAACACAATAAAAGTCGCATTTAATGCCAAGGGATCTCAATCCCTTTTCTAAATTGATGTTATGACCGCAGACTTCGTGTATTCCTAAGAAGACCCTCAATGATCTGTTATTATAGTCACTTTCTTTTTTCATTGAATAACATTGAGTTATTTTAGCTACTTAGTTTTAGCTGGATTACCAATAACAGTAGTAAAAGGTTTAACATCTTTTACTACTACAGATCCCATACCTATAACTGAACTTTCACCAACAACTATACCATCTCTTATTGATGCGTTGCCCCAGATATTAGCATTTTGATTTATTATTGAAGATCCTGCGATTATTACTGATTGAGAAATGGAAACATTTCTTTTGATCTTAACTCCATGTGCAATGCAAGATAAAGGTCCAATAACAACACCGTCCTCAATGATAGTATCATTGAGGGTTCCTCTAGCAATTACACATCCATCCTGTATAATAACATTAGAACCTATTTTAACCATACCTGAATGAGGAAATTGGTGCAGCTTTCCATCTCCATCCCTATGAGAACCTAGGCCTGCACTCCCAATTTTAACTCCCGGATGAATATGAGCACCTTCATCAATATGACAATTTTTTATTACGCAATTTTCATCAATGATTACGTTTCTTCTAATGATTACATTTTTATTAATGCAAACATTGGCTCCTATAAAGCATGAATCATGAATTTCAGCTTCTGGGTGGATGATAGCGCTTTCATGGATACTTGGCAAAATTTTAGGTGAAAAGAGTTTGCCAATTAAACATATTACTAAGTCAGGGTTTTCAACAATGATAACATTAGTTCCAAGATTTTCATGAAACATTAAGTTTTTGTTTATGATGATCATTCTATGAGATTTAGCACTTCTTTTGAAGGTATTGATATCCATACCTCTGTAAAAAGAAATACTTTCTTTGTCAAGATTACCAAGTGAAGAAATTGAATTGAATTCTAGATTATAATTGCCAATATATTCATAATTAAGGTTGTTCTTATCCAAAAGGGAAAATATATCATCTAGAGAAACCTTACTCATAAATATTATGGTGGAAATAAGTGTCAGAATGAATAAGTAAATAAATTAAAAAGTGTCCATTTTTAACATGATCCTGAAAAGTACGATGGTCCCCATCTTGCAACTTTCCTTCTTTATAGCATTTCCAATTTGTCCATTCAGAATCTGAAATATAGAAGCTTTTATCAAACCAGTCATACGCTTCATAAAGTAAACCAAAATCAGATGCCTTTTTATCATCCCAAAAACTAAGATTATTCAAACCTGTCATACCTCCATGACTGGCTACTCCGTCGATTTTGATATTGAAAATTTTATTCAAAGTCTCAACATCTCTTATTAAACACTTATCAGCATCCTCATTCCATATTGCACTTTGGTCAACGACTTCTGAATGGTAACCAATTTCATGACCAGAATCTATTAAAAACTTGATTATTCTATAATTTTCAAATGAAAATGGATTATACTCAGGTGCATGGAGCCTTACGAAAAAACTACCTTTTATACCTAATTGATTGAACATTTGACCAATCTTTTCAGCTTTTTTTACTGAAAAATCAATGTCAACACGATTAATAATGGTTTTTCTTTTTTGTTTTTTCCCTTTCACTAAATGATCACTTGCGTAGTCATAACATGTAATGAACTCATAATTCTCTTTAATAGCAAATTCATATTGTTTTTGAATACTTTCAAAAGTAAAGTTGAAAATGTCCGTCATTTCATTAATCCTTTAATACACAAAACTTGTAATAAAAACTCTTTGTAACGTAACCTTCTTTATACAGTTTGTAAAAAAATTCTTTTTTATCTTCAAATGTCTTTTTATACGTTTCATGTTCTGTATAATGACTAGTTGGTAAATTGAATATATCGTTCCATTCTTCTTCACTGGTATTTGTTCTCTTTTTTATTTCTTCCAAAATATCATTATTAAATGGTTTTTTTACTTTAATTTTTTTCAAAGCATCATCTCTAGTCATCATTCCGGCACGAACAAGAGCTGAGAATTCTGAATACCGCAAATCAATGCCAAATTTATTGGGTAAATAATAATTATTGACAAAGTAAGCAGTACGATTTTCCATATGATGTCCACCATACCATTGCCAACCATATTCCTTTTTTAACATCTTTTTATTTTCTTCTTTGTTATAGTTAATATAATAGAGTGGTCTGAACTTTTTAATTTTATTTTTAGATATCCAATTAATCCATTTATCTAGCCAAAGTGCTGGGAGGTTACCAAGATTCCCATCTCCATATTTTTCATGTATCCTCTTAACATACATAGCATCCATGTAAAACCAGCCAGAAGGGGAAATACCTTCAGTTCTAAATGAATGACCTTCCCAAATGTGTTTGATGCCAAATTTTTCCGCGGCATCATAATGAACAACAGCTAGTGCAAGGTCAACAGCAGAATCAACTTCAGGGACTGAAGCTTTTAAAAAGGATTTTAAAATTTTCTGGTACTGGATATTATCCACAACATGAGTGTAGAGGTCGATATCTAACTTATCTAAAACATTATCAATATTTTCAACTGCAATTCTTGAATTATAGGTATTGTCAAAATGAGCAGCAAGAACTCTTAACCCAAACTCCTTCTTTGCCAGATGTACCATATATGAAGAATCTGCACCTCCACTAACGCCGATTACAACATCATAAGGCTTACCTTTTCCGTCTTTTTTGATTTGCTCTACTTCTTTTTCAAGTATTTTTAATCCTTTCTTTCCTATAGGATATTCTTCCATCATTTGATCATATTGCAGACAGTAATTACATACTCCATCTTCATCATAAGAGATTCGAGGTATCCTATCATCATAGATACATCTTTTACAAACTTGTATTTCACCTTCCTCATATTCATTTAAAAATTTGAAATGCTTATTTTTCATTTGGCAGGTCCTCTCTTTTTGGAAAGCGAATCAAAACACCCATTCCTTTTTTTTGATAGACTGACATACTACCTAATGCCACAGCAGAAACACCTCCATTTTGAATAGCATCTGAAATATGTTGGATATTACCTGCACCACCTACAGCTATCACAGGAATATTGACAGAGCTAGTTACAATACTTATCATATCTATATCAAACCCTTTCCATGTACCATCTCTATCAATGGAATTTAAAAGGATTTCTCCAGCACCTGCATCCTCGACAATCTTCACATACTCTTCAAGATTATAAATTGATTTTTTAGTACCACCTTGAGTATATATTATATATTTACCATGTTGATTTCTTTTTACATCAATTGACAAGACAATACTTTGACTTCCAAATTTTTTTGCAGAATCAGTAATAAGATTTTTATTTACCATTGCATGTGAATTCAGTGCAACTTTTTCAATTCCGAGACTAAACAATGACTTAATTTGTTGAATTGATTCAATCCCTCCTCCATAGCAAACAGGCATAAAACATTCATCTGCAATATCTCTAATTAATTCGAAATTAGGGCCCTGGTTATCTTTGGTTGCATTAATGTCAACAACAATTAATTCATCTACCTCTTTATCATTAAAAATTTTGATTGCATTAACAGGATCGCCCACATATTGAGGATTTTTAAATTTAACTGTTTTAACTAATCGACCATTCTTTACTAGAAGACATGGCATAAACCTTTTTTGCAGCACTATAAACTTGCGAAGTTTTTTATTAATTGCATTCCATACCTATGACTTTTTTCCGGATGAAATTGAACGCCAAACATATTATCTTTTTGAACTGCAGAAGCAAAATAGAAATTATATTTTGTGGATAGTAAAATATCTTTAGTATCATTGCAATGGACATAATATGAATGAACAAAATAAAATCGGAAGGACTTTGAAATATTTAATAAAAGGCTGCTGTCTTTATTTTGCCTTACGGAGTTCCATCCCATGTGTGGTACTTTAAAATCTTTTGGAATAGTAAATTTTTTTGTTTCTGCATCAATCCAAGCCAGACCTTTTAATTTGCCTTCTTCACTGCTTCTGGTCATTAACTGCATTCCAAGACATATGCCTAGAAAGGGAATTTTATCCACTAATACTTTTTTATTTAAAACTTCAATAATATTGAGTTTTTTAAGATTTTTCATCCCATTATCAAAAGATCCTACACCTGGTAAAATAATTTTTTTTGCATTATTCAATTCTTCAATAGAAGAAGATATTTTGACATCTTTTATTTCCAGGTACTTCAACATATTTTGAATCGAAGCAAGATTACCCGTCCCATAGTCAACAATTATTATCATAAACTATTTGCAACTTCTGAAAAAGCCAATTCCATTAAAAAAGTTATTAAATCGAATTCTGTAAATTTTCAATCTCTTTATTAAGGTACTTTTATTCAAAATTAAAAGAATACTTTTTTGACTTTATTTCCGTCAAACTCAGCTTTACCAATTACTTTTCCTGGATTCCCAGAAATGATTGAAAAATCAGGAAATGAGCCCTCAACATAACTTTGAGCAGTAACAAAACAGCTATTACCTATCTTAGTACCAGGGGCTATTATAACTTGAGGAGAAATAAAACAGTTTTTCCCTATCTTTACCGGTGCGGTGGTCGGTTTTAGCTTACCGCCACTAAGTACTTGATCTATAGTATGGTGGGTGTAGATATGAGTCCCAGCGCCAATTGATGTCCAATCGCCTATCTTGATGGGAAAGGCATTACCATCGAGTATTGTGAAAGGACCTACCCAACAATTTAATCCAACATTAACATTGCCTAAAATTAAACTGTCGTCATAAACTGAGGACTTATTACCCCAATTAAAGCTTTGTGCTAGTTCCCATCTATCGTTCAGTATATTACCAGTTGGAACATGTCTGTTAAATTCTTGACGCATTTTTTTTCTTCCATAACTAAAAATATTTTTGAGATCTTCTATTTGTCTTTCATAATCTTTATCCTTAACAAAGTCAATACCATCAGAATTCTGTTTTTCTAGATAGTCTTGTACGTGTTTTTCAGTGATAAAGGTTGAATTTTCAAATAGTGAAATGTCTAAGCTATTATCATTTATTAGCTTTAATGCTTTTTTTGTTATTTTCTTCTCTTCACGAACATGAGACTCATGCTTTGAAAGACCGAATTCTTTTAATAACATGGAATTATTTAATCGTTTATTAGATATAACTCCCATTTTATAACCGACCTCATAATATTCACCTACTTCCATTTTGGGGTTGAAGTAAACATAGCCTTTTTCATGAGCTTCATAATCAAAAATAGCCTTTGATGACTCATAAGATAGTATGCGGTCACCTATTTGTATTTCATCTCCAGAAGTAGCATGTAATTCAGCAAGTTGATATTGATCGTCTGATACATTTACTTGTTCAATTAAAATTTCAATAATCATTATAACTTTTCTTTGATCTTTTCAAATAAATTTAGCTTAGATGGAATTATTAAATCTTCAATTTCTTTAGAACATGGAATTATATGTTCATTAGAAACTCTTATAATGTTTGCAAATTCTTCACCTAATTCTAATAGAGACGATATCACCTCAGAGCTCCAAGCAGCTCTTCTGGATCCTTCTTCAATAAATATACAGGGTTTATCTTTGAAGCTTATACCTTCAAAGATATTTATGTTTAAAGGCGAAAGTCTTGTTGGAGAAATTACTTGTGGAAAAATTTCTTCTTCAAACAAGTCAGGCAAAACATCAATCACTTCATTTAACATTGCACCATATGCGATAATTATGGCATTATGATCAGCAAACTCTGGGGATAGCTTATATGTTGGAAAATTTTCATTGCTGATTTCAACTGTATACCCGTTAGGTGGTTTATCCAAAGTTTTTTGGGTATAGGAAACCTTATCTTCAATGATAATTGTTGTTTTTCTATTATTAATAGCATTTTCGTAAATGAAATTAGTATCAGTTAAACAATTAATAGCTAAGACGTCAATGTTTGGCCAAAATAAAAATAGCTTTTCAATATTTTGTGAATGCGTTGGTCCATAACCTCTTCTTCCTCCCATGGGAGTTCTTACAATCAGCGGAATATCAATTTTTTTCCCATACATGGTTGGAATTTTTGAAGCTTGCTGAATTAATTGATCTACGCAAAGTGTCATAAAATCTCCAAACATTATTTCTACAATTGAGGGATTCCCGCTAAGGGAACAACCTATACCAAAACCTATAATCCCTGCCTCACTGATTGAGGTGTTTTTTACTAATGATGGAAAGTTTTTGCTTAGTCCTTTTGTTACTTTAAAAGCTCCGCCGTATTGAATTGGTGCTTCTGGTGTTGAATCAATTATATCTTCTCCTATTAAGATAGCTTTATACTTTTTTATTATATGTTTAAGAGCGGCATTAATAGACTGGTTCAATCTTTGGTTTGCTTGTTTATCGTTAAGTTGATAGTCTTCCCATTTAATATCTACATTTAATACACTGTTATTTTTTATGATGTTTAGGTCCAAATTATTTTCATTACTTTTATTTGATTTTTCAACAACATCATCAAACTTTTGTTTTAATTCTTCACTATATTTTTGATACCATCCAAAATTTTCTTTTATATAGATATTTATTAAATCTTTATTTCTGAATTCTTCAATTTCTGTTTCTTTCCTATTGTCATCTCCTTTCGAGTGCGAGTTCAATCTATAGCATTTAACTTCTAATACAGTAGGAATTCCATTTCTAACATAATCAACTGACTCTTTAGACTTAGAATTTAAATCACTTAAATCCCATATATTTGATTTCAAAAATTTTATGCCAAAGCCTTCAATTCTTCTTCCTATATCTCCTTTCAGGGTATATTTATTACATGTAGACTGCGCATATCCATTATTTTCAATAACAAATAAAGTAGGTGTTTCAAATATACTTGCTAAGGTTAATGCTTCATAAAATTGCCCTTCACCTAAAGTTCCATCTCCAACATAGCAAACTGAAATATCTTTTCTTTTTTTCTGGGACTGAGCAAAGGAGTAACCTACACTTACAGGAGCAAGGCCTCCCTGGATACCATTACTTATAAATGTATCTGTATAGATGTGTTGACTTCCTCCAATTCCGCTAGACACTCCTTCACTTTTACCAATAAGTTCAAGTATTAACTTTTCAATTGAATTATCGTTAGCGATATAATGACCATGTCCTCTATGGTTTGAAAAGATTTTATCATTCTTTTTAAGATAATTTGAGATTATCACAGGAATTAATTCTTGCCCAACACATGTATGCACTGTGCCATTAAGAAGTCCTTTTGAAAACATTTCTAAAAGATATGTTTCAAGTTCTCTGATATAAATACCTTGCTTTAAATACTTATCATAATTCATCTTTTTCTATAATTATTGCTCCTAATATCTATTAATCATATATAGGTATGTTATGTTTTTAATATTTAGTCAGAATAATCGAGTAATTCAATAATCCAAAAATAGATTTATAGTACCCAAATTTTAGAATACCAGTTCAAACGAAAAATTATTTTTACTACAAAATCAATTCTATTTTTAAACATCTTTAAATTTTTTAATGGCCTGTACAATATTTTCAATATCATTATCCTTAATATGGCTACCAATGGGTAGCGCAATGCCTTTATGGTAGGCTATTGAAGCATTTGGATTGTTCTCTTTTTTGAGATTGTATTTCTCGCTGTAATATGAAGTACAGTTCAATGCCTGTGCACCAAAATTTGTTTCAATATTGTTTTTTTTGAGATGTTTTATCAACTTGTCCCTATTAATATTATCATTGACTATAATATGATATGTCTGATAGACCATTTTTCTATGTTCAAATAATTTAGGGACAGAAATCCATTGAAAATCTGCTAGTTTTTCATCGTAAACTTTTGCCAGCTTTATTTTACATGCAATGTCTTCGTCAAGTTTTTGAAGCTGATCTATGCCAATTACCGCCTGAAATTCAGTCATTCGATAGTTTAATCCTGCCGCTACATAATTCATTTTGTTATTTTCCATTAAAATCCCATGATTTCTCAAAATTCTTGCTGCTTTGGCAAATTCGTTATTATCAGTTACAATTAGACCTCCTTCTCCTGTTGTGATAGCTTTACGGGGATGAAAACTAAAACAACCAAAATCTCCAAACGTACCAGCTTTTTTACTGTCAAAGCTAGTGCCCAATGCACATGCGGCATCTTCAATTAGGAGCAAATTATGTTTTTCACATAAAGAGATAATATCATCCATTTTAGCAGGCTGTCCAAATTCATGTACAGGCATGACTGCAGCAGTATTCTTTGTTATTACTTCTTCTATTTTTTCTGTATTAATACAGAAATCATCAAGATTGATATCAACAAAAACAGGTTTTGCACCAACAATTTCAACAGCATTTGCTGTGGCGGGATACGTAAAAGCTGGTATAATTACTTCATCGCCAGGGCCAATATTTAAAGATAGGAGAGATATGTGTAAGGCTGCAGTCCCGGATGACACAGCAACCGCGTGCTTAACACCTAGATACTGTTCAAGTGTATTTTCAAATTGAGATACTTTTTCGCCCTGAACAAGGTTTCCAGATCGTAATACTTCAGTTACTTGTTTAATTGCATGGTCAGAAATACGAGGTTTTGCTAACCTTATCATTGAGTTTTTATCCATTCTGCAGTTCTTACTATACCTTCATCCAGATCCACTTTAGCTTTGAATTTTAAAATTTTCTGAGCTTTTTCTACGCTGGGAATCCTCAAGGCTATATCAGCTGATAATGGAGGATCAAATACAATTTTAGATTTAGAGTTTAATACCCTGCAAACAGTTTGGGCTAAACCAAGAATAGTCATCACAGCTCGAGCATTGCCGATGTTAAAACTCTCACCTATTGCTTCTGGGACTTCAAGGCACCTCATTAAACAGTTAACAAAGTCATCCACATAACACCAGGCTCGGATTTGATTACCATCGCCATCAATATGAATGGTTTCATTCTTCAAAGCTTTTCTAATAAATATTAAAAGGGCACCTTCGCCAGTTTGTCCAGGACCATAGACATTAAACGGTCTCACGGTGACAATAGGTAATTTATATTGTCTATAGAAGGCATGGGAAAGGTGTTCGCCTGCAAGCTTACTGACTGCATATGTCCATCTTGCTTCACCAACGGAGCCTGAAACAGTAACATCATCTTCAGTCGATTTGAATGCCATTGATCCAAAAACTTCAGATGTTGAAAAATCAATAAAACGTTCGATATTTCCATTATTATTTGCTGCATTTAATACGTTTGCTGTACCAACCATATTGACCATCATAGTTTTTGTAGGTTCAGCTATTACTGTATCGATACCTGCTATACCAGCGGCATGAATAACAATATCAACATCTTTCATACTACCAATCAATCGTTCATGATCTAAAACATCACCTCTGATTACTGAAATATTTTTATGATCAACATATATGCTACTTGAAAAAGTATCACGATGGAAATTATCGTAGATAATAATTTTATTCTTATCAACAAGACGAGAAATAATTTCATTTGCAATAAACCCTGCGCCACCTGTAATAAAAATACTTTTATCTCTTATCATTTAAACACTCCAAAATTTAATATCATCAAATAAAGCTTTAATTATATTACTTATGCTGTTCTTTTATAATTTTTACTATTTTTTTTGCAGAATATCCATCACCATAAATTTCATCGACCTCAAATTTTATTTTAGTATTTAATGCCTCAGATATTTTTTTTCTTGAACTTCCTACAAGTAAATTTGATCCACAATTTACTAACTCTATCCACTCGGTTTCATCTCTTAATGTGATGCAAGGAACCCCAAAGAAGTATGCCTCTTTTTGTATTCCACCAGAATCTGTAGCTATTATTTTTGCATTCTTCTCCAGCATAATCATATCCAAATAACCAATAGGGTCAATGGGCTTAACTTTTCCATTCAAAGGAATATCAAACTCAATTAGCTTTTTCTTTGTTCTTGGGTGCATCGGAATAACTACAGGAAATGGAGCTTCAGAAAAAGCAGAAAATATATTTTTTAAGCGATTCCGAAAATTAGTGTTTTCTTCACGGTGGATTGTGGCTAAAATATATTTTTGAGGCTCGAGATCTAAGTGATTTAAAATATGAGATTTATGCTCTGAAACTTGACTAAAGTGTAATGAGGCATCATACATAACATCACCAACATTATACACGCCATCAGTTATGCCTTCATTATTTAAATTTATCACAGCCGTTTCCGATGGACATAAAAGAAGATTTGAGATCTGATCACAAATGATGCGATTGATTTCTTCAGGCATTTTCCGATTAAATGAACGCAGACCAGCTTCAATATGTATAATGGGGATATGAAGTTTGACTGCAGCCAATACTCCTGCAAGCGTTGAATTAGTATCCCCATAAGCCATAACCCAATCTGGATTTTCTTTAATTAAAAGTTTTTCGATTTCCTCTATTTGCCTACCCGTCATTGCTCCATGAGAAAGAGAGTGAATATTTAGATTATAATTAGGTGCGGGAATTCCCATCTCTTCAAAAAAGACATGGGACATGTTTTTATCAAAATGTTGACCTGTGTGTATAAGAATTTCTTTTATATTATTTTGCTTTGATATTTCTTTACTCACCATTGATGCTTTTATAAACTGAGGTCTTGCACCAATTATCGTAGCAATTTTCATTTAATACGGTTTCCTTTTTTATCCACTTTACCAACTACTCGTCCAGGATTACCAATAACTAAGGAATAGGGTGGCACATCCTTAGTTACAACTGATCCAGATCCAATTAGAGCATACTCTCCAATAGTCACACCACATACAATGGTTGCATTGGCGCCAATACTTGCAGATCTTTTTACAATTGTCTTAACATAGAACTCCTTACCCCTTTGAGGAAACTCTGATCTAGGGAGTTTAATATTTGTAAACACCATTGATGGTCCACAAAAAACAAAATCTTCTAGTTCTACTCCTTCATAAACAGATACATTATTTTGAATTTTTACACCATTACCGATTATGACATTATTACCAATGTTTACGTTTTGACCAATGGAGCAATTCTTACCTATTTTAGATTTTGACTGCACATGGGAAAAGTGCCATATTTTAGTATCATCACCTATACTTACATTTTCATCAATATATGATGACTTGTGCACAAAAAATTTGCTCATAACTTTTTCTCCAATTGCTCACTTGCATTAACCAGAATTTGCATTACCTCTAGGGCATGTTCTCCATTTGCAATCCCTGGCTTTTTACCTCCTAAATGGTCCACAAAATACTGTAACTCATTTGTTAATGCCATTTCTTGTCTGTATTTAATTAAAGTAACAGCGCCATCTATTTTTTCTGGTATACCTTTAGTAATGTCAAATTTTTTTGAATATAACTTGAGCGGTTTTCCTTTAATTGAATCCTCAAAAGTAATCATAGCCTCAGATCCAATAACGACTAATCGATGCTCCTTAAATGGATGAAGCCAGCTAACAAAAATATGTCCATCAACTCCGTTTTGATACTTTAGCTGAGTTAGAGTGGAATCATGAATTTTCTTTTGAAGAAAAGCACTACCATTTGCAGTCACTTTAACGGGAAAAGATTCTGTGAGATACTGGAATATTGAAAGATCATGTGGAGCCAAGCTCCAAAAGACATTCTCATCTGTTCGAACCTGGCCTAAATTCAACCTATTACTATATATATATTGAAGTTTACCGATTTTATTGTCTTTTATAAGTTCCTTTATCTTTTTAATAGCTGGGTGGAACAGAAGGACATGCCCTACCATCACATTAACATCGTTTTTCTTCGCAAGCTCAACAAGGTTTATTGCATGATCATTTCGAAGTGTGAAAGGCTTCTCTACAAGAACATGTTTACCTCCTTCAATGACCTTCTTGGACAGTGGATAGTGAGTTGCAGCATTGGTAGCAACAGTAAATCCTTTAAAGCTTCCTTCTTGCAAGGCATCATCCAGGGAAAGAAAAAGTTTTAAATTTGGATATTCTTTTGAAAATTTATTGATTGTCTCTTGATTTGAGTCAACAATTCCGCCTAAATAACCTAATTCATTTAGGGTCCGAATGTGGTTCTTACCCCAATAGCCGGCGCCAATTACGCATACTGATTTTTGATACATTAAGCTTTAATTACTTTTTCTGATTTTTGAAATCTACCGCGAGTATCAATAATCATCTTAGAATACTTTTTTATTAAATCATAATCGAAGTCGTCGTGGTCAGTAGCTAATAAAACCAAGTCCATTTCTTGTAACACTTTAGCATTCAACTCTTTAGATTTTAGTTCGATTTGATATTTCCTTGTTTTAGGTATAGACTCAAAGTAGGGGTCACAATATTCCACAAGTCCACCTTTATCAAATAAAATATCAATTAATTCTAAAGAAGGAGATTCTCTCAAATCGTCTAAATTCTTTTTGTACGCTAGTCCCAAAATAAGAACCCGGCTATTTTTTATAGATTTCCCAATTGAGTTCAATGATTCGCTTACTTTTTGAATAACATAATGAGGCATGGATGTGTTTATTTCACCAGCTAATTCAATGAAACGCGTATTCATTCCCAGCTCCTTTGCTTTCCATGTCAAGTAAAACGGATCTATTGGTATGCAATGCCCTCCAAGCCCAGGACCTGGATAATAAGGAGTAAATCCAAAAGGTTTAGTAGCAGCGGCTTGAATTACTTCGTTGATGTCAATATTCATTTTATCAGCAACCATTTTAAGTTCGTTAACTAAGCCAATATTAACAGCACGATGAATATTTTCTAATATCTTGGTCATTTCAGCAACTTGTGTTGAAGATACTGGAACTGTCTGGTCCACAATTTCATCATACAGTGATTGCACCATCTTTAAACAATTTTGCGTATGTCCGCTAACTACCTTTGGTATGGTTTTCGTAGTGAAATTTTTATTCCCCGGGTCTTCTCTCTCTGGAGAATAACCAATGTAAAAATTTACACCAATTTTAAACCCTTGGTCCTCTATAATAGGGACAATTTCCTCTTCTGTAGTTCCAGGATACGTAGTGCTTTCAAGAATAAGGAGTTGATTGTTAATTAAATGATTTTTGACTAGATGAAGAGTATTTTTTACATAACTTAAATCAGGCTCATTATGGACTCCTAAAGGAGTTGGTACACAAATGAGAATCGCATCAACCTTAGAGATTTTTTCAAAATCAGTGGTAGCTAAAAACCCATGATCTAACATTCTAGAGATACCATCAACTGGAATGTGTTCGATGTAGGATTTACCTTCATTCAGCATTTTTACTTTTCTGTGATCGATATCAAAGCCAACAACTTTGAAACCTACCTCTGAAAAACGAATTGCAAGGGGTAGCCCTACATAACCAAGCCCTATTATTCCAACTATTTTGTCTTTTTTCTGGTGCTCAGATGATGTTGAATTTTTCAAAAGTTTTATATTCCTTTCTTTTTTATGTTGAAAAAATATTTAATGTTAATCAGATAGCTTATAATTAATGGGTTTTAGATGAAGAGTTAAAAAAAAATTATCTTAATCTTTTTGGGAAAAATTTTGTTATACTTTCTAAAAATAAAAGTTTTGCTTCTACCATTTTTTCTTTTTCTTCAATCTCTCTATTGAGAGAATAATCTTTAATGAAGGCTAATAATATACCAAGTCCAAGTCCAAGAAACCCTGCAAAAACAACCATTATCTTTCTCTTTGGTTTAGAGCGATGCAATGGTACTTCTGGAGGATCTATAACAATCACATAATTTGATTCTTTTACTTCTTCGATTTTAGTGGTTTCTAGTTGCTGTTTTAAGGTTGTAAATACACCAGTTAAAACAGTCACCTCCCTTCCTAGTCTTTGTCTCTCCAACTGAAGCGCTGGTGAATTTTCTATACGCCTATTTCTATCCATAAATACCTTCAAATCTTCTTCAGAAGCCATCAATTCAGTTTCCACATCTACTATTCGTTCTTCAATAAACTGTTTTGTTTCACTAGTTTTATTTTTATTATACATTTGTTGATGTATATCTAACTCTTCGATTATAACTCTATTTATTTCTGAAGCTAGAACAGGCTCTGATGCATCTATTTGCAATGTCAAAATTCCAGTTTTAACATCTTCAGAAACCCTTATCATTCCAAGTAGACTATTAACACCATTAATTTCTAATATGCTTGGGCTAGACTTTGGCTTGCGATTACCGAAGGTTAGGATTTGAAGTAGCGACTTATCCGGACCAAATTTATAGGTGTCAAACTTTTGTTTTAAAACAGCTCGAGCTAAGGTTCTACTTTTAATAATTTCAGGATAAACCCATTTTGTTTCGGATTGGCCTGTAGGAATGTTAATACCAAATTGGGCCGCAAGGTTAGCGGCCTGCGAAGCTCCACCTCCTGAAGAAGACATAATTTTAGATGTAGATGTAAATACAGGTTTAGCTATGAAAATAGAATAAATAATTGTTGTCAAACACAAAATTGATGGAATAATTAGAATAATCTTCAAATTGCGTGCTATAATGAGAATGATATCTGATACAGAAATAGTGTTATCTTCAATAAAATATGGCTGCTGTAATTCTGATGAGGGTGATGTGCGCTTTTTCATATAACTGCGTTTTAATTTAGTATAAAAGAGTTAATAATGGACAATTTTCTATACATCTAAATTCTCAAATTAGGTAAAATCATTAGCTTTCATTTTTTAACTTCTTTTTAAAGTTTTTTTTCTGAATACATAGTCATTGATGGTCTATAAATTGTTATTCACTATTACCTTGCAAGACTGATAACCGCAACCGCTTGGGCTAGGTTGGCGATAATTGCAGTAATCTCTTTGGCATATTCAGTTCGGTCAAAAGGTTCTTTCTCTTTTTCCCTTCCTACAGTAATGATGGAACCATCAAGGACTTTTTTATTGTTTAGCCAACGATGATATTTCGATGATGTCCCATCTGGATATTGGATGAACACATCGTCTCTTTCAGCATTTTGAGAAAACCCACCCGACAATTCAATTATATCATTGACACGCTTTCTTGGCTGAAACTTGTAAAAACCAGGTACATTTACCTCGCCAACTACTTGTATGATTTGTGGCTCCAATGCGATATTAATTAAATCGCCACTCTGCACAACAATGTTCAAAGCGGATTTGGGAGATTTAATAATTTTTTCAAGATTCAATTGTACTCTTTGACCGTTTCGAGAAAATGATGAACCAAATGAATAAGCATTAGGTCTTAAGCCGCCTGATCTTTTAATTATGTCTGTTATTTTTTCATTCGAGGATAAAATGGTGTAGTTACCCGGATATAATACAGCACCTGATATTGTTACCTGTTTTTGGTTGGTAAAATAGGGATCAGGACGAACAGTAATTAAATCATAGGGTTGAAGATTGAAATCGTTAGCATTTGGTGATATTATGCTAAATTTTTCATCTATATTAAATGTAACTATATTTGCATATTTGTCTAAATCATCATTTAATGGATCTATTCGAGCAACTTCAACTCGGTATCTATAAACATTTTCATCGATTCCACCAGCTTCTAAAATTAAGTCTTTTAAAGACATATCTGTTTTTAAAACATAAGATCCAGGACTACGAACAACTCCATTGATTGTTATGGTTTTGTTATTGATAAAAATGTTCTTGTTATAAATTCTAACAATATCATTTGGTTTCAGTGGTAAATCCAATCCTGATTCAGGAGAATCCAATAGTTCTCCAAGGTTAAAGCTCTCAATATATCTGGTGATATTGTCATTATTCATCCTAATTAAATCGGCTCTTTCTAAAAAGGTTTGCTTCTTGAATTCTTCATCCAGAAAACCACCCGCCTTAAAAATTAAATCATAAAGTGTCATGTTCTCTTGAATAGCGTAGCGACCAGGTTCTTTAACATGTCCAGTTATTGAAGCATAAGTTCTTGGTATCATTTCTGTAGTGCCGTATACTCGAATTTTATCTAAACTCTGTAGGCTGATATCATTATCAGAACTTCCTTCCAAAGCTTTTCCGAGATCTAATTTAATCAATTCTTCGGTAAAGTCTGGCTTTATGCGAACGATATCTACCCTTCCAAGAAATGCATCTCCAAGAACACCGTCCGCCTTTTTAATTAATTCGCTTAATTTGAGTGAGTCGCCTATATCATAATTCCCTGGTCGCGTGACTGACCCACGAAGCTCTACAACATTCTGTCGTAGATCAAGTATAGAATAAATTTGTAAATGGTCACCATCCTGAAGTGGAAATTCATCTTTAGATTCAAGAGTCTCTCCCAGGTTTACATCAGTATACATACGATCCATTCCTATTTTTTTTCTGTCTTCAAAGGGAACGATACGATCAATTTGTGCACGATCTAAATAAGCAGTTATTTTCAAGTTTCCAGCTATCTTTACAAGATCAAAAAGGTTCTCGTTTGCTTTGAGTTCATATATACCATTTCGATTAACTTCTCCTTCTATTGAAACAGTTTTTAATCGGCGAGGGATAAAAATGACATCATCCAATTGTAACTTTTGATCCTTGGGTTTTTTTCCAGTTAACAAGTAGTCATAAAAATCAATGGATGCTATTTTTTTACCGTTACGTATAAGCTGAATATCCCTTAAAGAACCCATAGTAGTGGGTCCATTAAAGTAGTACAAAGCTGAAAAAAGTGTGGCTGAGGGACTTACTGTGTAGGCACCCGGTTGGGCGACTTCACCAAGAACTTGAATTCGTAATGGACGTAAATTTCCTAGACTTATATCCAAAAAGGTTGTAGGTGTTCGACCTTGTGGATTAAGACTCGCATAGGACTGAGAGAAAACTCTAAAAAGTTTTGATTCAAGAAGATTAAGGTTTAAGCCATTTACAAAGACTTGTCCGATTTCTGGAATGAAAACAAATCCTTCTCGATCCACTTTAAGTACTTGGCGAAACTGGGTCTCGCCCCAGAGCATTGCAATGATTTCATCACCTGGGCCAATAAGATAGTCAGGGTCGACCGCACCAACTGATGTCGCCTGAAATAAACCAGGATCTTTTGCAAAAGTTTTGTATCCAAAGTAAGTTAAGCTTCGGCTGGAATAAAGTCCTTTTTTTGCAATATCGAGCTCGGATTCATCAACGATTTCTAGTTCATCTTCAATAGAAGCAATATCTGTAGCATCTGATGACGGTTGGTCTTGCAAAACTTCATTTACCGTTCCAAGGTCTGGAAGTTCACCCTGATCAGTAATTTCTGATACAGCGTTTTCAGATCTGTTCTTTGAGTTTTTCCCTTTTTTTATGGCATTGTCTATCTGCTTATCTGTGTATCCTCGCGCCTTAGCTGCATCTCTTACTTGGTTCTCAGACATCCCTGACCGTTCAATCACATCTTTGGCTTTTTTGATTTGCTCTGCAGTTTGACTCATTAAAACATTTAGAGATAATATGACTATTTGAAATATTCTTTTCATTATTAATTCCTAGATTGGTCTTTTAATTAGCTCCAAGGTAACCACTGGGATTGTTATCAAAATATTTACCTTCAACCAGATTATAAGTATACATTGACAACCAAGATTGTTTTTGTTCTTCAACGCTGACAATTTCGTTATTGCCTTTGGCAAGCATTTTTCCAAGACTATTATCAGAATAAAGACAAATCACAATATTAGAAAATTCACTAAAACGATTTCTGAGTTCTTCGCAAAGAAGAAGCTGACTTTCTTTACTTGATGTTTTTTTTATTGTAACATAGAGCTTACCTTGTTCAAAAGCACCAGATAACCTCTCAATGCGTTCAATTGTATATGCTGGTATAATTACTTTATTTTTATTTACTTTAGATTTCGGGTCAATATCTTTTTCAGTTATTTTATCTTTTTTTTGAGCGCTTTTATGTTTTTCTTTATTAACCTTAACTTTTTGCTCAGATGGAAATGATTCCGTAATAACGTTTGAACTTCTAAAGTTATTTTCGATTTTGTCCGGAATTAAATAATAAAGTAGAACAGTTATTGTTATTGTTAATCCTAAAAAAATAGAA
>MDTG01367456.1_pt1 | contig 25977 bp, 25 predicted proteins | sample 811421 | NCBI WGS metagenome assembly MDTG01 (sample SAMN05326645, study PRJNA326480) | marine metagenome | isolation source: seawater | place: Pacific Ocean: South East | collected 2011
ACTTGCTCGAATGGATGTTGTCTTATGAAGATTTTTTCATATTTTTTCAATAGCACATTTAACAATTGACTATATAGCTGATCCTCAACTTCTTTTTTTATCATTCCTGATGCACTCATTGGTTGAGCAATCAGAAGAACATTTGAATCTTTTCGTGTTTCATGAAAAATAGATTTAATGTCAGAGGTTTTGTTCTTTAAAAAAAAGGATGAAATAATAACATCATCATCACCCCAGCCTTTTTTAAGTAAAAATTCTTTATACTCTTTGCAATATACAATATATTTATCAGTCACCTTGTGGCCAAATCCCATACCCAATACATAAATACCAAAGAAAATTTTAGTTAAAATATTAATTATTTTTTTTATAAAAATTTTATAGAGCGGCCAATCTATAAATTCAAAAATACCATGCTGTAGTGCAATTATTTTTGCATCATTCTGATTTTTTATTGACTTTATTATATCCAAAGCAATAAATCCCTCAGCATTACTAACAAATATATATTTCTTATTCTTGCATTCCTTTTGAATGAGATCTATTTTGGAAATAATATTATTTCGATATCTGATTCTATCTATTAAGGATCTCAAAGGATTTTTATCAAAGATATTATTTAAGTTTAATTTTATAGTATCAATATTTGTTTCCCTTACAAAGAATTCGTATCTGTCATTTAAATCCTTTTCAAAGATTAATAAAATTGATTCATCTATTGGGTTATTCATTAATTAATTTATTAAAGTGTAAATCCGTCATCAACAATAAAATTCTGGCCATTAATATATGATGATGCATCAGATAATAGAAAAATTAAAACTCCCGATAAATCATTTTCTGATAACATCCCTTTTGAAAGACATTCCTTATTATATGCGGCTATGAATTCAGATGGCTGATCATTAAAAATACCGCCTGGGCTTATTGAGTTGGCTCTGATACCTTTTCCTTTATAGTATGATGCAAAATATTTTGTCAAATGAATAATGGCTGATTTTATTGCAGCATATTCAACTGGCATAGTCATTTCTGTATTAGCATATATTTCAAATTTAGGTGCAACGACACCATATATAGAACTCATGTTAATTATATTTCCTTCTTTTTGTTTTAGAAAATGTTCAGCGAACCTTTGAGATGATAAAAAATAACCGCCAAGATGCATGTCTACATTCTCACAAAAATCTTGAAAGTTAACATTCTCTAATTTTTTTCCATAATTTTTATTTCGTGGATAGGCGTTATTTACAACTGCATCTATTTTTCCATATTTATTAACAACTTCCGTTATTAGATTATCTATTGATAGTTTGTCGGTAATATCCATAAATTTTGGAATTATGTTGTTTGAATTAATATCAGATAATAAATTTAATGAATTTTCATTAATATCTGTGGCGATTACTATTCCATCATTTTCTGCAATTTTTTTAGAAAAATTTGTACCTAGTTGGCCACCTGCACCTGTTAGAACTATAATTTTTTCTGTTAACTTGCTCATTCTTGAAGCTCCATAATCGTCTTAACAATTAAAAAATCTAATTCAGAGTCTATGTCTTGTGACCTCTCCTCAGGCATTACGTATAATCTTGTATCTTTATTAAATAATGATGGGTCTTTTTGCATTAATGTATTTCTATTCCAAACATAAATTGATGCATTCATATCATAGCAGTCTGGACTATCTTGCCTTCTAGTAACAGCATTATTAGATGATTTTGATAATTGAACCACATCATTTTCATTTATTTCAACAAGATTAAAATATGGCGATCTTCTTGATGGAGCTGCTGTAATTACATTACTTGAAGATGAAGATTCCAATAGATTAACCGAATTTAATATATCTTCAATACTTCTTAATGGAGAAGTAGCATCTAAGTCGACATAAGTATCGAAAGTTTGATTAGTTAATTTTTCAACCTCTAATGCGCAATGTTGAATCACAGGCAATTTTGCTGCATTATCTGTAGCTAAGTGTTCAGGTCTTTTAATACAAAAATCTACTCCACAGTCTTTAGCTATATTCAAAATCTCTTCTGAATCGCTGCTCACAGCTACAAAATCAAAAATTTCTGAATTAATAGCTTGTTTAATGGTATGAGATATTAAAGGTTGTCCACACAAATTCCTGACGTTCTTGTTAGCAACACCTTTTGATCCTGCTCTAGCGCAAATTGTGCATAATCTATTCATTATCTATCCACTTAATTCCATTTGATTTTTCAATAAATTCAACTAATTCAATGACATTAATACCCTCTTGATATGTGCAAAGAGAACTTTTATTTCTTGTTGATAATATTGATTCATGCATTTTTCTATAAGTACTGTATTCTTGAGGAGAGTTAAATATACAATCTCCATTTTTGATAATTTTGTTTTTAACCAAGTCTACTTCAAAGGTATCTGTCTCAGTATTTATCAAAAGAGTTCTTTTCTTTACTCTATCGAGATAGCTCATTTGTATATTAACAACAGAACAAAGCTCAGATTGAATTAAGATTGAAAATAAATCTTCGCTGTCGATTTCAAGATTGCTTAAGTGTCCTCCCCTAGCAGTGACTTTTTGCCAGTTACCAAATAGCCAGAGTGCGTAATCAATTTCATGACTTAGGTCTCTAAGTACTCCACCTCCCTCAGATCTCTTTGCAGAATATGATTTTCTATAGTCTATTTCTTTTCTCCAGTTTGAAAGATGCTCACCAACATATATATTTGCAGAGATAATTTTTTCAGCTTTAAGGAGTTTTTTAAGCTCTAACAAGACTGGATGAAATCTAAGGTTATATCCTACGTAAATTTCCTGATTCGTTACATTATCAATTTCTTTTAAATCACTAAATATTGGTTTCTCGATGAGAATTTTTCCAAAATATTTAGATTTAAGAATTCTTAATAATGTTGAGTGGTGATCAACAGTTTTATTTGAAATGACAATATATTCTGGCTTAGAAATTTCAATAGCTTCTTCAAGATTTTCATAAGACTTATATTCTAAGTTTTTCTGGTTGGTAACTATTTCAACTTCTAAATTAATTTCAGATAAAATTTTTGCATGAAGTTTTCCTATAGAACCAAAGCCAACGACTAGAGATTTCATTTATTATATTTGCCTTCTCTTCTTATCGAATGAAGGTCTTCTTCTCTTCCAACATCTATCCATGATTCGTGCATTGGGTATGCAGTAATTTTATTATTTTTAGATTTATTTTTTTGAAGAAGTGTCGGCATGTCACAAACCTCATTTTTATTTAATGAGCTTAGTGCCTCAGGATTAAGAACATATACGCCTGCATTTATGTAAGAATAATATATTGGTTTTTCTTCAAAACTTTCTACCTCAGAGTTTTTTATATCAACAACCCCAAATGGATGGTGAAGTTCATATTGTCTTATTGCCATTGTTGCTATTCCATCATTATTTGTGTGAAAATCAAGAATGTCTGAAAATCGAACTTCTGTCATCACATCTCCATTTGTAACAATAAATGGTTTATCTGGTTTTGGATCTATCAAACTTAGCGCACCAGCAGTTCCAAGTGGGTCTTTTTCATGCGTATAAGTTATATTAACTCCAAATTCTGATCCATCTCTAAAATGTTCTTCGATGATATGATTTAAGTAATGGGTTGTTATTATAAAATTATTAAATCCATCTTCTTTAGCTTTTTCTATTATGTGTTGAAGCATCGGCTTATTTCCAACTTTAAGCATCGGCTTTGGACAGTCTTCAGTATATGGTCTTAGTCTCTTTCCCATTCCTCCTGCCATAATTACTATCAAATTATCATGCTTGGATTTGGTTAAGATGTTATCAATAACATGCAATCCATGTATTTCATTATTTTTAACTATAGGTATTTGATGGATATCTTCTTTTATCATGATTTTAAGAACTTCATCAGACGATATATATTCGTCTACTATTATTGGATTTTTATTTATGAGAGTCTCAAACTCATCATCAATCGCTTTGCCATCTAGAAAGCCTCGCCTAATATCGCCATCAGTAATAATTCCTACAAATTTCTTTTGTTTGCTTTCAATGATTGCGACCTGACTAGATGAGTTATTTAAAGAATTTATTACATCCTTAATTTTACCTCCTTCCTCAACTATACTTTTTTTCCATTCATGAAGAACGGATGAACCATTATTTTTCACAATCATGTCCTCTTAAGTATTAATTCAAAAGCCTCAGCTGCTTCAAAGCCAGAGTTTGAACCTCTCCACTTTGCAAGAGCTTCAATTGTTTCCATGCTTCTTGGGAAAGGAAACTTATCTATTTCAGTATCGTATATTTGAATTGCTTCAATTTTTTTATCAAGATAATTTGAAATATCAATAAAAACATTTGGATTAAACAGATTATTTGATTTCAAATTAAATTCAGTTTCTGATGGAGTCTCATAGGCATATATTTCATTGACATATGGGTATCTAAACCACTTAGAACATGCGCTAACAGCATCAAAAAGAATTCTGTGATCAGAATGAGCATCACCTCTATGAGGTGTAAGTATTATATTAGGCTTAAAAACTTCATAAATTTTAGAAAATTTTGAAACAATATCTCCCATGGGTATATCATCAAGTAATGCTGCAGGAAGCTTAAGCTCAAATACTTCTTTGAACTTGATGAGTTCAGCGACTTTATTGATATCATTTTTTCTTTTAGAAATGAAATCATCAGACCAATTTCCGCCTTCTTGAGGTTCTGTGCATATTAGCCAGGCAACATTAAAACCCTTATCAATATATTTTAATACAGTCCCGCCACAGCCAAGCAGTTCATCATCTGGATGAGGAGCAACTACCAAAACATTTTTACTCATTAGTATGTGATGTCCTTAATCAAAAGTTTGGCGTCAATTTTAACAGATGCTATTATTTGAGCAATTCTCTTCGAAGATTTACCGTCTCCATATGGATTTTTGCACTTACTTACAATTTTAAGGTAATTTTTATCAAAAATAGCCTTATTTATTGCTTTTTTAATATGGTTTTTATTATTTTTTACAAATTGAACATTTGAAGAATGAAGTCTTCCTTTCTGTCTATTTCCAATGTTAATTACTGGAATCTTCATTAAGGGAGCTTCCAAGATTCCAGCACTTGAATTACCAATTAAACAAGAACATGACCTCATTAAGTTTACAAATTCTAATCTAGGTATATTTTTAACAACATGTATTAAAGGGTTTTCTTCATGCTCAGAGATGGCTTTTATAATTTGAGTACCGCCTGCGTCCGAATTAGGATAACTAATAATGGTTTTTATACCTAACTCTTCGACAGCTTGCATTGTTGTTTTCATTTGATCATATGCAAATTCATATTCAGATGATAAAGGATGTTGAATGAGCATAATAAAAGGTTCGTTTTCAAATAAATCAAAGTTTAATTTTTTAGAGAGCTGTGACATGCTTATCTTTTTTACTTCTAACAATCTATCTAATCCCGGATTACCAACATTAAATATTCTAAATTTTTGTTCACCTAAAGAAATTATTCTATTTTTACTCTCAAGATTTGTAGTCATGTGAATATGAGCAAGTTTTGTGACAGCATGCCTTACTTGATCGTCAATATTACCCACAACCCTATCGCCACCAGAAATATGCACCAAAGGTATATTCATATATGTTGATACAAGAGCGGTTGAGATAGATTCCTCTCTGTCACCAAGGACAAGAAGAAAATCAGGTTTTATTCTTGAAACAGTTTGAACCAGACCTTGAATTTGAATTCCTAGACCTTTAACTCTTAGAGAGTCGTCATTTCCGTCGAGCAAACTTTCAATACAGTCTACAACCTTGAAACCATCTTTTTTGATTTCTTTAACAGTATATCCAAAAGTTTCTGAAAGATGTGCTCCAGTTACTGCAACATTTAAATCAAGTTTTGGGTGCTTTTTAATTGCAGAAAAAACAGAAGACATGATGTCATATTCAGACCTAATGCCTGTAACAGCTAAAACCAATCTTTTCATATAATTTAAAACTTAACTATGTCTCTCCAATTTTCCCCACAATTAAATATTATATCAATTGCCGACAAGTCATTCATAAAATTAATTTTTGGAAATAACTGAGGATATTCTTTGGGTAGAGTATTTTCTAAAAATTGGATATTAATTCCATTAGATTTAAATTCGTCTAAATCTAAATAATTTTTACCGCCAATACCGGACAAATATACTGATGCCTTTTGATTAATACATAATTCTAAAATATAACTTGAGCCTGTTTTATCAGATTCAATGCTGCTACTCCGAATAGTTGGCGTCTCAATGGAGAGCCATTCCATCATTTTTTTTGTAATTTCGATATTTAACTCACAAAGATTATAGGATTCAGATGCATATAAGCTTTCAAAATAATCTTCATACTTATGAAAAAATTTAGATTTACAATAGCAATTTCTTATTGTTTGCCAGTGCTTTCTTTTCCAATTTAAATTGTTATTTATCTCAGTATCAATTATTTTCTGACCTAAATTATGCTTTACTGGCACTGTAAGCCAGTGCCTGCCCTGAGCAGTTTTAATTTCATTTCTGTTTTGCAAACCATTTTTTTGAAAATCAACAGAATCCAAAAATATAAACAAATCAGAATTATCTATTTTTTGAAAATATGGTAGCCATGGTAAATATTGTGGCTGATGGATTGATAGAATCATTTAATTTACCCTTGAGATAAAATCCTTTATTTTTTCTGCTACAAAATAAGCATCTTCATCGTTCATTCTCGGGTGGCATGGTAGGCATATATGTCTTTTGAGACAGTCTTCTGTAATTGGTAGTTGGCCTTCGTAAGTATTATATAAATCAATAAAAACAGGTTGTAAATGCAGCGGAGGATTATATGCCCAATCAATATTAATACCATTTAATTTTAGTTCATTGGTTAGTTTAACTCTGTTAATCTTACTATCTAAAATTATAGGTACTTTCCAGAAAGCAGAAGAGTTCATATCATCTGGGAACAAATGTTCAATGTTGTTAACATCAGATAATTCTGATTTATATATATTTGCAATCTGCCTTCTTTGGCTTAGATATTCATCAAGTTTTTTTAATTGGATTCTACCTAATAATGCGGAAAACTCAGTAATTCGAACATTACGGCCTGGAATTTTATATGTTTCTATTTTAGCACTCATATCTCTTCCTCTATTTTGAAAACTTCTAGCAAAGTCTGCAACTTCTTTATTATTGGTAATTAGCATGCCTCCTTCACCAGATGTGATAACTTTTGAAGGAAAAAAAGAAAAACAACCTGCATCACCAATTGAGCCTGCATATGATTTATTCAAGATAGCCCCAGGAGAATGAGCTGCATCCTCGATCAGAAAAAGATCTTTTTCCTTACAAAATTTCTTAAATTCAAAAATATCAGGAGTTATTATTCCGGTCATATGAACCAATATTATTCCAGCAGTATTTTCTGTTACTCTTTTCTTTACATCGTCGAGGTCTAGACAAAATGTATTTGGTGATATTTCTGCAAAAACCGGAACACCTCCATTAAGATGAACTGCCATTCCAGTTGCTATGAAAGTCTGAGAGGGAATAATAACTTCTTTGCCTTTAATATTATGATAGCAAAGCGCTGCCTCAAGAGTAGAAGTGCATGCATTCATAGCTACCGCATATTTAACATTCATTTTTTTAGCAAAATCTTCTTCAAAATGTTTGACGTTTGAACTCATGCTAAGAGCATTAGTAAGAATGTTATCGACTTCTTGATGAATAAGTTTTACCTCATCTGGAGAGAAATAAGGATCGGCCATATTTATATTTCTTTTTTCATTCATTATGGTCTTCGTTTTTATTTAATGCATACTCTTTTATTGATTTAGGTAAATTTGATGGCTTAAAGTTTAAGACATTTTTTGCTCTATCAATGTTTAACATAAGGTTTTTAAATGGAGCATCTTTATCAAGTATGACTATATTAGACTTTGATTCTAAACAGTCAATTATAATTTCAGCTATTTTAATTGAGGTCAATGGCTGACCAGATCCAATATTAATAGGTAAGAATTCTCTTTCTAAGCTGTTTATAACATCCATGGCATTAATTATTGCTGTTATAGCATCCAATGAAGTTATATAGTCTCTTACAACTTTACCATTACCATAGAGTTCGATATTTGCATTTTTTGCAGCAGAGCTAATTAAATAATCTATGAGACCTCCGCCATCAACAAAGCCACATAGTCTCAAAGAAATACATCTTAAACTTACTTTACTTTGGAACCACCTCAGCCAATTTTCACTGTTTAATTTACTGCATGCATATGGCGATATACTTGAATTTAATTTAAAGTTTTCATCTATGTTTAAATTATCTGGATTTCCATACACAACTTGGCTAGATGCATAAATAAAATCACAACAATGGTTTGAAACGCTTCTTAATAAATTGAAGGTTGTTAACTCATTCGATTGAAGGTGCATCATTTCATCATCACCTGCTCCAAGAGTGGCCCCGGCAAGATGGATCACGGTCGTAATTTTATCTAAATTAGATATATCAATTAAATCTTTGGAGAGATCGAATTCAATCCATTCTATAGACTTGTTATCGACAGGTAAGGTCTTGTTTAGGTCTCTAGCGAGGGCATATATTTTTTCATTAGAATCTATATTTGACAGTAACTTTTGTCCTAAAAAACCACTTGCTCCCGAAATTAAAATAGCCATACAAAATTATATCAGTTTACGTATACTCTAACTCTTTAATCAGACGCCACTTTTGATTTTTTTTATGCCATATATCTCTATTTCTGAACTTGTCCTCAAGTTCATAAAATTCTTTTTCTGTGATTTCATGATATTCAAGAAATTCAGGAAGATATTCATATGGGAATTCATATTGCTTATCCAAAACAATATCAACAGCTTCGTTGCGAGTCATCCTTCCATTCCAAATTTGATAACAGCATTGATCAGTTGGTCTCCAAAAACCAAATTTCATGAATTTTAACCATATATGCAACTCACATAATTTCTCATCAATGTTGTCGTAAGCTAATATATTTCCAGACAATGGGCCGCTTCTTCTTGACATAAATCCAAAGTCTTTTACCAATTCATAATGCTTTCTGCCATCCCACCAATGATAATAACCTAGGTAAATACTTTTAATTTTTTTATCTGCAAACTCTTTTTTATCTGGATGGTTGTAGAAAAATAAGCCACTTTCATCAATTCTACCCTCAACAAACTTATTAAAATCAAGATCCATAAATAAATCGTTATTTATTAAATCTTCAGCGGAACCATCGTCCTTCATTGAGTCTGCAACTACTCCTCCAAACTCTGTTGCAATATCTTCTCCCCATACTACTAAAGGAGCACCATAATAAAGCGCCGCTCTGGCAACTCCAGCAAAAACAACATGATGTTCTGCATAATTAGGATTACCAGTTTCAAACAGTGCAAATCTTCTAATTTTTTGTTGTATGCTTGGCCTAACATTTATTTTTATTAAATCAACATCTATATTTTCAACCATAGAGTTTAGATTTGAAATTCCCTCGTAGGTCTGTAAGTGAGCTGTTACATTTATGCACAGTACTCTTAAATTATAAACTTTACTCATCATATAAGCCTGATAAGCACTATCTTTGCCACCACTTACAGGAACAATACATTCATAACCATTACCATTTGTACCACGTATTTCATCACATAATTTTTGCAATTTATCCTGCCTTTCATTCCAATTGATTTGGTGTTTAATTTCTACAGATCTACATGCACTGCATATGCCCTCCGAATCAATTTTCAATCCAGGTTTTGTGCTAGGTAGAACACATCTTTTACAATATTCCATTTTTATTTTATAGATGGCCTCTTCCATTTTCTTGCTGTCATACTTCCATCTTTAGACTGATCTTCATGTGCACCATAATCACGTGAATCAATATAACCTCTTCCCATTAATAAATAATCTTTATCATCAATATTTGGTTCTGCAGATTTTGTGATTTTGAATTCATGATCATCTTTATTTGATTCTAAAAACTTATCAGTAGAATCAACATAATCAGAAAGATCATATTTTAATTTCCACTCTCCATCAATTTCTTGCCATGCCCTATTGTCACGAAATTTACTTAAATGATTCATAAGTTCATCTTTTTCCATATCAATCCATTTTAAAAATAAATCTAAATCATTTGGAATTTTGCTGGAATATTTTTTAACCATTTTTATTCCTGTTTCACGAGTCATTCTTTTTAATCTTATTTCTCTTGAAGCATGATCACAAACTTTTGAATATCCAAGCTTTAAGAATTTGAAATAATCATGAATCCCAGCAGAATGAAAACAGTGAACATCTTCATAATTATTAAAAGTTCTTTGTTGTTTTGATGTTTCATACCCATATTCATCTATCATTAGCTCATGTTGAGTCTTAGAGTCCCAGCGAATAAAGTTGCTCAAATAAATACCACGAACACCTACTTTTTCTAATTCACTGTCATATGGATAGATATATGGCTGAACATCACTTCTAGTAATTATAGAATTCTCATGAACTAGGTCTTCTGCTGATATCCCCATAAGCGCATGTTCTTTTCTACATCTGTGGCTCATTTCTACCTCATCGAGATGAGAAAACATTCCAGTTTGCTCTGACCAAGGATGAACACCCCAGATAATTAGAGGAATTCTAAACCGAATTGCTGTCTGAACTGGAAATGTTGTATAGCCAGCTAATACTTGCCAATAGATTGAACCATATTGCTTGATAGTTTGTCTGGTAATCTTCTTTACATGGTTTGGTGACAATGTCGAAGTAACAATATCACAATCAAAAACAGTTGATAAATTTGCTAAATTTCTTATTCCAACTTTTGTATTGTAATGAGAATTGTAGTTTACCAATAGAGGATTCATACCTAATAAGTTTTTTGCGACATGAACAATAAAGTAACTATCGCCGCCTCCGGTAACTGGTATTATGCAGTCAAAATTCTTGGATCCCATTATTTTTGAATTTTCTTGGACAATACTTTTAAGCTTATCAAACCTAAAATCCCAATCCAAAAGATCCTTTTCTTCATGAACTCTGCATCCAGAACATATTCCATCATCATCAAAAATAATCCCATAGGGATGATTTTCTGGATATAAACATCTCTTACAAACCTTCATATTATATCCTTAACTCCTTTGGTGAGTTCTATCTTAGAAAGCTCATCGCCTGACATCATCATAAGTCTTCCATTTTCGTCAAACTTTCTTCCACTATAAGTAGCCTCACTATCCATTCTTATGTCAATGTTTGATTGTAATAAGTGCATTTTTGCAACAATAGTACTATGCTCTATGTAGTGAAATATATTCCCAGCAGCAACAGCAGATGCTCCGCCCTCAATAATTCCAGGAGCAAAATCTTTAAAATCTCCAACTCCTCCACAGGCTATTACTGGGATAGAAACCGAGTTAGTAATATTTTTGATAAGATTTAAATCGTATCCTTGTTTGCTACCATCTCTGTCAATAGAATTCAAAAAGATTTCGCCTGCACCATGATCTTCTATTTTTTTGGCCCATTCCACAGCTAATAAACCAGTTTTATCTTTGCCTGAATTTGAATAGACCCTATGAACACCATCATCATCAAGACTACAGTCCATGGAAACTACAGCACATTGACTTCCAAATTTATCAGCAATTTCAGTAATAAGGTGTGGATTATTTATGGCTGATGAATTAATAGATACTTTATCTGCCCCTGCTCTTATTATTTCTTTAACATCATTTACATTAGTTATACCGCCGCCAACTGTAAGAGGCACAAAGCATGACTTAGATAAATATTCTAATAACTCTATATTAATTGTTCTCTTTTCATTAGTAGCGCTCATATCCAAAAGAACGATCTCATCAACATCCCATTTGTTTACAAACTCCAAAGGGAACTTTGGATAACCAATTGGTAAATATTTTTTAAATTTTATACTTTGAACTATTAATCCATCTCTGATTAATAAACAAGCTATTAGTCTTTTTTTTAACATCGTTATTTATTTTTTACATAACCAATAAAATTATTGATTAGATAAAACCCTTTTTTTTGACTTTTTTCTGGATGAAATTGAACGCCAAAGATATGATCTTTTTGAACAGACGCTGTAATCTTTTGTCCATAGTCAGTTATCGACGAAATATATTTTTTTTCACATTCAAATCTATATGAATGCACGAAGTAAAATGATGAATTAGTATCAATATCCTTAAATAATGGTTGTTCATTTTGAACTTCAACTTCGTTCCAACCTACGTGTGGCAATCTATAGCCTTTCAATTCAGGAATTTTTTTTATTTTTCCTGGAATAAATGATAATCCCTTACTAATACCTCTTTCCTCAGACGAATCTGCAAGTAATTGCATTCCAAGGCATATTCCAAGTAGAGGTATTCCTTTCTCTAATACAGCATCTTGAAGAGGATGAACAAGCTGTCTTTCCTCAAGATTAGATATTGCATTAGCGAATGCTCCAACACCAGGCAAAATAATTCCATCTGCATTAGAAAGATCTTGAGGTTTATCAATTACTTCAACTTTACAGTCTAAGATTTCAAAAGCGTTTTTTACAGATTGTATATTCCCCATTCCGTAATCAATGATATTTATAAGAATCATGATGTAGGTTTAATTATTCCTTATAATTTAATGGGTATATTATATAATATACTCGAGGTTATATATGACTAAATTCTTTGAAATCGCATTCAGATTTACTGTTCAACTTGGCAATTTAAGCTTATTTAATATTTTAATGTCAGGCTTGAAAACCATAGAGTTTGGATTCAGAAGAATTTTTAGTAAGAACTTTGTAATGACAGACCTATGGGGCGTAAAAAGAATTTATACTCATAATGATCCTATGGGCTTTAGAACGTCTATTGGTGGTTATGAATTAGAGGAACAAGCTTTATTCAATAAATTACTTAAAGGATATTTTAATAAGCCTATTTCAATTGTTGATGTTGGCAGTGCGGTTGGAACATTTACATGTTTGTTCGGAGTTCTGAATAAAAATGCAAAAATATATAGCTTTGAACCAAATCCTTTTTCATTAAGTCAACAGATTGAACAAATAAAAGTTAATAAGATTCAAGAAAGAGTTGAAACTTTTAATATTGGATTATCAGATAGCAAATCTGAATTGTCTTTTTATTATGAAGATGGAATTGAGGGATCGCTTTGGGGAAGCTTTCACAATGATAAAAAAGATCCTAAAATTTTAGAAAAAAAAATTAAAGTCGAGAAGCTTGATGATTTATTTGAAGACACTAAGCCTCAAATTGACCTAATTAAAATTGATATTGAAGGTGCAGAATTACCAGCATTGAAAGGCATGAAGAAAACTATCGAAAGATCTCAACCATTAATTCTTTGTGAGTTTGCTCTTAATTTTTTGATCCAACAAAAAGGAGATGTTTATTTAGAGACTCTAAAATTTTTTGAAGATCATGGGTATAAAAAATATATTATTAAGGGAACTAGTATTGAAAAATATACATGGCCTGAAGCTAGAGTGATGAATCTTTTGCTAGCGCCCAAAAATTTTGATATTGATAATTTAAGTAGATATTAGTTCGTCTTTTTTAAAATTTCTTTTTGCTTTTTTGCCCAAAAAACTATTAAATTTCATTGGAGAAATTCCAGTACCCGGTCTTTTGGTGGTAATGTTTTGTGATGTGTAAGGTTCACCTTTTGAAATATCTCTCATTGCCACTATAGATTTTCTTGCAACTAATAAGTTTTTTCTTTCACTTTTTGTAGGTTCTTTATTTGAATTTCCCATTGCAATTTCTATCTCTCTAATTGATTCGACCATCTTCTTAAATTCTTTTGGCTCCATGCTTGCCTTATGATCTGGTCCTTTAAGATTTTTATTCAATGTAATGTGTTTCTCAATTATTTTTGCTCCCAGTGCTACAGCTGCAACAGATATGTTTATACCTGATGTATGATCTGAGTACCCGACTTCTATATTAATTTTGTCTCTAATAGTTATCATCGAATTTAAATTAACCTCACTAAGTGGTGTTGGATATTCGGTAGTGCAATGAAGAGCTGTTATATCTCTTTTTAGAACTCCATTTTTAGTCAAAATTTTAATAGCTGCTTTTATTTCATTTAAGTTTGCCATGCCAGTTGATAAGATAATTGGTTTCTTAAGAGAAGCAACTTTTTCTAAATAAGGTAAATTAGTTAATTCTCCAGATGGTATCTTTAATCTTTTAAGATTAAGTGTATTCAAGAAATCTAGAGATTTAATATCAAAAGCAGAGGATAAAAATTCAATTTTCTTTTTTTTGCAATATTTTTTTAATGTGTGGTGATCTTCATGAGATAACTCAAGTTTTTTAATCATTTCATAATGAGTATCCTTATTTGAGTCATTATTTTTTTGGTATTTTGCTTTCTTCGCGTATTCAGTTACTAAATTAGAAGCACTAAATGTTTGAAATTTAATTACATTAGCACCTGCATATGACGCAGCATCAATTAACTTAAATGCTTTATTTATACTGCCATTATGATTGACGCCTGCTTCAGCAATAATCAAAGTCATATTAATTTTTAACTATAGAGTTTGGTCTAATGTCTTCAAAAATATTTTGTCCCATGCTTATGATACTATTTTTACCAATTGTTATGCCTTCTTTAATTATAGAACCGCTTCCTATAAAGCAACCCTCTTCAATATTAACATCGCCATTAATTATAGCGCCAGTTGAGATATGACAATGTGACGATATTTGCGCACCATGTTCAATTAAAGAAGAGGAATTAATAATGCAATTTTTTCCTATAGTTGCGCTATTATTTACTGTCGCTCTATGAAATACCATAGTGCCTTCCCCTATTTTTGCTCTTGGAGAAACATACGCAAATGGAGATATTATTGGTAATGAAACAATATTAAGTTCATCAATTAAATTAAAAAGTTTTTTTCTTGTAAGTGGGGACTTTATTTGACCAATAGTCACTACAGCAAAAATATTATCATGCTCTTTAATAATTGATTTAATGTGATCATCTTGTCCTAATACTTTATAGTTAGATGAAAATTTCTTATCAGTTAAAGAATCTATAAGACCAAGTATTTGATATTTTTTGCATGACTCTATAACGTCTATGGATGATAGTGCATGGCCACCTGCACCTAACAGAAGTAATTTAATTTTATTTTTATCGTCATTCATTAATTAAATCTTAACACTGCTTGGTAAATTAACGATACGTTCCTCTAGCCATATAGAATTCTTTAATTCATCTGTGATGCATTTCTTATACATTGGCAAGCTACTCATTAATTTCCATATAGGCCTAGTCATTATTTTATTGTCATTAGTGATTTGTAACAAATTTTCTCTATGTGATTTAGAGTCACATATTATTGTATTTAACCAATAGTTAGAAATACAATCTTCTGGTTCTTCAAAAAACTTGTAACCTTTATTCTTAAAAAAATCTTTATAAATTTTGGCAAGCTCTCGTTTCTTTTTTAGAAATTCCGGCAAGTTTTCTAGCTGAGCACATCCAAGCGCAGCATTTATATTTGGAAGTCTATAGTTGTATCCTATTTCGTCATGATAGAATTCATATTCGTGAGGAATCTTAGCTGTAGTGCTTAAATGCTTAATTTTATCTCCTAATTTCTGGTCAGCTAAAACCATACCTCCTCCACCAGTTGTTATTGTCTTATTTCCATTAAAACTTAAGGTACCAAGAGTGCCAAGGGTACCAGTGTGTTTTGATTTATAAAAACTACCCAAAGACTCTGCTGCATCCTCAATTATATTCAAATTCCAATTAGTACAGACATCTATTAGTTCATCCATTCTGACAGGATGACCAAATGTATGCATTGGAACACAAACTGAGATTTTTCTTTTATCTGATTTGTGTCTGCATATTCCTTCTTTATCAATTTCTGTATTTTTATGAAGCCATTTCTCTAATGCTTCCGGGGATAATCCCAAGGTTTCTTTATCAACATCAATAAATACTGGGTCAGCTCCACAGTAACTTATTGCATTGCAAGTAGCTATAAAAGTTAAAGATTGTGTTATCACTAAATCATTATCAGATACACCCAAAGATCTCAATGCAATATGCAAAGCTGCTGTGCCATTCATTGTAGCTACCGCCTTTGGGCTTCTTGTATATTTACATATGTCTTCTTCAAACTTATCAACGTACTTTCCAACACTTGAAACATAGGTGGATTTTATTGTTTCCTCAACATACTTCGATTCATTGCCATAGAAAATTGGAGCATGTAAAGGAACAAACTCATTAGTATCGTAATAATCTCTTATCAGCTTAATTAGATCTTCATTCATTTAAGCAATTTATACGTTATAGATATCTGACTTATATTTTTTCAAATTATCATCGTTGGTAAACCAATCAATTGTTTTTTCCAATCCAGAGCGTATGCTATATTCAGGTTCAAATCCTGTTAGTTTTTTTATCTTAGTATTGTCACACCATAGTCTATATACTTCTGATTTCTTTGGCCTCATTCGTTCCTTTTCTTGAATGAATTCAACATCTTTTTTCATTATTTCTGCAATCATCTCAAATGTTTCTTTTATTGAGATCTCAAAGTTAGACCCAACATTTACTACTTCTCCAACCGCATCTTCACATAAGGCAAGCTCTACAAATGCTCTGCATGTATCATTCACATAGTTGAAATCTCTTGTTGGATTTAAATCTCCTAAAAATATTTGTTCTTTTCCAGATGCAATCTGACTTATGATTGAAGGTATTACTGCTCTTGAAGACTGTCTAGGCCCGTATGTATTGAAGGGTCTAACTGTTGTTAAGGGCAGTTCAAATGAATTGAAGAAACTCATTGCAATTGAATCAGCGCCAATTTTTGATGCGCTATATGGAGACTGTGGCTGAAGTGGGTGTGACTCATCAATTGGCACATATTGAGCTGTTCCATAAACCTCGCTCGTTGAAGTATGAATTAATTTCTTTACTTCACATTCCATTGCTGCTTGGCAAATATTCAAGGTTCCTTTTATATTAGTATCAATATAGCTTTCTGGTGCCTTATATGAATAGGGAATTGCAATTAAAGCAGCAAGATGAAAAATGATATCTATATCTTTGCATATTTCTTTACAGTAGTTGGAGTCTCTTATGTCCCCGCTTAAGACTTCTATTTGATCAATACCATTTATATCTTCAAGCCAGCCCCAGTTATTAAAAGAATTATATTGCGAAAGAGCTTTTACTGAATAGTTTTTTTGAATAAGCATTTCGGTTAAATGAGATCCTATGAATCCATCAGCACCGGTAATTAAAACGTTTTGAATACCTTTGTTTTTATTCATAATATTTAACTTATGTATTTTCTTAGAAGCTTAGGATTGTTTTTTATAGATTTTCTAAAAAAATAATGCCTTGAATAAGTTAATATAATAACACCCAATAATGTTGCAGTCACTGCCCCATATATTCCATAAAAATAAACTAGCGTGACCTGAATAATAAAAGTTAATATTCCACTTAACAAAGAAGAAAACATAATTTGCTTATCCATATTTCTAACGTATAAATCTAATTGAAAAAAATCAGAAGCACACATTAATGCTTGAAACAGTAAAAATATATAAAAAATATTTAAATAATCAACATATTCTATTCTATCAATGACAATCAAAAGAGGTTCAATAAGAGATATTGCAAGTAAAAAGCCTATGAAAGTTGCAATTATGGTTTTCCTAATCATTATATTCTTTTCTGAAATATAATCTTCTAAACCATTGTTTCTAAACTTTTTAATGGCAACAGGTGCATGAAATACGCTTACAGTATAATTAACGAACAAATATAGAGCATTCGCTATACTTGCAAAGAAAAATAGAATTCCAACAAAGTAATCACCTTCAAAGGCATTCAGAACAAATCTATCAAGGTTCTGCAAAAGAATAAAAAATGTAGAAGCTATTAAAAATGGAAACGATTTTTTTATTAGGTCAGAATAATATTTTTTGTTTAACTCTATATCAAAAATTTTTATAAAAATGAAATCTCTTATAAAAAAACAACCAAATACAAAAGCTACAAAGTTTGATGCTAACCATAGAATAAGTAAATTATCTAAATTAAGATATGCATTATTTTGTATTGTTAGGTATATAAATACTAAGACATAAATTGTGCTTCTAATAAATAAAACAAGGGCACTCAAATTTGGTCTTAAAATGAACATCAAGAATCTTGCTACTTCCATGCTTAAGTGTTCAAAAGCGATTATAAGAAAAACAAATATAAATAAACTCGTTTCAAAAAATCCTAAATAATCAATGAATACTATTAAGGGTGCAAACAAGAAATAACAAGCTATATGAAGGAAAATTTGAGATTTAATTGTTCTTGATACAACTATTTTGCTTTCAGACGAAATTATCCTTGAATTAAAATAATGCACATCTAATCCAACAATTTGTGAGCAAACAGCAACAATGGCAACAATTATTCCATATTGTCCAAGAAATTCTGTTGAGGAAAATTTTGCTAAATATAGAAGTAAAGCAAGCTTAGCAGCTGCTCCAGAAAATCTCAGGAAAACAGAAATTGAAACTTTTAGCAAAACTATTCTATTCTATCTAAGATTTCAAAACCTGAGTCTTTTATAATCTTATCTTTACTTGCAGATTGTAAGTCGGATTCAGTCATTTCTTTAACTAATTCTCTAAAAGGAACTTTTGCTTCCCAGCCAAGTAAGTCTCTTGCTTTAGATGCATCTCCAAGTAATGTTTCAACCTCAGCTGGTCTAAAGTATTCTGGATGAACTTTTATTATTTCTCTACCAGAATCATCAATCCCAACCTCATCAACACCACTGTTTTTCCATTCAATATTAAGATCGAGGAATTCGCATGATGTGTTTATAAAATCACGAACACTATACTGTTTTCCAGTTGCAATTACATAATCATCTGGCTGATCTTGTTGTAGCATTAACCATTGCATCTCAACATATTCCCTTGCATGACCCCAGTCTCTCAGAGCATCTAAATTACCTAGATATAAGCATTCCTGCAGACCTAACTTAATTCTAGACAAAGCTCTTGTAATTTTTCTTGTAACAAATGTTTCGCCTCTGATTGGGCTTTCATGATTAAATAAAATACCATTACATGCATACATATCATATGCTTCTCTGTAGTTGACTGTGATCCAATATGCATACAACTTTGCAACACCATATGGGCTTCTGGGATAAAATTGTGTCCTCTCAGTTTGAGGAATTTCTTGTACCAAACCATAAAGTTCACTTGTGCTTGCTTGATAAAACTTAGTCTTTTTAGCTAATCCTAATAATCTTATTCCTTCGAGCATTCTTAATGCGCCCAAAGCATCAGAATTGGCAGTATATTCTGGTTCTTCAAAACTGACTCCAACATGGGATTGGGCTGCAAGATTATATATTTCATCTGGTTCAATATCTTCCATAACTCTTATTAATGAACTTGAGTCAGTCATATCTCCATAGTGCAAAAAAAGTTTTGTATTTTTATCATGTTGATCTTTGATTAGATGATCAATTCTATCAGTATTAAATATTGAAACTCTTCTTCTGATTCCATGAACTTCATAGCCTTTATTAAGAAGAAATTCAGCCAGATATGCTCCATCTTGACCGGTAATGCCAGTAATTAAAGCTTTTTTCATTTTATCCCCTTTTCTTTAGATATGTTCTATGATCTTCCAAAACTATCTTCAAGTCTAACAATATCAGACTCTTCTAGAATGTCTCCATACTGAACTTCTACTATAACAAGATCAGAATTTGTATTATTAGAAATTCGGTGCTTTTCACCTTGCGGAATGTGTATATATTCTCCTTCTTTTAAATCAAATTCTTGATCTCCTAATTGAACGTGAGCAATTCCAGATGCAACAACCCAGTGTTCCGATCTGTGATGATGATATTGCAAGCTCAGCATAGAACCTGGATTCACAAATAACTGTTTAAGTTTGTATTTTGGATGATCGACAATAGTATCATGCTTGCCCCATGGTGCTTTAATCTCATTAATGCTGTAATCATTGAGTTGATTATGATTTTGTATAAATTTTTCCGTAATGGATGAACTGCTATTCATTTTGTTTGAACCCCCAACACCAAATATAAATTCAACATTTGTGTGATCTTCATATTTTTCAATCTCTGGGATATTATTTTTTTCTCTGTCACCTCCATTTGTAAAAATAACATGTTCATATTTGTTTAATGTTTTAGCAATGGCGTCACATGCAGTATTGTCTTCATCATTAAAAGCTATTACCTCATCAACAACACTCATATTGATTAAGATATTTTTTCTTTCATCCCACGGCATGAAGGCAAAACCCTTTTTTCTTATTAACCATTCATCTGAATTCAATCCTATAACTAATGAACCAGATATTTCTTTGCTCTTTTTAAAATATTCTATGTGACCAGAGTGAACAGGATCAAATCCGCCTGTAACAAGAGAGACTTTATTATTTTTCACAGTTATGTTGAGGTTTCTTTATCATTTTTAAAATAAAATCTACTGATTGTAATCAGCATACCAAATGAAAGTCCTAATATTGCTCCAAATATTAAAATCATTATTCTACTCGGCCATGATTTTTTTATAGGCAAGTTAGGTGAATCAATAACCTTTACAAGATAATCACTTCGCTCAGCCATCATTTGAGTATTGATTTGTTTTTCCATTAGCTTAAAAATTACATTTTTACTTTCTGCGGTTGAATATTCACTTAATTGCTTTTTAAGGAACTCCACAGCTTCTTTAGCTTCATTAAGCTCTCTTTTACGAACAGTTTCATTTAACTCATATATTATTAGATCAAGGGTTTCTTTTGCAAAAACTGGTGAATGATGACTTAATGCAATTTCAATATAACCAGTTTTCAAATTTCTATATACAGATAAATTTTTCTCTAGAAATTTTTCGTGAGTCTCTATTGCTGATGGCTCTGGTTTTAAGGGTAAACTTACTCTTCTCACCCATTTTTTATTTTTTTCATCATAAATTCTTTTATTTATAATTATGTTTCCAGTTTCACGATCAAAACCATTAGATGCCATTATAGGAAGCTTTAAATCATGTTTTTCCATCAAATAATAAAAGAAGTCTCTAGATCTAATTACTTCAACAGCAAAAATACCTGAATCTTCTGAATTAGTTGGCAGATTTATACCCGCAAGACCAGCAAGATCAGAATATTGACCTAGGCCTGAGGATGATTGATTCTGATCTTCATTAATCTGAAGAAGAGCATTAGAATAATAAATATTTTTGAGGTACAGGGCTATGCCAAGAGATAGTAATATACCAATCGTAGTAAAAATAATTATTAAAAACTTTGATTGGTAAAAGATATTAATTAATCTTTTTAAATCTATTTGTTTATCTGAATTATTCAATTTTTAATTTCTCAATTTAATAGTTAATTATATATTAATACTGCTATTTGAGTCTTGATTAAATCTCTTGTAAAAAGGTAATAGATAATTATACAAAAGCTCTATAAGTTTTTTTGGAAAAAATAATAGAGGAACATGAACAAGCCAAAAAATAATTTTATAGCCAAAATATTCTTTCATTCTATTTATTGTTAATAAAGTTTGTGCAAGTGAAAACTTTTCTCTAGTGAGTTTGTAGAAAATAATCTGTCTCAAATTGTCCTTCCATCCAACTTTTTTTGCAACATTGATAACATTTTCTGAAAAGCCAAGTTCTTTCAGTGAGAAAGCAAAATATAAAAACTTAATATGCGCACTCATATAGAACTCCAGTCCATCAATTTCTTCGTTTTTCTTTTCATGTCTTACAGAATAAAAATCATTGTGTCCCGTTTGGGTTATTTGAGGTTTACCAATCACAACCACTTTTGATCCAGCAACTAAATAACGACTTGCAAAAAAATGATACCAAGCAGTATCAAAATATCTATCAAAATTGTATTTTTCCCATTCCGATTTATTAAAAATATTTGCTGATAAAAATGAATTTGAAAAATTGGTTTGAATGAACATCTCCTCTGCATCTAAGATAAGATTTTCTTCACACTCATAACTACTTGGATAGATTTTCCCATCTATGTCCAGATCATAATTTACGAAGCAAAACGGATAGTCTTCATTAACATCTAAAGAACTTAGAATAGTTTTTAAAGCACTGTCTTTTAATCTATCGTCATCGCCAATTAACCATACATATTTTCCATTTGAAAGCTTTAAAGAATTGTGGACGTTTTTATCAAATCCTAAATTACTTGTATTTTTTGAATAAATGATTTTTAGATCTTCGTTTTCTTTAATAAATTTATTTACAGTCTCTTGAGTATTATCTGTGGAGCAGTTATCAGATATTACAATTTCTATCTTATCCATTGAAGAATTATCAGCTTGATTTGAAATTGAATTTAGCAAAAGATTGAGCTTGTTTGACCTATTGTAGGTAGGAATTGCAAGTGTTAAGCAGAGATTATTCATAATAGTTACTCTATTTATTTTGCTATGGTACCCGGAGCCGGACTTGAACCGGCATGAAGTTACCTTCGAGGGATTTTAAGTCCCTTGTGTCTACCAATTCCACCACCCGGGCAAACTTTAAAAGATATATCAATTTTATCATTAATTTTTGTTGTGATACTTATTCTTCATCAAAAAAAATTAATTGTTCTTTTTCTCTATCAGTTAAATTTTTATACTGAGACCTTATTTGATTGTTGATCTTAATTACTGTGTCCAGTAGAGTGAATCCTTTATTGATTTTTTTTGAATATTCATTAAAAGCGTGCGTATCTTTTGGAAAACAAGCTCCGCCATAACCCTTTCTCTTGTCATGTCCTGGTACGTCCATGTGTGAAGAACCAATTCTGTTATCTTTATCAATAATTGATATAAATTTTTGCCATGATTCTTTTGTTCCTGATTTCATAAAGATCTCATTCAATTGATTAAAGAAAATTACTTTAGTTGCTAAAAATGAATTTATTGAAAACTTAATTAAAGAAGCTGCTTCAATATCTGTATAAAGATAATCTTGTGAAATACATTTAGTGAATCCACTATAAAATTTTGCTAACTTGTTGCATGATTCTTTGTTGCCACCAAATAATATTAATGACGAATTAATAAAATCTTCATTTGCACTTTTTTCACGAAGAAATTCTGGATTATAGACAAAATCATTAAAATCATTTAGCAAAGATATGTTGTCAGGTAAAACTGTACTTTTTAGGACAATAAATGGGTCATCGATATTTAATTTTATATCATTCAAAACACTTTCCAATATCGAAATATCTTGAGTGCCTTTTTTTGTCATAGGTGTGGGAACACATACAAAAATAATATCTGGATCAAAGAACTTTAAATCCTCCATTGAAGTACCTAAAATTGGATCAATATGGATTTTAGAAACACCCTCTTTCAATGCATTATCTAGAGCTTTTCCTACAAAACCTAAGCCAATAATAGAAACTTTCATTTAATTCCCCATTTAAAAACTTTGGAGGCTGAAGCCGGAATCGAACCGGCGTAAACGGCTTTGCAGGCCGCTGCATAACCACTCTGCCATCCAGCCCAATAAACATGCTTATTGTATATTAAAATCTATTGAATAATTTTTTTTGTATTATTTTCTACACTTAGATCACAAAGCATTAATAGTTTTTTTTAAACCCTCTTTGATTGAGTTTTTAATCGACCATCCAAGACTCTCAAGAACTTTGGTATTATTTTTTGATTCGATTATTTCATTCTCTCTCAATGGTATTGCTCCAAAATCAAGAATTGTATTTGTATTGCTTGATAAATCTTTTGCCAATTCGACCAAATCTTTAATAGAGATTAAACTATTGCTTGCTACTCCAACATTTGCAAATGATTCGTTAAAATAAGTTAAATTATTTAATATTGTTTCATAGGCATCGACCACATCATCAATATAAATAAAGTCTCTTTTTTGAATCCCCTTCGTCAAAGGTAGCTTAGTTTTCAAATTTTTAGCTAACTCACTTAAAATATAACTTATGAACTTTGAACTATCATCTCCAGGTCCGTAAAAATGTTCAGAAACAACATTAATTATTCTTGTATTCTTTGAATTTTTTTTTGCCCATTCAAGAAACATTTTTTTAGTATTACTGTAGTAACTTACATTTTTATTTAATGCGGTATCAGTATTAATAAAATACTTAATATAATTATAATTTGCGTATTCAATAAGTTTCTTTGGTAGTTCTATATTTATCTCGTTGATTTCATTTTTAGTTTCATTTTTTCTTCCATAACATGTTGCGCAATGTATGATAATTTCAATTTTATTTGTTTTAAAAAAACTGTCATTTTTGAGGTCCTCTACTTTTAAAAAATTGATATTTTGAATCTTTTTTAGTTTACTGACATTAGAACTATTTCTCACTAGACAAAATATGTTATTAGATGATGAGAGTCTTTTGATAATATTCGTCCCTAAAAAACCAGTTCCACCTGTAATTAGAATATTCATAAGTATGATCTATAATAATAGATTATATGAAGATTTTGTTTATATATAGGATTTAAAATTAGTAACTTAAATATTATGAAAATGAATAAAAAATTAATTTTTTTAAATTTTTTATTTGCTGCTTTTTTAGTCTCTTCGGATGAGATTCCACAATCATCAAGTTTAGATCAAATAAATGTACAAAACATAGATCAGCTTGAAAAGGTCTGGACATATAATTCTGGAGAGTTCAGCGAAGAAGTAAGTGTTCAGGTTGTTCCAGTCTATACTGGAAATATTCTAGTCACTACTGGTATTTATGGATCAGTAATTGGTATTGATCCCCTTACAGGAAATGAGATATGGAAGACTCAGCTTAAATCGCCAGCAGGAAGAAGAGGAATAACGTTCTCAAGAAAACATAATACTTTATTTATTCCAAATGGTGATGGTGTTGCATTGTTAGATCCTATCAATGGAAATATTCTTAAAATTATTAAAAGTGATCTGTCTTTGCTTAAACCTATGATTATTGAGGATAAAATGATGATTGCTACTTTAAATAATGGAGTTAAGGCTTTCGATATAAACAATGGAAAAGAGCTTTGGCATACAAATATAAAAAAAGGTAATGTTAGTCCTAGAATATGGTCAGGAGCTAATTATGATCATATCTCAAATCAAGTTTTAATAAACACAAGTAATCCAGGTGGTCTTTATGGTGGAGAAAGATTAGATGATGATTACTCAATGAGCTTAATTGCAATAGATGCAAATACTGGAAACATAAATTGGTATTACCAACATCTTATTCATGATGTTTGGGACTATGACCTTGTTGGTTATCCAATAATTTTTACAAATAATAAATTAAATAAAAGAAGTGTAATAAGCTTATCTAAAACTGGGGAAATTATATATTTAGATATTAATACTGGAGAGCCATTGATACCTAATTCCATTCAAAAAATAAAAGTACCTAAATCAGATGTGCCTGGAGAAATTTTAAGTGAATATCAAAATTATATTACTTTGCCAGAGCCAGTTATTAGCAATGTTGTAGATCTAAAAAATGATTTTGATCACCTTGATGAAGAAAACTATGAATATATAAAAAGTAAATTGGTATATGCAAAGTCAGAATTATATCTACCAACTTCACTTAATTATGATGCTGTAATTTATGGTCTTCATGGAGGTCCACAATGGCCTGGAGGTACATTAGATAAAGACAGTCTGTCTTTATTTGTTCCTTTTAATAAAGATCCTTGGTTTTTAAGATTAAGTTATTATGATACAAGATTTAATAAGATAAATATTTATGCTGTAAAGTTTAGAAAAGGATTTGACTTAATTAAAGATTACCTAAGCATCTTTTTGAATTGGATTAAGTCAATTTTTACAAC
>MDTG01003346.1_pt1 | contig 25976 bp, 28 predicted proteins | sample 811421 | NCBI WGS metagenome assembly MDTG01 (sample SAMN05326645, study PRJNA326480) | marine metagenome | isolation source: seawater | place: Pacific Ocean: South East | collected 2011
AAACTCTTGCACTTGAATATAAAATTAAAGAATATCCTAGTTATATACTTGTAATGAATGGTAAAAAATATATTTATGATGCAAATTTAAATCCAGAATCATTACATAGATTTTTTAAAGCAGTATATAAAAAAATTTAGATTAAAATAAATATAATTATTTCTATATTTATTTTAATATGAATGATATTCCTCATTTAAATATTGATGAATTGTACGAGAAAAAAAAAGAAGTAGATATAAACCGCGTTAAATTATATAATAAATTATTAACTAAAATTCATAGTAAAATTAAAACATCTGCACGGCAGCGTGTAGATAACGAATTTTGTCATTATGTTATGCCTGAGATATTGATTGGATATCCAAATTATAATTTTCAAGAATGTCTAATGTACATACTTAGTAATTTACAAGATGATGGATTTTTAACAAAATACGTTCATCCTAATTTAATACTCATTTCATGGAGACATTGGGTTCCGCAATATGTACGTGATGAAATTAAAAAGAAAACTGGAAAAACAATTGATAAATTTGGAAAAGAAATAAAAGAACAAACAAATACACCCGATAAAAATGTTCGTTTTGAAAAAACAAATGTTGATACTAAAAAACAGTTTAATAGCGGATATAAACCAAGTGGTAAATTTATCTACGGAAATGATGTATTATCTACAATTAAAGAAATTCTATGAATTGAACATACTTTTTATATTTTTTTTTATACTTTCAGCAATATTTTGATATCCACCTACTTGTATTGGATTTTCTGATGCAATTTGTGAATTAGGAATTTTTATTTGCGAGTTATTAGAAATTTTTGTATTATTTGTAATAGTTTGTTCTTGTGGCGCTGGTTGAGTAGTTGCATTAATCGTTTCTTGTAGCGCTGGTTCAACAGATGCATTCATAGTTTCTTGTGGCGCTGCTGGTTCAACAGGTGCATTCATAGTTTCTTGTGGCGCTGGTTCAATAGGTGTGTTAACCGGTTCTTGTGGCGCTGGTTCAGGAGGTGTGTTAACCGGTTCTTGTGGCGCTGGTTCAGGAGGTGCATTTACTGGTTGTTCAGATGCTTCAAGAGGTACAGATGCATTTACTGGTTGTTCAGGTACTTCAAGAGGTGCATTTACTGGTTGTTCAGGTGCTTCCAGAGGTACAGATGCATTTACTGGTTGTTCAGGTGCTTCAAGAGGTACAGATGCATTTACTGGTTGTTCAGGTGCTTCAAGAGGTACAGATGCATTTACTGGTTGTTGTGGGATTTCAGTAATTTCAGTTTCTTGTGATACAGGAAGTGTACTATCAATAGATATATTATTTGGTATTTGTTCTAGTTGTTGAGTTGTATTTGTTTCTAAAGATGTTTCGACTGAAGGTTGTGGGGTTTGTAATGAGTTTGGTGTTTCCATAGGGGGTGTATTAGACGGAGTTATTGATGCATTAAATATTGAAGTTGAAGGTTGTTCACTAGTATTTGATAATGATGGTGATAGAATTGCAGGTCCTTTCGATTGTTCTGGTGTAATTATTTTATTTTGTTCACTTATAGCTGGAATTATTACATTTGTTGTTTTTTCTAGTAATTGTGATTCATCTAATGGTTTATTTAAAGATGGATACATATCATTTGTATCTAAATTATTACTTTTAATAATATTTTTATTTTGTGTGTTTTGAATAGAATGCATTTTGCTATTAATATCTTGCATTTGATTTTTAGTTAATTCTCCATATTGATTTTCGTACATTTTTTCATATAAAACAAGCGCTTCAATGAATAACCTTTCACAATTCATATAAATTTTATTAATTGATTTTTTAACATCATCTTGATATTGTAAAAGTAAATCCATTGTTAATTTTGGAGAAATAATAAAAGATGTTTCTTTATTCTCTTCAAATGGTATAAATATTTGTTTTAACACGTGTAATAACTGCTTTTTATATGTTTTTGTTATACTTTGTATTTTATCTATTTTTTCCATATATAAAATAAATAATTCATCATTTTTTGATACTAATAAATCTTGATAATAATCACGATTTATACATCGTTTTAAATTATGAAAATCTAACATTTCAATATCAGCAAATGTTTTAATATTTTCAGGTTTTTCTTTTTTTCCTGTAAATATTTGATAAAATAATTTTATGTCTTCATCATATTTTTTCTGCATTTTTTCTGATTTTTTATTCCATTTATTTTCTTCATAATCATAAACATCAAAATACAAAGCATCTAATTCTTTAATTCCTATTTCATTTTCTAAGGTATTACTTTCATTGTTTGATTTTGGATTTTCACAAAATTTTTCACCGGGATTAATTATAACAAAATCACCATTATTATTGTTAGAAGAATCCATTTTATTTTTTAAAATACCCAGTCTTTTTTTTACAAATCCAATTGGATTATCTAATTGATTTATTTTTAATTTTTTTGTTTTTGAATCTAACCTTTTTGAATAATTTTCAAAGTCCTTTAAATAAAAAAATTGTTTTTCTCCGTTTTCATCTTCATAAACATACTGAGGATCAATTGTTGCAGTAACAGCACTAAAAAGTGTCATTATTTTTATATAAAATTTTGAAATAAGTAATAATGCTTTTTGTTTCTTTTTTTCATTTCTAAATGTTATTTCTTTTAATTTTTTTTCATCAGAGTAATAAATTGGTTCATTATTATTATTATTATTATTATTATTATTATTACCATTTATTACTCGTTCTTTAATGTTTGATAAATCTAAACTATCTAATTTATTTTTTAAAATATACGAAGTTAAAACAATCATATTATCATAGTATTCTTTATCTGAAAATCTTAACATATCTACAATACTCTGACGTAAAATATAATTTGTAGCAATCATATCAATATATTCAATTAATGTATATTTATTTTTATTATCATCAATTGTAGCATTAATATCTTCTATTTTACTACTAGAAACAACATTTCCCATATTATATATATAATAACAGATTTATATTTTAAAATAAAATTGAAAATAATTTAAGTTTAATTTGTAATAACATTATAATTTGAAAGATATAATGGAGTTTCTTCATAGTTTACCAACACATCGCCAAACAAAAAAAATTAAAAATAAACAACCATCATCTAATTTATCAGAAGTATGGAAAATGTTGGAAGAAGAAGAAGAAGGACTAAATAAATTAAAATGTGTTTATGAAAAAAGTGATATTTCAACAACAAATTCTTGTGATGAGTGTAAAAGTACATTATTTACAGATGACCATGGATTTATGTTTTGTAGCAATAAAAAATGTGGAAAATTATTTAAAGATGTATTAGATTTTAGTGCAGAATGGAGATATTATGGAGCAGATGACAATAATTCAAATGATCCAACACGATGTGGTATGCCAATTAATCCTTTATTAAAAGAATCTTCGTTTGGTTGTAAAGTTCAATGTGGTCGTAATGCTAGTTATGAAATGCGAAAAATTAAAAGATTTACAGAATGGCAAAGTATGCCATATAAAGAAAAATCAAAATATGACGATTTTCAATTAATCACATTAACTTCTAGAAATTCAAATATACCAAAAATAATTATTGATGATGCAATTCGATATTATAATAAAATTTCAGAAGCAAAAACATTTAGAGGATTAAATCGTGATGGTATATTAGCAGCATCTATATATATATCATTTAGTATTAATAAAAATCCACGAACATCTAGAGAAATTGCTACGATATTTCAACTTGATAATACGAGTGCAACAAAAGGATGTAAAAACGCAATTAATATTTTAAATGATCTTGAAATGACTGAAGAATGCGAAGAATTGACAACATTAACCAAATCAACACCATCCACATTTATTAGTAGATTTTGTAGTAAATTAAATATAAATGTCGAATTAACTAAAGTATGTATGTTTATTTCTAAACTAGTTGAAACTCGTAAATATATACCAGAAAATACACCAAATTCAATCGCTGCGGGAATTATTTATTATATTTCAATATATTGTAATTTAAATATAACAAAAAAACAAATACATTCTATAAGTACAATTAGCGAAGTAACCATTAATAAATGTTATAAAAAATTAGAAATGTACCATGATAAACTTTTACCACAATCAATTATTCAAAAATATAATCATTCTATATAATAATGATACCAAAATATATATTTATTATTCCATATAGAAAAAGAGAAGAACATTTATTTTTTTTTAAAAAATATATGAACTACAACTTAGAAGATTATAAAAAAGACGAATATGAATTTGTCTTTGTACATCAAAAAAATAATTTATCATTTAATCGTGGCGCTATGAAAAACATGGGTTTTATTTATGTAAAAGAAAAATATCCAGAATTTTATAATTCAATTATTCTAATTTTTAATGATATAGATACAGTTCCTTATAAAAAAGGATTAATAGATTATAATGTAGAATTTGGAAATATAAATCACTACTACGGTTATACATTTGCACTTGGTGGTATTTTTAGCATACGCGCTGGTGATTTTGAAAAATTAAATGGATTTCCAAATTATTGGGGATGGGGTTTTGAAGATAATGTATTAAATAAACGAGCAATTGAACATAAGATAAATATAAATCGTAGTAATTTTTATCCAATCCAATCTATGCAAATTTTACATTTTTTTGATAATTATAAAAAAAAAATAAATACAAATATATTAAATAAACATACAAATAAAAATTATAAAGAAAAAGATGGTTTAAGTTTTTTAAAAAATTATAAATACGAAATAGATAAAAATAATCAAATGATACATGTTTCAGAATTTAAAACATTGTATTCTCCTAAATTTAAATTTGATTATCATAATATTTTAAATGGTCATAAAATTAAAGTAAGACAAAATAAAATGAAAATGAAATTTTAATAATAAATACTATGTAATTATTAAAATTTATATTTTGTTTTTAAAGGTTTATATGTAATATAAACAGAAAGTAATCTTCCAATTATAAGTATTACAATACCTGATACTAAAAATCTATAATCAAGATTAAATCCATATAATAATAATGTAAAAAAGGAAATAAAATAAATTACACTGTCCCAAAAACCATAGGCGTGATTATTTAATGAAAAATTTTTATCAATCATAACCGATTTATACAATAAAAAACTAATTGCTATTAAAAACATTACCATAGCAAATTGATGAAAATTAATATTATTATTAAAATAAAACATTGAAAGACCTACATAACCAATACATATACTAATAATTGCTAATAAATATAATATATATCCGATATATGTATCATTAAATATACTAGTATATTCTTTTAATATAAATATAAAACTTAAAAAGATAAAAAATCTTGTAATTGAATTTATTTTATTAATTAAGGTAGTATATTTTGTTTTTTTTACCAATATTCCATATAAATATACAAATGCTAATATTGTCAATATTATGTGTGCAATAAAAAAATATTCCAATACTTCTATTTTATACTTCATTTATATTATAGTATAAAAATATTAAAACTATATTTAATATAAATATTATGTTGTCTAAACAATTAATCAAAAATTTTCAAAATAATGCAAAAGATAAATGTTTGGCTTTTAAACATAGAAATAATTGGAAATGGATAACAAAAGAAGAATTACACAAAAATATATTAACCTCTAAAGATATTTTAGAAACTTTAAATATAAATAAGGGAGATCGAGTTGCATATAAAGGTAAAAATTCACAAGAATGGATTGCTTGGAATATAGCAACAAACTCACTTGGAGCAATATGGGTTCCAATGTATCAAGATCAAAATAAAGAATACTGTAATTATATTATAGAAGACTGTCAACCAAAAGTCCTTATTTCAGATGACAATGATTTAAATATACCTACAATAAGTACAACTATACCACAAGAGAATTCAGAACATATCTCTAATTTTGTATATAATCCAATTTCAACTTTAATTTATACATCTGGAACAACAGGATCTCCCAAAGGAGTTATGTTAAGTAATGAAAATATTCTTTCAAATATTCAAGGAATTCATAAAAGATTTTATGATTTACCTCCAAGTACAAGTGTAAATATTTTACCATGGGCGCATATTTATAGTCAAACATGTGAACTGTATTATAACTTATTATATAATCATAAAATTGCTTTGTCTAGTTCTCGTGAAACTTTTTTAAAAGAATGTAAACAAATTAATCCAACAACTTTATATTTAGTACCCCGTGTATTAGAATTAGTAAAAAACAAATTAAATTATTTTAATAATGTCATGTTTGAATTTTGCATTCCAACATTATTAAAACATCTATTTGGAAATCAATTGACTTATATTTTTACAGGAGGTGCAAAATTAAATCATGAAACAAAACTTTTTTATGAAAAACATGGATATATTATTTGTGAAGGATATGGATGCACTGAAACTTCCCCTATGATAAGTGTAAATCATTTTAAATATCCACGAAATATTGAATCTATTGGAAAAGAATTAGATCAAATCTTAATTGAAATTGTAAATGGAGAAATTCAAGTATCTGGTCCAAATATTATGTTAGGATATTGGAATAATGAAGAAGCAACTAAAAAAGTTTTAATAGAACGAGATAATAAAATATGGTATAAAACAGGAGATAGTGGTTCAATAAAAGATGGATTTTTATATTATGAAGGTCGTTTAAATGACAATTATAAATTATCTAATGGTAAATTTGTAAATATTGATAAAGTAGAAAATATTGTTAAAGAATATTTAAATACACCATTTGTTGTATTTGGTGAAAATTTAGATTATAATGAAATTATCACAACTAAACCAATTTCTTCTTTTGTTTTACAATCTATAAATAATAATTTAGATTCGTATTTAACTATAAAAAAGGTACATACAATTGACGAAAATGAATTATCTAACTATTTAACTCCAAAAATGAGTATAAAAAGAAAACAATTAGTAGAATATATTAAAAAAAGACCTTAAAGAATTTTTTATATATTATTTATAAATGTATCGTTCTTTGTTTCGTTTTGTAAAGAATAAAATTCCACGAATTTCAGATACCGAATTAATTGCACTTCAAAGCGGAGATACAAGCATTGACCGTGATATTTTAAAAGGAAAACTATCTTTTCCAAAACCAGTAAAATATACAAATAAATTTGATGAAAATAATCTAGATACATTTTTACATTCTTTTGATTATTCACGTATTTATCCAAATGATAATAATAATAAATGGATTGATTATTTAGCAAAAAATAAATATTTTAGTTTTTTAATTGATGAAAAATATGGAGGAATTAAATTATGTGTCAATGAAATGTCAAATATATTAACAAAAATTACAAGTGTTGATCCTGCGTTAGGTGTAGCAACAATGGTACCAAATTCCCTTGGTCCTGGAGAATTACTTACTATGTATGGAACAGAAGAACAAAAAGATAAATATTTACCAAAATTAGCAAATGGTGATTTAATACCTTGTTTTGGATTGACGGGTCCAAATAATGGTTCTGACGCAACGGGTAGTATTGATAGCGGATTTACATTCAAAGATAAAGATGGTAAAACAAAAATACAAGTTTCTTTAAATAAAAGATATATTACACTTGCTCCTGTTGCGAATTTAATGGGTATTGCATTTGAATTAAAAGATCATGAAAATTTAATTGGTAAATCTGGAATAACACTTGCACTTGTAGAACGTGAACATGATGGATTAATTCAAGATACTCATCATAATCCATTAAATGTTGGATTTCCAAATGGTACAATTAAAGGAACCATTGTACTTGATCCTTCACAAGTCATTGGCGGAGAAGAACAAATTGGAAATGGTTGGAAAATGTTAATGGAATGTTTATCTGCAGGTCGCGGTATTAGTTTGCCGGCAACAGCAAACGCAAGTAGTAAAGTTGCAACATTTGGTTTATTTCATTATATTCAATCGCGAGAACAATTTAAAATGCCTCTTCAAGATATGCAAGCAATTCAAGAAAAAATGGTAAATATGATGTTTCATACATGGATTATTCAATCGTCTGTTGCAATGACCAATGATATTTTAGATAATGGAAAATCACCAGCAGTAATTAGTGCAATTATGAAACAACAAACCACAGAAAGAGCAAGACATGTATTAAACGATGCAATGGATATTCAAGGTGGTAGTGCAATTTGTTTAGGACAAAATAATTTTCTTGAAAAATTTTATAAAAGTGCACCAATTGGTATTACTGTAGAAGGTTCAAATACATTAACACGTTCTCTTATTATATTTTCACAAGGTTTAAATAAAAGTCATCCTCATATTTTTCCATTATTAACATCTATATTAGATGATAATATAAAGGACTTTAGAAAACATTTTAATTCATTAATCTTTCATTCTATTTCATTATATGTAAAAAGTCTATTTTATTCTATAAATATTTTGGACCATTCATTAGAAAAAGAAATTTTACGATTTGCAACATTAACTAATTTTGTTGCATTAAAAGGAGGACTACTTAAAAAAGAACAAATGTTGTCTGGTTCTATGGCGGATCAATTTGGTAATTTGTACATGGCAATTAGTGTAAAATATTACGCACAACAAAATAATATTCAATCTCCATGGATTAATTATGTAATTGACAGATTGATTTATGAAAATCGTAATATTATGAATAATATAATTGATAATTTAGGAGCAGAAAGATATTTTATTCAACATTTAAAAACGTCAGTACCTTCACGATATTATGATAATGAGCAATTAATGTTTAATGAATTTATGTACAATCCAAAAATTATTGAAGAAGTTAAAAAAAATATATTTACAAATGATACAATATTAGAAAAATTAGAAACAACCACTAATCAAATAAATGATGGATATTGGGATACCCCATTAAGAAATGATGTAATTCAAGTTGGAGAATATTCTAATTAAATATTAAGGCATAAAATCTCGTATAGATTTAAATATCTTTTGATTTGTTGAAATATTTTTTTCAGGTTTAGTTTCTTCCACGATTCCATGATATTCTCTTATTATTTTTTCAATATTATTATTATGTTCTTCTAGTTTTTTAATAATTTCTTCTTCGTTGTAGTTTGTTTGTCTTTTTATCATAGCAATTATTCTATTTTTTTCTTGTTCTTTATTTTTCTCCATATAAAAATACTATTCTTATGTATTTATATATTTTATAAGAATAGTATAATATGTTATTAAACTATTTTTGTGGCCCATCGATTATTTATTTTTCATTTGTTTTAATTCACGTTATCATGTCAACTTATCATAATAAAACAAATGCAGCAATATTACAACTTTTAATTGGTATTTTAATTACACTATTACTTCAGTTACTTTGTATGCGAGGAATGAGTGTGATTTCGTGGATTATTGTATTTATACCTTTTATTTTTTATACATATATGATGGTTATTTTATTTTATGCATTTGGTATAGAACCAGAAGAAAATATGAAAAAACATGCACTACATTAAATAATGTATTTAAAGAAAAATTATGAGTATATATTATAAGTGTGTTTGTATAATAATGTCTGATTTAATTTTAAAACATAATTGGACATATTATTTACATTTACACGACACCCGTGATTGGAGTTTGGAAAGTTATATTAAAATATTGAGATTTCAGTCGGTTGAGCATGCTGTTTTATTAAATGATGAAATACATTATGATTTAATAAAAAAATCAATGATGTTTCTCATGAAAGAAAATATTAATCCAATGTGGGAAGATGAACATAATAAAAACGGAGGTTGTTTTTCTTTTAAAGTTGTTAATAAAGAAATAGAACAAGTGTGGAAACATGTTTATTTTAATGTTCTTGGCGGAACAATTACAAAAAATAAAAAATATTATGAAAATATTAATGGAATTACATTAAGTCCTAAAAAGAAATTTTGTATTCTAAAAATATGGATGAAAGATTGTAGTTTAAAAGATCCCGATATTTTTATTAAAATTAATCATTTAACATCAGAAGGTTGTTTATTTAAAAAACATTGTCCGGAATTTTAATAAACATTTAAATGATTGCATGTTATCATGCAATCATTCTTTTCATATAAAAAATTAGATTATTGATATTCAAATAAACGCAAAAAAATTATAAATTAAACAAATAACTCTATTTTAATATAGAATATGGAATCATTACCAAATAGTATAGTGTCTAAAATTTTTTTATATTTAGAAACTCCAGACGCAAATCTCGTAAAAACAAAAGCATTTCAAAAAAAATTAATAAAAAAACAAAATTTATATACTTTTATGGAGAATGAATTTAATTGGTTTCACAAACAATATTGTAATGAAAATGCTCATTATCCATGTTCAATGTGTAAAGAAAATTATATATTTAACCAAAATACATGTAATCAGATGAAATATTTTAAACAAATTATTTCTCATTATGGTATATAAATGTTATAACAATTTTTATCTTCTTCTTCTTCTTGTTTTCCTTAAAGTCTTTCTTTTATTTTGTTTACGTTTTCTATTTGACTTTTTATTTTTACGTGTTTGTCTACGTCTTCTTTTCTTTCCACCACCGCTCATACAAGGTCCGTAATCTCCATCCTCATCCATACACCAACCCTCCTCCTCTTCCATGCTTTGCCCCGCCCCCGCTCCTCCTTCTTCTGTTACTTTAGTCGTAGATTTTCTAGGTCTACCGTTGAAAACATGTTGAGTTTGACTCATTATTATATATTACACCAATATTTTATTTTTTATTAATTATAATTTCACCAAACATGGTTTTGGCGTAATTTCCTTCTTTTTTCCTTGCTTTTTTTCAACACTATAATTATCCCCTAAATAATCATTTAAATGTAAATATTTTTGAATCAAATATTGTTTTTTATGATAATAAGTTCGTCGCTTTGTATATTGTTTCTTAAAAATATCATGAGCATCAATAATATCAATGACCATGGGTTGTGTATGCTTACTCCGCAATATACGTCCAACTGACTGACATACGTCTGATTTAGGAGTTGCCATGCACAATGTAGTCAATGTTTTTATATCCAATCCTTCTGAGGCCATTGCATAAGTAGCAATAATCACTTTTTTACTTTCACTTTCTTTTAACGCATCTTCTTTCATTCCACCAATATAAAATCCAATACTAGGTTCAAATGTAATAATACTATCATATAAAGACTGAATTAATGTTTTATTGTGCGCTAAAATCATGATTTGTTGTTCCTTGTTTTGTTTTAACTCATGATGAATTATATTTGTAATCATGGAACTACGATTCTCATTTTGACATAGTTTTGTTATCATACTACTGTACATTGGATTTCCACGAAAATCTGTTTTTACTTCATTAAATTCATCATTATATGGATCTTCAAATAATACTGCTTTAACAAGAACTTCTGTGGTAAGATCTGTTTTTTCTTTATGAACAACTGGTCCTATAAAATATTTAAATACTTTCGTCAATCCATCTTTTCTTGTCATTGTACCACTTAATCCAAGAACATAATTCGTATGAATTCGTATCATAACATTTGAAAATACTTCGGCGCTCAAATGATGACATTCATCATAAACAGTTAATCCAAATTCTTTTACAATAGTTTCGTTTAAATCTTTTGTAGATAAAGTTTGTAACATACCAATAACAATATCTTTACCTTCCACATCAATAATTTGTCCTTGAATTAAACCAACTTTTGCTTGTGGTAAAAACTGAGATATGCGTTCTTTCCATTGATTCAACAAGAATGTTTTATGAACTACAACTAATGTTTTGGTTTTTAATTTTGATATTATATTTAGCGCCATAACTGTTTTTCCTTTTCCAGGTTCAACATCCAATAATCCTCCTCCACTTGACCCCACATGATTTATAAATTTTTCAATAATATTATTTTGATAATCAAATAAATTTCCTTGAAAATCTAATTCAATTGATTCTCCTTTGGATAAAATATTTTTATCAGTTTCTCCAAATTTTTCAATTCCATAATATCTGGGTAAATATATTTTAGTAGATGATTCACGATAAATCGGATATTGAACGTTTGTAATAAATCCATTCATAGAATTATTGGGTTTTACTGTCATATCACTACGAATATTATTTAACTCTGTTTGTGTAAATGATTCTTTTTGAATTGTATATCCTTTTTTTCCAATATAATGACACATATAATATTTATGTAATATAACTATTTCTTTTCAATTTTTAATTTATTTCTTTATATATATAAATCATGAATTCTAGACAATTGATGAAACAAACTAAATTATTATTTACTCTTGATAATATTGTTGGATTAATACTTGCAATTCTTATCTTTTTTGATTTTAAGGTTGAAAACGATTTTAAAGATGTATTAAACAGTCCTCCTGGAATGATTTTAGCTTTAGTGTTATTAGTAGTTATTTTTATTTTTATGAATCCAATTGTTGGATTATTGTATATTATTTATATTTACGAATGTGTAAAAGATACAGCACTTCATCCTAGTAAATTTAACGGAAGTTCAATTATGAAACAAAATATTTTAAACCAATTAAATAACAATCCAGAAAGAAAAAAAGAAGATAGTGTAGATTATGAAATTATCAATAAAATGGCACCTATTGTAAAGAAAAGAGAAAATTCTAACTCTATATTTGTACCACATATTAATGATAATATTTCATTTGAAAAACTTTAATTAATGTATAATAGAAAAAAATTATACATTAATGGTAATATTCATATAAATACATACCATGAGACCAATTTTGTAGTGGTTTAAGGTTTAAACTATATTCTGATTTAATAGATAAATCTAATAACTTTTCATGTAAATCGTCCATTTCATTTACTGTATAAATATTATCCGGACTTTCTAATAAACCAATCACATTTAAAGTTTTATTTTTTTCATTTTCCGATACTAAAATAAAAAATTTATTTCGTTTATAAGAAAGACAATGACAAAATGATTTATGTCTATTTTCAGTACACCATATAATCGATTTCCAACACTCGTTAATTCGTGTATCTGATAATGGAGTTGGATTTGTTTTCCAAATATCAATCCAATTATTTGCAAATGTTTTTAAATGACTCTTGTCTAATATTGTTATTTTTTTTGTTCCAAATAATAATGCACAACATATATTAAACATGAGTGAAAAACAATACAACCTCATTATTGTATAATTATATTATTTATTTATTTATTTATTTGACTCAATCCTACAAATATTGCTACTGCTCCTAAACCACTAAATATTGTCCATACGATCACTGACCAAGGTAAAGCATCTTTAAACAATATAAAATTACCAATACTTAACAAAAATATAAATAACATATATGAAATAAATGTTATATTAGAAACCTTATCATATACATAAAAACCTGGTATAAATAATAGTGCACATATTATAGATAAACAAACACTCTTTGCAATATTCTTAAGTTTGTTTGTTATATCTATCTTTGAGATACCTGTTCCTATTTTCACCAGACCCGAAACAACCCCTTTCATTATAAATGGAATAATTACAGGAATCGCATAAAACCATATTAAACAAAATCCAATCCATAATGCTATAAGAATCCAACCATATGAAATCATTTTAGCGCTAATAATCTTTGGTTTTTTTTCTTTTGAATTCATATTAATCAAATCCGTATAAACATTTATTATAACCATTAAAAATAATCCCACTACAAGTAAAAGAGTAATTATACCTAACGTATAAAGTGGACTACCATTCTTAGTTTCGTCAATATTAAATTCTAGGTCAGTCAATACCAAAAATTCCTTTATATCTGTATTTTCGTTAATATTTTGTTGTTGTATTTCTTGAATAGGTTTTTTGAATTTACGTAGAAAGATACTTTTTATTAATGGTTCTACTATTGTACGAATTGTTATAATACTATATATAAGAGGCGGCATTCCTAGACTTTTCGCAGAACTTGCAGCCCTCCCTGCAGCACTTCCCGCAGAACTCCCTACACGTCCTGCCGCACCAGCAGCACTTCTCATTCCACTACTTATAATACCTACATTTCGATAAATCAAAAAACAAAAAATACAAACAATGACTAGTATAAAAGTAAACAATAATGCGTTTCCCGCATCACCCAAAGATTTTACATTTATCAATGGTTTAATAGAATATACTTTTTTTGGTTTAATAATCTGTTCCATTGTTCCATCAGCAACTGGAGAACAATCTATATAAATATTTTCTTCTGATCCATAATTATTTAAATTCATATTTATTGGAAAATTACTAGAAGTATTTATAGTTCCATCAAGCGATTTTGGAAGTACATTCGCTTCTGTTATTTCAGAATAAAATTGAGAAAAAGAAGGATCGTTCATGTTTAAAGAAATTGGACCAGATTGTAAAGATATAAAGGTATCATCACCAATGTTATATGTATAAAAGGTTTCGTCTGTATCAATTAATTCATTTAAATTTAAATTTAAATTACCAATATTATAGTATCTATTATTATTTAATGAAATATCGGTTGAATAAGTATTAATATTACTCTTTAAAATAGAAAAATCATTCGGAGTATCACTCATATTATTATCATTTGAATCAAATGGAATAACAACAAATAAATTTTTTCCATTATTTTTAGAATTTTTATTTTTAATAATAACTGAATATTCATAGTCAGTTCCAGTAGTAATATCTGCTCCTTTTGTAATATAAAATGAATCAAATAAATAAGAATTCTTATTTAATAATACAGCATTTGAAGGTTTATTTTCACTATATAAAATCTGTAATCCATTTAATCCTTTATCACTATTATTTGATTTATCTGTATTAACGGTTCTAACTTGAAATGGTTGATTATTTATAATTGGATAATTAAAAACAAATGATATATCGGTTGCCTCGGCAACTGTTTCTGATGTAGTTATATCAACAGGTCTAGTAGTCATATATATATATTCTATATTTATTTGTAAAGAATATATACTTATAGTTAATTAACTATACAGGATCAAGGGTCAATCATCATCAAGGTCATCTACAGTTCCAGTTCCAGTTCCAGTTCCAGTTCCAGTTCCACCTCCATCACCTCCACCTCCACCTCCACCTCCACCTCCACCTCCACCTCCACCTCCACCTACACTACGGTCACTTAAATATTTAAAATATTTTTTAAATAATTCAGAAGGACCTTTTGCTGATTCATTATCATTTATATGTTGAACTATTTTTTCCTTAATATATTCCTTATTGTCATCATCCGTATTTGGATCTGTTCTATTATTAATCAATATTACTCTATCTCTAAACGGACCATCAAATGATATATCAGTTGTTGGAATAAAACGTTCTGGTCCTTTAACCCATGACATCATCAACTCTGGTGTAGAATCTCCAGTCATCAATTGTTTACATCTAGAAATATCATCTGCATCAGTTAAAAATACATCACAACCACCACTAATATCTTCAAAACCTTCAGAGTTAAATTGTTTTCTTGCATATATCAATAAATTTACAACAACAAATGGAATTCCTAAAACAAGTATCATATTTTTTTGTCGCTCTCCTGTATAAACAATAAACGCAATCAAAATAAATAAAAATAAAGACTCATTATCTTGATTCGTCCATAAATAAAAAACATTTATAATTGCTGCAATTGTTATAAGAAATAATAATAAACTAGAACTTAACATATTATTGTTTTTTGGTAAAAATTTTAATTTTGGCATAGATATTTTTTTTTTATTTGATTTACGCTTGTTTGTTTTTTTAGGAGGCATTTTTATATATTATATATAAATATTTTATTCTTATAGATACTCTTGTATTTTTTTTATATTACACAATAAATTTTTATCATCCGGGTTTAGTCGTAACTGTTCTTTATAATCTTTTAAAATATCGCGTAAACATAATTTTTCTTCAATACTTAACGGTATTTTTTTTAATTTATTTTCTATTTCTTCATATATTTTTTTATATTTATCATTATTTTCCATAATAAATATAATTATTTTTTATTATATTTTCTAACTTATTATTTTATTGATATATAAAAAAATATTTTCATATATTATTTAGTATTACCCATTCTAAAATGTCCAACAAAATCGAAGAACCGCTCCTTACCGAAGATGATAACAGATATGTAATGTTTCCAATTAAAGATCAAGAAATATGGAAAATGTATAAAAAACAAATGGATTGTTTTTGGCGCGCTGAAGAAATAGATTTATCAAAAGACTTAACACACTGGAATGGATTAAACAATGATGAACAATATTTCATAAAAATGGTATTAGCGTTTTTTGCAGCGTCAGATGGAATCGTATTGGAAAATTTAGGATTGCGCTTTTTAGGTGATGTTCAATTAGCAGAAGCGCGTGCATTTTATGGATTTCAAATTGCAATGGAAAATATACATTCTGAAACATATTCTCTTTTGATTGATACATACATCAAAAACAAAGAAGAAAAAAACAATTTATTTCACGCTATTGAAAAATTTGAATGTATTGGAAAAAAAGCAAAATGGGCGCAAAAATGGATTAATGACAAACGGTCTAGTTTTGCAACTCGTTTAATCGCATTTGCATGCGTAGAGGGAATATTTTTTAGTGGAAGTTTTTGTTCAATCTTTTGGTTAAAAAAAAGAGGACTTATGCCTGGTTTAACGTTTAGTAACGAATTGATATCTCGAGATGAAGCGCTTCATACAGAATTTGCAATATTACTTTATAACAAATTAGAAAAAAAACTATCCAAAAAAAAAATGATAGAAATCATAAGTGAATCTGTAGAAATAGAAAAAGAATTTATTTGTAATGCTCTTCCATGTAAATTAATTGGTATGAATTCAGATTTAATGAAAAAATATATTGAATATGTTGGTGACCGTCTCATAGTTCAACTCGGTTGTGAAAAAATATATAATACACCAAATCCATTAGATTTTATGGAAATGATTTCGTTAGAAAGTAAAACCAATTTCTTTGAGTCTCGTGTTAGTGATTATGCTCTTGCAGATAAATCGTATAAAGATGAAGCATTCAACGACAATTGTTTTGAGTTTTAATCATTATTATACATGAAAGAACTATATTTTGTAATTCAAATAAACTATTTATAATTGGACGATCTATATAATGTGGATGTAAACCAAATAATAACGAAGATAACGCAAGTGAAGCAAATATGATTTTGATTGTATTTTCTTCACCAAAAGTTACCGGAAATGTTTGAATATTATTTTGTTTGTCTTCTTCTATATCTATAATATCCGCATAATTCGTAGATGCAAATAATATTAACATACATGGTATATAATCAAATGGATCATTCAGTATATTGTAATTATGCTCATATAAAACACATGGTAATATTACAGTAGCAAATGTCCACATAAATGATACGTAAAAAGGTTTTAAAAAAGCAGCTTGTTTTTTTAATTCTTTATAATATTCAGTTGAATACAATAACGCTAAAATTGGTATTGTATGAATTGGATCTTGATTTTCATATAAAAGAAAAGCAATTCCATAAAACGCAATACAATATGAAAATCGTGTAATATATCTATATTTTAATAAAGATTTATATAACTCTTCTTTTGATGATACAATTTGGGTTTGTTCATTTTCTAAAGCATCTTTATATCTGTCTTTTCCATAACTATAATAACCAATTAGAAATTGTAACACTAATAATTTACTTGTTGTTATATCATAATCATAATGTAAATTAGTAAATATATTACTAATTAAATTTAACGGAATTCCTACATCTAATCCATTAATCCAATTAAAATCATCTATATTTAATGAATAATGTATCATACTTTTCCTAGATAATGATATATATGATGATGTTATCAATGGTTTTCTAGGTAAAACTGGTAAAAAAGAAATGATTTGAAATAAAACCATATATAGACAAAAAAGATATTAAATTAAAGAATTGAGTTTCTTTTCAATAAATTATATATTCAAAAAATATAGAGTTGAATATATATATAGTTATAATGAGTGAACTATTACAAGAAAATAGTGATTTATTTATTGTATATAAGTATAATATACATAGTATAAATAATACTAAATTTATAATGGGAATATACAATACAGAAGAAAAAGCTATAAAACGTCAACACGAACTATCACCTAATTGTAATAACCCCATGTTTTCAAATATATCTGCAAATGGAAATGTAGTGTTTATAAATAAAGTAACATTTGGTGATTCTAATATTGAATTATTTACAACATAATATATTTACGTTTTATTGTAAAATTCTTGTATTAATGGTATAACTTGGTCAAAATATGATGAATCACTTATTTCAGATTGTTTTTTTATAAAAAGAATTTTATTTATACCATTTGCCCATGGACGATCTAAAATATCAAAATGACTAAATCCTTCATCAATATTTTTTTCTATAATTGTTACATTTTGTAAAGAATTAAATTCCATTTTTAATGCATTAATTGGTGGAATTAATGGAAACATTCGCCATTCATCCGATTTTTTATGATTTAATACCAAAATTTTATGTTTATCGTTTTCTTCATATACATCTTCATTTTTAAAAACATAATTCTTTAATTCTTCTACATAATCTTTTTCAAATATATTTTTTAAAGATTCGTCTATTTGGTCCAAATCAATATTTTTTGAAATACTTGGAAAAGCAAAAAAAGATGTAAATCTTGGAGTAGATATTGAATATTTTTGAAAATCAAGAGGATCAATTAAAATCACCTTTTTATTTATATTTTCATCTAACTTGTCGTATATGTTCATTAACTGATTTGCTCCAGACGAATGTGACAATAATAATATTTCTTTATTAAAATTATTTGTGGTAGGAGTAAGTTTTTCAACTTCAACCGTATTTATTTTTACATCATAATCTTCTTTTAAATAATCAATAAATGTGTGATATAGTTCTTGTGGAACACTGTTTTTTAATTGCGCTGGAAAAAAATATAAAGGTTTTTTTATGACTTTCATATCTGTCGGTACAATATTATAACTATAACTATATACAAATAGCATATAAGCAGTTAAAATACGCAACATTTTGTTATAATGTAATTATATTTTTCTTTTTAATTTATTTTAAATTACTATAATATACATTAAGGATGAATATTTATAAAAAGATATTTCTTTTTATTCAACTGATTGTATTTTTACTTAGCGCCAACTCATTAATAGTACCAAAAACTCCACCTGAATTTTTTTTTCCATTTACAAATATTGATCATTCACAATTAGAAAAATTGCGTACAGAAACAGGTAAAGAAATTGTATTACAAGTATCAGACTTTTTACCAAAATTTGATACGGTCGGTCATAAAATTCTTAGCGCAAATCATAATTTTATTCAAGAAGTGCTTGCAAATGAAATATTAAATCATGATATGAAAAAAGAAATCATTCTTGGTTCAATTAAACTGGCCCAATATGGCGATGATATGGGATCACAAATATTACAACAATATTATAATCTAGTAAATTATTGTTTATAATTTTTAATTCATATTTTATTACAATAGAATATTTATTGTAATAAAATACTTTATAATCAATTATTTTTTAATTAAAGAAAATACGTGATATATATATAATGTCAAAAAATATAGAACAACAATTTATAAATTCTACAAAGTTGGCAAAATTATTACCACCTACAACAAGTAATGATGATTTACTTTGTCTATATGGATTTTATAAACAAGCAACAATTGGTGATTGTAATATTCCAAAACCAACCAATATTTTATTTTCAAACAATTATTCATTTGATAAAAAACCTATGCTAAAATGGGAAGCGTGGAGTAAAAATGCAGGAATGATAAAAAAAGAAGCAATGCGTAATTATATAAATGCAATAACTATAATAATAAATAAATAAAGTAATATAATATAATGAATTTTGATAAAATTAAATTTGATGAAACAAAATTTAACCGTCTAGATACTATATTTTCTTATTGGATTTTATTATTTACAATCATTTATTTTTTAGGATATATAAGTTATAATCCATTATTTCTTTTGATAATAGCATTGACGTTTAATATATTTCAATTTATTTTATTATGTTATATTGCACCATTTAAATATGCAATTGTATTTTTTATTGTTAATTTTTTTATAAAAGTAGTTCCTATTTATTTATTACGCGATACAACAATAACTATGAAAGATATATATTTTTCATTTTTTCTAATATTTATTTATGTAGTTTATTTATGTATATTATATTTTATATTCCAACAAAAATATGTATTTGACGCATTATATACAAAAAATCAAAAACCAGGATTTCTTAGTTATCATGTAATAAAAATATTAAATTTATAAATAAAATGATTGATTCGTCACAATATTCTTTTGTATATTGCGCTGAATACTATTTATTTTTTCCATAAAAGCAAAATTTCCATCATTTTCAGCAAAAATTTTCAGTTCATTACACATATTTACAATTTTCATACAACATTTCATAAAATCACCAATAAATATATCTTTTTCTTGCATTAACTCTTGAAAAAATATATGACTTTTTTCTTCATTGTCTACATTATTATACCATATTTTTATTCTTTCCATCAAATCATATTGAAGTTCATAATGACATGTAATATATAAATTATAAGAAAGTTCCCGATCAATATATTTTTTAACAAGATTATCCATATATTCCATTTCATGTATCATAAATGGAGGAACAAATGTTTTATAATCATCCTTTACTTTTAAACTATAAAAACAAGATAATATACAAAGAATCTGGGATTCATCATAAGTTTCCAATTTATTATAATTTTCATAAAAATCACAAAATACAAGACACGGCATTTCGTGCAAATAACAGGCGTTTAACCCTTTTTGAGTTGGTTGATAGTGATTATCAATAAATTTACCACAAACTAATATTTCGTATAATCCATGAATTTGATTTTGAATATAAGATTCTGCATATTTTTTTAATTTTTGTTCTTGTTCTATTTCTTGTTTTATTATTTTATATTCATCATAAATAGACTTTTGTTTTATTTTTTGAGATTCATTTTCCTGTAATTGTTTCAATGTTCGTCCCAATATTTTTTTTTCTTTATTTTTTGCGGTTTTCATTTTTTCAATTAAATTTTCATAATGTTCAAAAAACTCACACATATTAAAAGAATAAGAATCTACTATTTTTTCTTGTTCATCTAATTTTTTATGTAAACTAGTCAAAACATCATTAGACCTTTTAATTTCATTTTGAATATCAATATTCATCATAGATTTTTGAACCATATTCATAAAATCTTCTTCATTATATTCATGTAAATAATTCAAGAGTAAATGATAGGTAATACGAAATTTTGATTTTAATACTTTTGGCGATCCATGAAATAATTGGTAATATTCATTTTCACTTGGAGGATCATATAAATTGCTCATTAAAATAACATGACCAACGCTATCCAAATTTCGTCGTCCAGCGCGACCTGCCATTTGTGTAAATTCATGACATTTTAACAAACGCATCTGTGTTCCATCGTGTTTATACAAAGAATGAAAAATAGCTGTTCGCGTTGGCATATTCAATCCAATTGCAAAAGTTTCCGTTGCAATTAAACATTTGATATATTTTTGTTCATATAGAATTTCCATAATTTCACGAAATATTGGCAACATACCTGCATGATGAACACCAATACCCTTTTCTAACAAATCTACATAAAAACTATATTCCGGTAAACTAATATATTCACGCCAATTTGAAAACTGATTTACAATTTTTTGTCTAAAAAATGGTTCAATTCGTGAATCTTTTTCACCATCCAAATACAACGGTGTTGTAATTTGATGTGCTAAATGCTCTACTTGTTTTCGAGAAAATACAAATACCAAACATGGAAACATATCATTGTCACGCAATTCACGCAAGCACTCGTTTAATATATATTTTTGCGGTACATTGTATCTATCCTTATATAATTCTTTTTTACATTTGATTGTATCATTTAAAATAGAATAATTATATTTTTGTGGTGTTTTAATTACACGTAATGATTTAGATGTTTTATCTAAAAATAATTTTTTTTTACTTTTATCTTGTATATTATCTACATATTTATTCGGAATTGTAAAATATTCATAAAACGTCAAAGGGACAACTCTCTCGGAATGATGACAAATTACAACTTCTTTTTCTGTCATATTTTCAATCCATTTTGCAAAAAGTTCTTTTTGACCAATTGTTGCAGACAACATTACATATGGAACATTATTTGGTAACATCATCATTGTTTGTTCCCAAATTGTACCACGGTCTAAATCGTCAATATAATGAACTTCATCAAAAATAACACATCCTAGTTCTTCTTCCATATTCATTTGAAAATCCAAAAACATTCCACGATTTTGTTGTTTAAAACAATGATTTTGAAGAATTTCTGTTGTCATAATCAATACTTGCGCTTCTGGATTATGTTTAATATCACCTGTAAGAATACCAACTTCAATATCTGGATATTTTTCCTTGAATTCTTTATATTTTTGATTACTAAGCGCTTTAATAGGTGAAGTATAAATAACTCTTTTTTTTAATACGAATACATAATAATAAATAGCAAATTCAGCAGGAAGGGTTTTACCTGAACCCGTGTGCGCTGTAATAAGTACATGTTTATTTTCCAAAATTGCTTTACATGCATTATTTTGAAATGGACTAAAATCAAAATTATTTTTTGTGTATGTTTTAAAATTGTTTATGTATTCCATGATAAATTAAATTATACTTAAAGCTTTAAGTGTATTTATAACATACAACTAATGCTCCTCAAAAATAAATATAAAATACAAAAATTAATAGGAACAGGTAGTTATTCAAAAGTTTTTGAAGCAAAACATATTATAAAAGATATATTAGTTGCAATTAAATTTGATAATGGTACAAATATTTCTAAAACATTAATAAAACATGAAATGGAAATGTACTTAATTTTAAAAAAAAATAATATTTCAAATATAATAAGTATTAAATCATATGGAACAATTAATAAATGTCATTATTTAATTATGGAATATTTACCATATATGTTAAATGATGTAATTTGTAATTGTAATCAAGATTACATAAAAACAAATTATTTTATACAATGCTTACAAAATATACAAATGCTTCATAAATATGATATTTTACATCGTGACATAAAACCAGATAATTTTATGGTTACAACAAAAGGTCAGATTCGTATTATTGATATGGGATTATCATGTATGTATAATGAAGAAAACAAGGAACTGCAAAATACAATAGGTACCATTTTATTTTGTAGTTTTAATGTGCATAAATCTAAATATAAATATGATAAAAAAGATGATATTATTTCTTTTTATTATGTTATTTTTTATATTTTATCAAATGGTGATTTACCCTGGAATTCAGTTTCTATAAAAAACATAGAAATTTCTAATAAAGTCTATTATTATTTGAAAAAAAATACAGATTATAGTTCATATTATTCAAAATATAATAATATATGTTTAAATGAATGGATACAAAAATATATAAAATATATTAATTAACTGGTTTGACTATAAATCGTTGTTAAACTTAATGTAAATGCAAAATCAGTTCCATTTAAATCCATAGTACGTCCATATTCATCAATTAATTTTACTTCTAAACGATGAATAGTTACAGGACCAAAATAAAAACGAGGTTCTGTATAAATTGAAAAATCGGTTTGTGACTGAATATTAAATGGATAACCTTTCATAGAAATTCTCGCTAAAATATTGTCTGGTAACATACTTTCTTCTGAATTACTAAAAAAATTAACATTGGATGAATTATTTAAATCATTTACTATTAAAAAAAGATATTTTGGACCAACAAGATCTAATACAGATTCAGATGTATATGAAGTTGAACCACTATAATAATAATCACGATATCCAAGAGTCCATCCAAATCGTTGATTGTATTTAATTGTAGAATCAGTTTCATAATAATTTGCAATTATATTTGTATCTGTTACAAAGTGACAAGTATTATAATATTCATCCACATCACTTGTTAATTTTCTAGAATTAAAATTTAATATAAGTTCACTTTCTACCTGAGTATCTGTTAAAACTGTTACAGTAGATTGAATTGTAGTTAATCCAGTTCCTACACCCACTCCCCCTAAATTATCATAATCTAAATCAAATGTAATTGTTAATGGAACTAAATTATCATCAAATGCCGTTTGTATTAATTCAATTAAATTTTGATGATAATAATTTCCAGATGGTATATAAACATAAAAATACGCAAATAATACCTCACTATTTTCTTCGTAATTATATTTAATCCAAAAATAATTATTTTCAAAATTATCATTTATAGGATAAAATGTTGTGGCCAACTCTAAGTCGGATAATTTTAATTCAATTACATTGTTAATAACATAAGGTAATACAATGTTATAATTTGTAGATGTACTATCACTATAATTAGAACGAAACCTACTATCAATTGTAAGCAATTTTGTTATTGTTTTACGATTAATTGGATTTCCTGCGCCACCCAAACTATTAAATAAATTACTATTTGTTGTATCTGTATTGTTTGTAACAATACTTCTATTTGCTTCCGCATCATATGACGTATCTAATATTTGTAACAATTGTTGTGATTCTGTTATATTTTCTGTATTATCTTCGGCATCATTATTTAATAACGAATTTCTAATATCTTGAAAAAACTGTACCATTGTGTTATTATTTAAACGTGTAAAAACACTTACATATTTATCTATTTTTTCATTTATGTTATTTGTTAAATCACATTGATCATCTAAATTTTCTATTTGAATATCTAAAAGATTAAAAATATCATCAATAGAATAATCTTTAATATTTGTATTAAAAGTTTGAGATGTATCTATTTGATTCATTCTACTTAAATAATTTCAATATTAAATATTTAAATATAAATCAATACGTAAATTAATGGAAAATTTAGAAGTTCTTTTTAATAAAGTAAAATCCGAACTAAATAATAAAGAAGAAATTGAACAATTTTATCAAAATATATTGTCTTTTTATGAAACACAACATAATGAAAATAATAAAAAAAATATTATCCAAACAATAACAGATGATTTTATAAGCAATAATATGATTTTTTATAATAAAACAAGTAAAATCTATTACAATTACACAAATAATAACTATTTATTATTAAATGAGGATAATATGATTCATCATATATCTACATTTATTACAAATTATAAGGATTATCGTAATATTATTGATTTATCTTTAAAAAATTTAACAAAACAATCTATTTTGCGTTGCATAAAAGATAATCCTATTTATGATACAATACCAGATGAAGATACAATTCAAGAAGTATTAGGAATATTAGTTCCTACTTTTTTTGAATCAAAAGAATATGCAAAAATATTTTTATTAACTATTGGAACTATTCTTTTAAAAAAACAGTCACAAAAAACAATTATTTTTATCAAAAGCAACACCAAACCATTTTTAAATGAAATTAATAAATATATTTCTATGTATTTTTGTAATAATAATGTATTTAATTATTTTAAATTTAAGTATACAAGCGATCATAACCAATATGATAAATATATAATTCCTTCAAAATCAATTTGTTATGAAGCAATATATTTTAAAGAACAATTTTATATTAATCTAATTTGTGTATCTATATATTATTCAAATCGTTATAATAATATAGAAAATTATCTAGAAAGTGTAATTGGTGATATTTCGCAAATAAATAATAAAGTTCAATATTTTCAAGAAAATAATAAAGAATCAACTATACATCAATTTAAATGTGATTATATGATTGAAAAATCAGATGGATTTATCGAACAAAATGATTTATTATTTTTGTGGAAACAATATATTCAAAAAAATGATTTATTTGT
>MDTG01033501.1_pt1 | contig 25960 bp, 25 predicted proteins | sample 811421 | NCBI WGS metagenome assembly MDTG01 (sample SAMN05326645, study PRJNA326480) | marine metagenome | isolation source: seawater | place: Pacific Ocean: South East | collected 2011
AGATGATAGTTCCAACTAAAAACAAATTCATATATTACTCTTTTCTTAAATGAAGATACCAAAACTAGCTAAAAAACCAATAACCAAGAATGTCCATTCAGTAAGTTGGATTGATAATTACAGCTGGATTCATCAAGAAAATATTTTAGAAGTGCTGAAAGATGGAAACAAACTTATTCCAGAAGTTAGAGAGTACCTTGAAGATGAAAATCGTTTCACTCAGGAAAATATGTCTGACACAAAATCATTACAGAAAAAACTTTTCAAAGAAATTAAAGGAAGAATTAAACTAGATGATGAAACTCTGCCCTTTAAAGATAACATTTATGAATACTGGACTCGAGTCACAAAAGAGGGAAATTATAGTAAAAAATTAAGAAAAAAAATTGGAGATAAAAAAATTGAGACTTTCTGGGACGGAGATATAGAAGCAAAAGGAAAAAAATTTTTTAATACTGGAGATATTTCAGTATCTAATAATGATGAGCTTTTGGGTTATTCTGTAGATGAAAAAGGAAGCGAATATTTTACTATTTTTGTTAGAAGAATTAAGGACAAAAAGGTAATTGAAGAACCAGTTCCAGATACATCCGGTTCTATAACTTGGTCTTACGATGACAAATATTTTTTTTATACTAAGCTGGATAAATATCATAGAGCAAAAAAAATTTACAGGCACAAGCTTGGTTCTACCATAAACCAAGATGAGCTAATCTTTGAAGAAAAGGATGATAAATTTACTTGTGGGATAGGAACAAGTTCAGATGAAAAATTTTATTTCATATCAACTTCGGAACACACAACTTCAGAAATCTATTACTTTCATAAAGATGAAGAAAAACCAAAACCTAAACTTTTTTTAAAAAGAGAAAATGGAATAGAATATTCTCTGGATAGTTGGAATGGATATTTTTGGATACATACAAATAAAGATGCAAAAGATTTTAAAATATGCAGGTGCAAAAATGAAAGTATAGATAAATGGGAGGAATATATTCATGCTAAAGATGAAGTTTTGATTGGAGGTTTTTCTCTTTTAAATGATTGGTTGATAAGATCAGAAACGGTAAATGCATTAAATAAAATATTTATAAAAAACTTAAAAACAAATGCAGAAGAAGAGCTTATAGTTTCCGAGGAAGAAATAATAAGTCCAGGTATAAGTTTAATGCAAAAAGATAGAAATACGAATCTGATTAGAATAGGTTATGACTCACCTAAAACACCTTCGAGAATATATGAGTATAATATTATTACTAAAGAAAAAAAGTTAGTAAAAGAATTAGAAATTCCTTCAGGTTATAATCGAGATAATTATATTACAAAAAGAGTTAACTGTGATGGGCATGATGGTAGAAAAATTCCTCTAACAATTACTTACAATAAAAAAACTAAACTAGATGGAAGCGCTCATGTTTTACTTTATGGTTACGGTTCATATGGTTACTCAGCACCAATCAATTTTTCTACATCAAAATTGAGTTTAATTGACAGAAATATTATTTGGGTAACTGCCCACGTGAGAGGAGGAATGGAAAGAGGAATGAAATACTGGGAAGAAGGAAAAATGTTAAATAAGAAAAATACTTTTAAAGATTATATTTCGTGTGCAAAATTTTTAATTGATAAAAAATATACAAGTAAAAGAAAAATTATCGGCTACGGCGGTAGTGCAGGAGGTCTCCTTATGGGAGTTGTAGCTAACAATTCTCCAGATTTATTTTTAGGTTTAATTATGTCTGTGCCTTTTGTAGATGCTTTAACTACTAATTTAGACCATTCTTTACCATTAACAGTTGGAGAGTTTAATGAATTTGGAAATGCAAAAGAAAATAAGGATTACTTTGAATATATTAAATCTTATTCTCCATACGAAAATATAAAGAAAATGGAATATCCAAATATTCTTATTACAACTAGTTTGTCTGATAATAGAGTTTTATTTGATGAACCCACAAAATATGTCGCAAAACTCAGAGAATTTAAAACTGACAAAAATTTACTTCTTTTTAAATGTGAAATGAATGCTGGTCACGGCGGTAGATCTGGGCGAGATGCGGCTATTGAGGAGATAGCTTTTGACTACTCTTTTGCTTTAAAAATATCTGGTAAATCAGAAATTAAAGATTAAAAACAATTTTTACTACTAAAACCAGTAATCATGTTATTTGAATTAATTTCAAACTTTCTTTCACACTTTATTTTAAGTTTTTTAGAAATATAAACGTAGTGTCTAGTACCCTTATCTGTAAATTCTACTTTGTCAGGTATACCAAAGACAATTTTCAATTCCGACTCAGGTTGGTTAAGCCATCTGCTAAGCTCTTCTGTTTCTTTTTCAACGTTTTTGTCAATTTTTTTACTAACTGTCTGACAGGAGTTTAAAAAAAGAGAAATGCAAATTATCAAAAGTAAATTAAATGTTTTTTTCATATACAACTTTTTTTAGAATATATACCAATCTTATAAACAGTTATATTACCTGCAGGTTGTAAAAATTCAACTTAACTTTCTTTTTAATAAGATTTTTTAAAGAAATTCAATATAGTCCTCAAATCAAGACTAAATATAAAATTTAAGGAGAAAAAAACTATGTTGGCAGAATACTTTAATTATAGAAAACACAAAACTAATTTTAAAACTGAGGTCAGAGGAGGAACTGCGACTTTTCTTACTATGGCCTACATTTTAGCACTTAACCCGATGATCTTAAGTGCTGGTGGGTTTGACAAAGGATCAGTTTTTTTAGCAACTATAATTGCTACAGCGATAGCTTGTGGAATTATGGCTTTTTGGGCACGAACTTGGCCCGTGGCTCTTTCAAGTGGAATGGGCCTAAATGGTTTCATAGGATTCGTTGTTTGTGGCGCAATGGGTTACTCGCCTGCAGAGGCATTAGGTGCAGTATTTGTTGCAGGAATATTATTTGTTGTCGCTTCAATCACTCCTCTTCGTGCATGGATTATTAATTCTATACCTAAAAGTTTGAAACTTGGAATTGGGGCGGGGATTGGTATGTTTCTAGCTGTAATAGGATTTAATATACTAGGACTAACAGTTCCATCAAACGATCCTACTATTTTTAAATTGGGAAGTTTAAACAATCTTTTCGTTTTGTTTGGTTTAGCAGCATTGGTTACAATGATTTGTTTAGATAAATTGAATATACGGGGAAGCATAATAATTTCAATGGTGTTTTGGACAATTGCTTCATGGATATTTATTCCAAGTGAATTACAGAATGCAAACTTTTCTGCCTATTCTGGAATATTTTCTTTCAACTTACCTGAGCTCAAACACTTTATGGTTTTTGATTTATCTAAAGCTTTAAGTGCTGGAATGCTTACTGTGGTTTTCACGCTGTTCTTTGTGGATATTTTTGACTCAATGGGCACATTGGTCTCAGTAGCAAATGTTGCAGGAAAAGTTGATAACAAAGGTAATGTTAAAGATATCGACAGAGCTTTATTAGCTGATAGCGTTGCAACAGTTGCGGGCGCGATGGTTGGTACTTCTACGGTAACTTCTTACGTAGAGTCAGGAGCAGGAGTTAAAGAGGGTGGTCGAACAGGAATGGTGCCATTAGTAGTTGGCATTCTGTTTGTATTTTGTATATTTTTATCACCACTTTTCCTAGCAATCCCGAAGCAAGTAGATGGGGCGGCACTAATATTTGTGGCAATCTTATTTATTAAAAATATCGTCGATATTGATTGGAAAGACTTAGCTGAATCAGCTCCAGCCGTAATTTGTATGTTGGCTATGCCTCTCACATATTCGATTTCAAATGGTATTGCATTAGCATTTGTTGCATATGCATTAATAAAAATATGCACTGGAAAAATTTCAGGGGTTTCACCAGCAATTTGGGTTGTAGCTATTCTAAGTGCGTTAAACTTAGCTATATATTCTTAAATATTTAAATAATTATATTTAAAGGGTCAGTTTTTACTGGCCCTTTATTTTTTGTGTTTTTCTTTTAATTCACTAACCCGTATCTCTTCATATTTTTCAAAAGGCTGGACAATCCAAGGATTGCTTTTAAGTTCCACTGCACAAAAATCAGGGTTAAAGGTTGATTGAGATTTTTTCCAGAGGATTGCAGTTTTTATTGATTTTATTTTCCCTTTAATTGGCGGATAATTTTTTAACCAATCTATGCTTCTATTTAATGTAACGCCAGTATCAGAAAGATCATCGCACAAAAGTAAATTGCCACCCATACTTTGAACGGTTGAGCTCATTTCTCTTGAAAAAGTTAGTTTCCCTTGCTTATCCTCTATGCCTTTACCAGAATAAGACTCGACTGCTAAATAAGCGCACTTCAATTTAAAAACTCGACTTAAGACGTCTATGATTGGTGCGCCTCCTCGCATTATTCCTATTAAAATATCTGGTTTATAGCCACTTTCATCTATTTGTATTGCAAGTTTTTCAACAGTTGCATTATACTCATCCCAAGTTATGAAAAGTTTTTCAGCCATGAAAAAAATTAATTTATTTTTGAGGTATTGTAAATGAAAGGTTATGTAGTTTGTGTTTATAAAAGCATTAGTAATGAGGAAAAGTTAAAAGAATACGCTTTTAAAGCTAAAGTAGCAGTTGAAAAATATAAGGGAAGATTTTTGATTAGAGGTGGAAAAGCAACAACAAACGAGGGTGAAAGTGCACCTAGAACTGTAGTAATCGAATTTCCATCATATGAAGAAGCTAAGAATTTTTATCATTCTAAAGAATATCAGGAAGCTTTTTCGGTTTTAAAAGGATTTGCAGTTAGACAACATCAGTCGGTTGAAGGGGCTTAATACTGAATCGGTTCATCGTCAATACTCCGCCAAAGGTACCATGTGGCAACTGAACAATAGGGAGTAAACTTTTTATAAAGTTTATTCAAAAAACTTTTTGGGGGATAATATTTTTTTTTATAGTTATTGGAGATTGCTCTAAGTAGACCTATATCCTGTAACGGCCATATATTTGATCTATTATAAGTGAATAATAATATCATTTCAGCGCTCCACCTTCCGATCTGTCTAAGATTTGACAAATATATTATAGCATCTTCATCACTCATCTTATTAATCAATTTTGGATCAAATTCTTTTTTTACAAATTTGATTGAAAGTTCTTTTATACCTAAAGCTTTTTGTCTACTTAACCCACATGATTTGAGTTGAGATAAAGACAACTTAGATACATTAACAGGGTTAATTTTTTTAGCTTTCTTCAGAAACTTTTTAAATACTGAATTTGCAGCAGCTACGCTTATTTGTTGTCCAGTAATACTTTTGCACAAAGAAAAAAAAACATCATTTCTTGTTATTAAAGCTCCATCTTTGTAGTTATTAATTAATTTTTTCATAACTTTATCTTTTTTGGCTAACATAATTTTAGCTTTTTTCCAGTAACTAGGATGTTTGCTCATGATCTAGGATTAATAATTTGCTTTTTGAGTTTTGACTCTCTAGTAAAAATAATTAATGAACTCATTACAACTAATAGAGCTCCAAAAAGAGTTAAAATTTTTGGAACTTCGCTCCATATCATGAAACCAAAAACTATTGCAAAAATTAAGCTCAAATATTTAATTGGGGTAACTAAAGAAGCTTCAGCTAACCTATAACTTTGTGTAAGAAGCAAATTTGCAATACTTCCGCATAAACCCATTATTATAAAGATTAATAAATCTATTTTATTAGGCAACACCCAGTCACCTCTTATTATTGTAATTAAGCCTAATACTGTGCAGAGAAGCGTAAAATAAAAGGCGATAGTATAGTTAGGTTCTGTTTTTGACAATGATCTAACACTTATGGCAACACATGCAAAAAAAATACAAAATATTATAGGAGCAATATAATAATAATTAATCTCAATAAAAGCTGGTTGAACAATCAATAACATTCCAATGAAACCAATTAAAACTGCAGACCATCTTTTTATTCCAACTTTTTCACTTAAGAAAAAAATTGACGCAACCGTAACGAATATAGGGCCTCCGAAAGTTAAAGAAACGACGTCCGCTAATGGGAGTTCTCTTAAACCGTAAAATAAAGCTATGATAGCTAGTGCGCCACATATAGCTCTAAAGGCATGAAGCCCAGGTCTTGAAGTTTTATAAAAATCTAACAATCTATCTTTAGGAATTATAAAAAAAATTGGTATAAAGCCTATAAAAAATCTCAAAAAAAGAACCTGGCCAACCGGATAGTAATCCAACCACTTCACACAAATATCCATGATAGAGAAGCATATTACGCTTGCTATCATGTATATTACGCCTATTTGATTTTTACTAAGCAATTTATTATCCTCATAGCTTCATAACATATAAAATAACTTATGCAAAAATGTTACTTAGCTATGGGCTGTTTTTGGAAGCCAGAAGAAAAGTTTCGAACCCAAAAAGGTATTATTTCTACTGAAGTTGGATACGCTGGTGGACAAAATTCTGAGGTAACCTATGAGGAAGTTTGCCAAGGAAATACGGGACACGCGGAAACTGTAAAATTATCATTCGATGAGAATATTTTATCTTATGAAAATATTTTGGAACTATTTTTTAAAATGCATGATCCAACTCAGAAAGATATGCAATTTCCAGATGTTGGAACACAATATAGAAGTGAAATATTTTATGAAAACGAACAACAAAAGAAATTAGCTTTAAAAATTAAAGAAAAATTTAATAAGGTCTATAATAACAAAATTGAAACAAATATTTCTCCTATTAAAAACTATTGCAAAGCCGAGGAATACCATCAAAAATATATTAAAAAAAAAGGAATTTTATGAGTTTAGTCTCAACTAATTGGTTGGAAAAAAACTTAAGCAAGATAAGAATTATTGACGCTAGTTGGCATATGCCAAATTCAGGAAGAAATGCCTATGAAGAATATTTAAAAACACACATTGAAAATACAGTTTTTTTCGATCTTGATAAAAATTCTGATGAGAAATCTTCGTTACCTCATATGTTGCCTAATGCGGAAAAGTGGGGGAAAATAGTCTCAGACTTTGGAATAAAAAATTCCGATCATATTGTTATTTATGATAATTCTGACACAATAAGTTCTTGTAGATGTTGGTATAGTTTTATTTATTTTGGTCACGACTTTAAGAAAGTTTCAGTTTTAAACGGAGGTCTTAGAAAATGGCTTGAAGAAAAAAAACCTGTATCTGATAAAAAAATAAAATTTAATAAAAGTGAATATGCTGTAATTGAAAATAAATCTTTAGTTAAAAACAAAGAGCAGATAAAAAAAAATATTATCTCAAATCAATTTGAACTTGTTGACGCAAGATCGGAACAAAGATTTAAAGGTTTGGTGCCTGAACCAAGAAAAGGTTTAAAAAGTGGTAATATAGAAAATTCAAAAAATATTCCTTTTAATGAATGTTTAAATAAAAATGACCATACTTTTAAAAATAAAGAAGAGTTGTTGAAAATATTCGAAAAACAAAACATTAATAACAAAAAAAATGTGGTTTTTACTTGCGGAAGTGGAGTTACCGCTTGTGTTTTGGGTCTAGCAAATTCTATTATAAGTGGTAAAACACCTATTGTTTATGATGGATCCTGGTCAGAATGGGGTCAAATTAAAAATGAAAAAAAGTAAAAAAATTACCATAGGAATATTAATATTTTTTATAATAATCGCTGCCGTTATAGGTGGACGAACTGCAATTGGTAAACATTTTGCAAAAAAATTTTCAAAGAGGCCTCCTCCAGGCGTGATTATTCAAGTAGTTGAAGAGAAAAATTTTAGTCAGACTATAGAAAGTTATTGTACTGCTTTGAGCAGTCAAACTGTCTCTTATAAAATTAAAAAAAGTGAACTAATTGAACCAATAAAATTAAATAAAAATGTTAAAAAAGGAGATGTTATAGCTAAACTGTTAAACAAAAATATAATAGCTCCTTTTTCTGGCAAAACTGGAACCCGAGGAATTAGTTCGTCCACATTGGGAACAAATTCTATAATGTTGACTTTAGATGACTCTAAAAAAATACTTTGTGACTTACAGATTCCTGAAGTTTTTGCGGGAGTTTTGAAAAAAGGGCTGAGAGTAAATGCTAAATTTTTAGCATATAAAAATAAAAATTATCAAGGAGTAATTGAGTCAGTTGCTTCAAGAGTTGATGCTGCTACTCGTTCAATTTTAGCACGAGCAAAAATTGATAATCAAAATCTTGAAATTCTACCTGGTTCACTTTTAGATATTAAATTATCTTATAATGAAAAAAAGGCTTTATCAGTTGCAGATACAAGTATTATTTTTGAGGATGAGCGAAAATTTATTTATAAAATTACAAAAAATAACAAAATTGAAAAAATTGAAATTGTTACAGGTATAAGAAAAGACGGTAACTTGGAAGTTCTATCAGGTCTTAAAGAAAATGATAGGGTAGTAAAAGAGGGCCTTTCTCGTCTCAATAGTGGAATGACAATTAGACCAATAAAAAATTAGAAATGCATAATTTTTGTCTTTTAAACATAAGGAGACCAGTTTTAAGCTCTGTTTTTTCTTTATTGTTAGTAGTTTTCGGTCTCTATACTTTTTTTCAAATTAGTACTAGGGAGCTTCCCAAAGATCTACAGCCCCCAGTAGTAGAAATAAGAACTAATTATACTGGAGCGAGTCCTTCAATTATCTCTTCTGAAATATCTGAGCCGATTGAACTAGCTGTAGGTGGAGCTGAAGGAATTAAATCTATCGATACTCTTTCCGAAATTGGTAGAAGTACAATTAAAATAGAATTTTTTACAGACATTGATGTAGATAATGCTGCAAATGATATAAGAGAACGAGTTTCAAGAATAATAGATAACCTTCCTGAAGAAAGTAAAGCTCCAGAAATTAGAAAAGCTTCAGCAGGATTTTCAACTAGTATGTGGCTTTCGGTTAGTAGTACTTCTTGGACTTCTTTGGATATCGGTGATTATGTAAAAAGAAACCTCGTTGACTCGTTTAGTTCTGTGCCAGGGACCGGACGAATTATAGTAGGCGGCATAAGCGAAAAGGCTGTAAGAGTTTATCTTAATCCAATAAAATTAAGTGCAAACGATCTTGAAGTAAAAGAGGTTGAGGAGGCGATAAGAAAGAACAATGTTTCAATTCCTGCTGGGACAATAGAAGCAAACAATGTAGACTTAACTCTTGATCTTGGTAAAGCTTATAAAAACTTAAATGATATAAAGAAATTACCTATAAAAAAAATTAAGAGTAAAACCATTACTTTAGAAGATATAGGGGAAATTAAATATGGTCCGGTATCTGAAAAGACTTTATTTAAAGCTCAAAGTCGTCAATCAATAAATGAAAATACTGTGGGAATTGGTATTTACGCTAGAACAAATGAAAGTACTGTTACACTTTCAAAAAATATTAGAAACAAAATTAAAGAAGTTAGAAAAACATTACCGGCTGGATTAACACTATCAGTAAGCTTTGATAGGGCAGTTTATATTAAAGAGGCAATAATGATGTGCTATCAATCTATCCTATTAGCCTTAGCTTTAGTTGTAGGTATAATTTATCTTTTTCTTGGTAATGTTAGAGCTATGATAGTCCCAGCAATAACTCTACCAGTTAGTCTTATAGGGGCTGCTTTGGGTTTATGGGTTTTTGGGCTTACAATTAATATTTTTACATTGTTGGCAGTCATACTGAGTGTTGCAATAGTTACAGATGATAGCGTAGTAATGACTGAGTCCATCTACTATAGAATTGAAAAGGGCGACTCACCTTTGGTGGCTGCTGCAACAGGTAGTAAAAATGTTATCTTTGCTATTTTATCAACGAGTATTATCATTTTAGCAACCTTTGCTCCTTTGTTGTTTATTGGAGGGATAAGTGGAACACTTTTTAGAGAAATGGCGATAACTCTCTCTATTACAATTGTTATTAGTACCTTTACAGCTTTATCTATCGCGCCAATGCTTGGGTCAAAATTATTAAGCAGAAAACACGTAAAATCAAATTTAGTTTTAAGATTTGAAAGATTATTTAAATCATTCGAGTCTTTTTATTCTGAGTCTTTAAATTACTGGATTCAAAGACCTAAAACTATAATTTGGTTCATGATTTTTGTATTAGTAATAGCAAGCGTTTTGTTTAAAATTACCCCCAAAACACTTTTAGAAAAAAATCCTGATAGAGGTGTATATTTAGTATTTGGTAAAACTGACGAGTCGTCCTCTTTTGAATATACTGTCAATAAGGCAGAACAAGTTGAGACAAGGTTAATACCGCTTCTTCAAAAAGAAAATGAGCCCTATCAAAGATTAATTATGAGAGTTCCCGGATTCGGAAGATCTTCTCAATCATATAATTCGTTTATCATTATAGCTTTATTGGATAATTGGAAAGATAGAAAAGAAAGTGCTCAAAAAATTGTTAGAAAAGCAATAGGTAAGATCGTAACTGTTCCTGGGACTATGGCTTTTCCTCTAACACCTAATTCAGTTCGGGTAAGCAATTACCAAAAACCAGTCGTAGTTACAATTACTGGGCCTTCTTATGAAAAACTTTACAAGTGGCAAAATTTAGTAATGGAAGATCTAAGAAAAAATAAAAATTTAGCTGATATAACTTCTGACTACACAAAAAATAAGCCAGAGGTTGAACTGATTATAGATGAAAAAAAAGCAAAGGATTTAGGTCTTTCGATTCAATCCATAGGAAAATCAGTTGAAACATTATTTTCTGGCAAAACTGTTACTAAGCTAAATGAGTCTGGAAAAGAATATCCTATTATTTTACAGGCAGATTTGAAAGATAGAAGAAGAACAGAAAGTTTAAGTAAAATTTTTGTTCGATCAGAAACTACTGGAAAATTAGTATCTCTAGCAAATGTTTTGCGTTTTGAAGAAAAAGGTTCAGCAAAATTATTATCACGTTATCAACGTTCTAAGTCAATAACATTAACGGCACGCTTAGTTGGTGGTTATACTTTGAACGAGGCATTAGATTTTATTGAGAAAACTATAGATGACAAAGCTCCATCAGCAGGAATTTATTATAAGGGTAAGTCATTAGATTTAAAGGAGGCATCTAGTGAATTGTTAGTGATTTTTGCTTTGGCTATGGTTAGCGCATATCTTGTAATGGCCGGTACTTTCAATGCTTGGAGACAACCTTTAGTCGTTATGCTAACTGTTCCTCTAGCAGCGATAGGAGGTTTAATATTTATTTTGCTTTTTAATAGTACTATAAACATATTTTCACAAATAGCTTTAGTTGTTCTAATTGGGATAGCAACAAAAAATAGTATTTTAATAGTAGATTGGGCAAACCAACTAAGAGTTGATGGTAAGTCCGTTCAAGTTGCTATTGTCGAGTCGTGTAAAAGAAGATTCAGGCCTATAATTATGACTAGTCTCTCTACTTTGATAGCTATGATGCCTCTAATTATTGGCAATATAGGTCCTGGAGCAGGAGAAGGTATAAGATTGGCGGTTGGCTGTACTATATTTGGTGGAATGTTGATCAGTACTTTTTTGACTCTGTTTACCACTCCAGTTTTTTATCTATTGCTTTGTAAAAATTCTAAAAGAATGGATGATATTGATTTGCAATTAAGCAGGGAATTTAAAAAATAATATACTTCTTTTTTTCAAGATTTTTTTTGCAAAGTATCAACTGCTTTCTATATTTGTTCGCTGTGTCCTTAACTGATTTTGCATAGATTATCGCTTTTTTATCTTTAGAGTAATTTTTATAATCACCCCAACCTTTATAATAAGCAAGATATTGTCTGTAAGCATCATTTTTGGGAATTTTTAAAATTTTTGTAGTTTTATTTACATACCAACCTATAAAATCTACTGAGTCTTTAAATCGGGCTCTAGTAGCTAAAGGATTATTGGTTTCTGTCTTAAATTGTCGCCAAGTTCCCTCTACAGCTTGTGAATAGCCAAAAGAACTTGATGGTCTTTTAAAAGGTATAACTTTAAATAATTTTCTTCTTGGAGGTTTAGCCAACCAATTGAAATCGCTTTCCTTTTTTATAAAAGCTAATTGAATGTAAATTGGCACTCCCCATTTTTCATAAGAGCCTCTTGCATGTTTATACCAAAGATACCTCTCTTCAAAGATTTCACAGCTGTTTTGAGTATTTTTCGGAATTGATGAGCAAGAGATAATAATTAAAAAAAATAGTAATAAAAAAATTTTATTAAAATGAATCACTCTTTATTTTATATAAGAATTTAATTAGAAATTCCCCTCCATTTTTCTGGTCTCATAAAGCTACCTCTCCAAAGTCCTAATTTGTTTTCATTTGCATACTTTTCTTCAAATACATATTTCTTTGAATATTTTTTGTATGCAACTGCATAGCCATTTCTAACTAACCATTTATTGATATCTCTATCTTTTAGATAGCAAATTCCTATGTGTCTACCGTATCTATCCTTTGTGGAAGAAACACATCTGATTTCTTTATTTTGAATTTTTTTTGATAAAGCTTTTTTTGAAACTTTTCCACAATCATATTCTTTTTGAAAATTGAATATAGAAATACTAAGATAAACTTTTTTGCAGCTCTGTTTTATCTCTGGAGCATCTATTCCAAATAATCGTATATTTACGTTTTTAATTTTAATTGAATCACCGTCAATTACTCTGGCTTTTCCATTAAATTCTTCAGAAAAAAGAATTGGTGTGAAATACAATGAAAATATTATATTAATCAAAATAATTTTAAAGAATTTGATACCTTTCATAATGATAATTTAATATATTAAATATATTATTTTCAACTAACAAATATTTAATGGGAAAGCTAATAGCTATCAGGCACGGACAGAGCACTTGGAACGCTGAGAATCGTTTTACAGGCTGGGTTGATGTTGATTTATCCGAGAAAGGTGTCTTAGAAGCAGAAAAATCTGGAAAATTTATAAAAGAACTAAATTTAAATTATGATCTATGCTTTACATCTTACTTAAAAAGAGCAATCAGAACTTTAGAAATTATTCAAAAGATTATTGGAAGTAATAATAAATATATAAAAGCTTGGGAACTAAATGAAAGACATTACGGAGCTTTGACGGGATTAAATAAAATTGAAACTAAAAAAAAAATAGGTGAGGAAAAATATAAAATGTATAGAAGGTCTTGGGATAATCCTCCTGATGCTCTGGATATTAAATCTAAATATAGCGTTCACGATAATCCATTATATAAAGATTTAAAAAATTTACCTAAAACCGAGTCTCTTAAAAATACTTATGAACGAGTGGTTCCATATTTTCAAAAAAATATAAAAAAGCATTTAAAGCAAAACAAAAATCTGATTCTGTCTGCTCACGGTAATTCTCTTCGAGCTTTATTTAAGTATTTATTTAACATTTCTAATTTAAAAATTAATGATTTGGAAATTCCAACAGGGAATCCTTTGATAATTTTTTTTGATGAAAATTTAAAAATTAAAGACTATTACTATCTTGATAAAGATAGAGAAAAAAAAATTATATTTAATCAATAATTTTTTTTTTTACAATTTCATCATATACTTTTAGATTATTAATATGGTAAAATTTTTTTTTACTTTTTAAACCTAAAATATTTTTTTCTGATATTAAATTATTCCATATATTATTCATTGAAAAAATATTTTTTTTTGTATTTTGAAAAATTTTTCTATTTAAAATTTGTATTCCAGTAAATATAAATTGATTAACATTGTTTCGGCTAATATTATTTTCCTTATCAATATTGAAATCGCCTTTAAAAGAATTGTCAAAACTAAGAGATTTGTCGACTAGTAAAAGTGAAGTTTTTTTGTTTTCTCTATAAAGTTTTTCTAATGAATTAATTTCCTGCACATAATCATCTGTCCAAACAGTATCAGGATTTAAAGCTATAAAAGGTTCATCGCTAAAACTTTCAGTGCCTTTATATATTCCGCCACCGGTGTCAAGTAATTCATTTCTTTCATCGGATATTATAATTTTAATTTTTAGATTCTTGTTTTTAATAAAATTCTCAATTTGATCTGCCAAGTGATGAACATTAATAACTAATTCTTTTACTCCGTACTCAATTAATAAATTAATAGATCTTTCTAAAAGACTATGCTTACCAATTTTTATAAGTGGTTTGGGAATATTTAATGTTAATGGATTCATTCTAGTTCCCAGACCTGCGGCCAATATCATTGCTTTATTTATTTTCATTAAAATTTTTTTATTTTACGCTTGGATTTAGATATTAATCTATCAATTAAAATTTTTAGATCACTAAAAATTGGATTTTTTAACCTCATTTCTATTAGTTTCCAAGTATAGGGTAAAAATTTTAGATAATTGGACTTTCTATCTCTTATATGTAGTCTCATGAAAATACCTAGAATTTTTAAATTTCGCTGAATTGATAAAATATCAAAGTCATTTTTTGAATTTGTTTTTTCAAGTTTAGTTTTTTTTAAATAGTACTTAAATAATTCATCTTTTGTTTTATTTGGTATATTTATTCTTACATCGTCAATCAAGGAAACTACATCATATAAAGGATTGCCTATAATTGCATCTTGGTTATCAATTAATCCAAATTTACCTTTATATAACATTATATTAGATGCATGAAAATCTCTATGGGTAAAATATTTGTTTTTAAAAAATAATTTTTTATAAAGCTTGTCTAATTCTTTTCTTATTTTTTTTTTAATTAGTTTGTTTCTTTGTTCGTTAAAAAAATACTTTAAATACCAATCGAAAAATAAATCTGATTCCGTATGAAGATTTTTAATATTATAATTTTCAAATTTTATCTTAGTTTTTTTAAACTTGTATTCTTTTTTAAACTTAATTTTTTGAATCTTTATAATGAGATCAATTAATTTCTTATAAGACTTAAACTTTTTTTCTTTATTTTTTATAAAATTATAAAATGAAATTTTTCCAAAATCCGTAATTTCTATAATATTGTCATTTATAAAAGGATTTAAAAGTTTGGGTGCTAAAATACCATTTTGATTTAAAATATTATTAACAATACTGTAAACAATTAAGTTTTTGAATTTATCTCTTTTTGCAAGTACAATTATTGAAGATTTAGTTCCTTTTTGCATCCTATAAAATTCTCTAAATGATGCATCTCCTGCAATTTTTTTTAATTTATATTGCATCTAACTTAAAGTCTTTCCATTTACCGTTTCCTGAGAAAGTTATATCTCTCTCATTATCATTTTTTGTATATTTAAATTTTATTTCAAGTTTATTTTTAATTTTTTCTTTTAAAAGCTCTGGCCATTCAATTATTTTAATTGACTTTATGTCATCTTCAAATATACCAAGTTGCTTAATTTCATTGATATTTTTAAGTCTGTATAGATCGTAATGCATAATTTTTATTTTTTTTATTTCATATTCATATAAAAGATTGAATGTAGGACTTAAAACATCAGTTTTATCTGTTTCTTCTTTTTTTTGTAAATAATTGATAAAATATCTTGAAAATGTGGTCTTTCCAGAACCTATTTCTCCTAAAAGATATATGCAGTCTTCATTTGAAACTTTATCGGCAATTTTTTTGGATATTGAGTTTAATTGTTCTAAAGATTTTATAATCATTGGCTACTATATTAGTAGCGATAGCTATCTGGTTTAAAAGGTCCTGATGTTTTAACGCTTATATAATCTGCTTGTTCTTTTGTCATTTTTGTTAATTTAGCTCCAACTTTATCTAGATGTAACTTTGCAACTTTTTCATCTAAATGTTTTGGTAAAACATAAACTTTTTTTTCATATTTTTCTGAGTTGTGGAATAGCTCAATTTGAGCAATTACTTGATTTGTAAACGAAGCACTCATCACAAAACTAGGATGACCGGTTGCACAACCTAAATTCACTAGCCTTCCTTCAGCTAATAAAATAATTCTTTTTTTACTTGGTAATTCAATTTCATGAACTTGTGGTTTAATTTCGTCCCATTTATAATTTTTTAAAGCTTCAACTTGTATCTCATTATCAAAATGCCCAATGTTACAAAGTATTGCTCTATCTTTCATGTTTCTCATGTGGTCTGCAGTAACTATATCTTTGTTGCCAGTTGCTGTAACAACTATATCTGCATCTTTAATTGCATCTTCCATTAAAACTACTTCGTAACCTTCCATGGCAGCCTGAAGAGCGCAGATGGGATCTGTTTCTGTAACCATTACCCTTGCGCCAGCTTGACGTAATGAAGCAGCGCTTCCTTTTCCAACGTCTCCAAATCCAGCAACAATAGCTACTTTGCCAGACATCATAACATCAGTTGCTCTTTTAATACCATCTACTAAACTTTCTCTACATCCATATAAATTGTCAAACTTAGATTTTGTAACTGAGTCATTAACATTAATAGCTGGAACTAATAATTGATTATTAGACTCCATTTTTTTTAAAGCTAAAACACCTGTTGTAGTCTCTTCTGATAATCCCTTAACATTTTTAAGTAATTCTTTATAATTTTTATGCATCAAAGCAGTGAGGTCGCCTCCGTCATCTAAGATCATGTTAGGTTTCCAATCTTTTTTACCCTCGATGGTTTGCTTAACGCACCACCAATACTCTTTCTCGGTCTCTCCTTTCCACGCAAATACTGGTATTCCTTCTTTAGCAATAGCAGCTGCAGCATGATCTTGTGTTGAAAAAATATTACATGATGACCATCTAACTTCAGCACCTAAATCAACTAGTGTTTCTATAAGCACAGCAGTTTGGATTGTCATGTGAAGACAACCTAAAATCCTCGCGCCTTTAAGAGGTTTTTTTTCTTTATATTCTTTTCTTAATGCCATAAGTCCTGGCATTTCTGTTTCTGCTAGAGATATTTCCTTTCGACCAAAATCTGCTAATTTAATATCTTTTACTTTAAAATCATCTGACATAAAAATTTCTTTTAACAATATAATTAATTCTTATCAAGCAACTTTGCTAGTTTAATTTTGGTAACAAAACTTCTATTTGAGCTCCTTTTTTGTTTGGCCTATTTGATGCTGTTATTGAACCTTTATGAAGTTCAACTATATTCTTTACAATGTTTAAGCCAAGACCTGAGTGTTCTCCAAAATTTTTTGGTCTGTTGCTATAAAATCTTTTGAAGATCTTTTGTGTAGATGTTTCAGAAAAACCGGGACCTTCATCTTTTACTAAAAGCATATAATTATTTTTGTTTTCACTAATCTCGATGTCTATTTTGCTGTTATTGTTACTAAAAGAAATAGCATTATCTAATAAATTTGCAATGACTTGCTCAAGTCTATTTTCAATACCAAGCACAAAGAATCTTTTACCATTTTTATTCTTATGAATAATATTTATGTCTATTTTCTTATTTTGACTAGATAGATTTTGTTTAAAATCATCTATAACTCCTCTAACTACAGAGTCTAGGTCTATTTTTTTCATTTTTTCTCTTATCAAAGAAGCTTCGTCTTTTAACATTTGCGAATAATCAGTTATTAATCTTTCTATTCTTTCAACATCATGATTAATTATTTCAAATAATTTTTCCCTTTCTTTCTGTTCACTAGTTTTATCTAATAATTCGGATGCTCCTTTTAAAGATGCAAGCGGATTTCGAATTTCGTGAGCTAAGTCTGTTGAAAATGTCTCTGCACGATTAGTTCTTTTTTGAAGTTCTGTTGTCATTTCATCAATAGATTGAGTCAGTTTTCCAATTTCATCTCCCCTAATAAAAAATTTATCTACATTTACAGGTTTGTCAGCTTTTGCTTTTATCGACTCAGTAAACAATACTAAAAATTTAATAGGTTTTAAAATATATTTGTTTAAAAAAAGTGAAAAAATTAAAATTACTAAGGCAACTGCCAACACCGTTCTTATAATAAAATTTTTTCTTTCTTCTACGGCAAATAAAATATCATTTGCTTGTTCGGTTACAACAATGAATCCCTTTCTTTCATTTTTAATTTTTACTTCATCAAGAGTACTAACAAAAAAATTTTTGTTTATTTCTTTTTCTATTACAACTGGCTCATTTTGAAAAATATTCAAAATTGTTTCTTTTTCTATTACTTCGAGGTTTAAGCCTTTGTTATTATTCTTCTTTTCAACTATCTTTGAACTTTCTTCATTATTTTTTCCATCTATACTTAATTCTATAATGGACTCTGATTTTGAAAAAACACTTTGGTCTAAATCTAAGATATTTGTATCTCCAATTTTATCTCCGTTTATATTATAAAATTGAACTCTATCTAAACTTTGAAAGAGAAATCTAGTTGATAGAAGAAATGTTTTTATACTATCTTTTTCAAACTCTATATTTAATCTTTCTAGATGGTCTGAGGTGTTGTTAATAATGGTAATATGATTTATCGTTCTTTTTTTAACTAAGTTAGGTTGAACAGCTTTCAAATACAAAATTGTAAAAAGACCAAGTATTGAAAAAACTAATAAATTAAATAATAAGAATTTTCTTAAAATAGATGCTGATTTTTTCTGCTTCATTAACTAACATTCCATCTATACCCGCTTCCATATCTTGTTTCAATCGCAGAAAATTTATCATCTACCTTCTTAAACTTCTTTCTTATACGTTTTACATGGCTATCTATTGTTCTATCTTCTATTTCAGTATTTTCTTTGTAAGCGATATCCATAAGATGAGCTCTTTCTTTTATCACTCCAGGTCTTTTTGCTAATTCTTTGACAATCATAAACTCTGTTGTGGTCAACTTATCTGGTAAAGCTTTTCCTCCCCATTCACATTCTAATTGGGAAGAGTCTAATTTTAGTTTTCCATGTGTAATAATGTTTTTTGAGTCATCAGCAACATCAGTTTTTTTTCTCAATTGAACTCTTATTCTTTCAATTAAAACTTTCATTGAAAATCCACCTGATTTTCTTACAAAATCATCTGCGCCAAGTTTTAAGCCAAGAAGTTCGTCTACCTCATCATCTTTTGAAGTTAAAAAAATAATTGGTATAGACATTTTCTTTTTGAGCTTTTTTAAAAGCTCTTCACCATCCATCCTGGGCATTTTAATATCTACCACTGCTAAGTCTGGTGGATTTCTCATCAATCCAACTAAAGCTGACTCGCCATCTATATAAGTTTGAACTTTAAAACCCTCCCTCTCAAGAGCAATACTTATTCCTGTAAGTAGATTACGATCATCATCAACTAATGCGATTGTATTTGCCATATATAGATTTTAATAATCAAAATTAAATTGTCAAAATTTAGGCGTTAAAAATTAAATTTAATGTGTCTCTCCCCAATTATGCCCTGAATTTACAGTTACTTCTAATGGTATTGAAAAAACATGATGATCTGAACTTGAAACTGATGTCATAGCTTTTTTTATGATTTTTTCAACATAATCTTTACTTTCTTTTGGTGTTTCAAATATCAGCTCATCATGGATTTGTAATAAAATATCAGTTTTAAATTTTTTATCTGTTTTAATTAAGTTATCAACTTTTATCATAGCAAGTCTTATAATATCAGCTGCAGATCCCTGGATAGGCGCATTAATTGCTGCTCTTTCTTGAAAACTTCTAACGCTAAAATTTTTGTCATTAATTCCTCTTAGGTGAATTTTTCTTCCAAAAATATTATTAACGTATCCATTTTTTCGGCAAAATTTAATCGTATCATTCATATATTCTTTTATTTCTGGAAATTTTTTAAAATAAGCATTAATGAAATCTAAAGCTTCTTGATTTGAAACTGATATTTGTTTAGCCAAACCATATTGGGTAATGCCATATATAATTCCAAAATTAATTGCTTTTGCTTTTCTTCTCAGCTCTGAGTCAATTGAACCTATAGGGACATTAAAAACCTGGCTTGCAGTAAGATTGTGAATATCTTCATTATTTTTAAAAGCTTTTTTTAAATCTTTGACTCCAGCCATATCAGCTAAGATTCTCATTTCAATTTGATTGTAGTCTGCAGATATTAAGATATTATTTTTTTCTGCTATAAAAGCTTTTCTTATTTCTCTGCCGTCTTCAGTTTTGATGGGAATATTTTGTAAATTAGGGTTGCTGGATGCTAGTCTACCAGTATTAGTTGCCGCAAGTAAAAATGAAGTGTGAACTCTTCCAGATTTTTCACTTATGTGATCTTGTAAAGCATCTGAATAAGTGTTCTTCAATTTTGAAAGTTGCCTCCATTTCAAAACTAAATCAGGAAATTTGTGACCTGAATAAGCTAGGTCTTCTAAAATATTTGCACTTGTGGCCAGACTCCCTTTTTTGGTTTTTTTTTGTTTAGCTATTTTAAGATCATTATATATAATTTCACCAAGTTGTTTTGGAGAGCCAATATTGAATTTTTTTTTGGCTAAGGAGTAGATGTCTTTTTCTATTTTGTTAATTCTTTTTTCATATTTTTTTGATAGTTCTTTTAAATAATCTTTGTCTACTTTGATGCCTTTAATTTCTAGTTTTGATAAAAGCTTTATCATGGGTTTTTCAAAAATTTCATAAATCAAACTAAGTTTTTCTTTATCCATTCTTTCTTTAAGTATTTCATAAAGTCTTAGAGTAATATCGGCGTCTTCTGCTGCATACTCAGTTGCTTTCTCAAGAGACACATCGCTAAAATTGAGTTTGTTTTTACCTGAGCCTACAACTTCTTTATAAGTAATGGTTTTATGGTTAAGATGAATTTCTGATAATATATCTAGGTTATGTCTATTTAATCCTGCATCTAAAACGTAAGAAATCAACATTGTGTCCTCTGTTGATCTTAAATTTATTCCATTTTTTTTAAAAACTATAGAGTCAAATTTTATGTTTTGACCAACTTTTTTAATGCTAGGATCTTCTAGAATAGTTTTAACTTTCTCTAAGACTGTTTTTTTTTCTATGCCTTTAACCTTATTGTGAGCAATAGGAATATAACAAGCTTTATTATCTTTATAGCTGAAAGAAATACCTAATAAATTAGTCTCTATAGGATTTAATGAAGAGGTTTCTGTATCAACAGATATTATAGATTCTTTGCTTAAAATTTTTATCCATTTCTCTAGATCTCTTTCTTTGGTTATGCTTTCATAATTTTTTGTATTAATTTTTTCTAATTTTTTTTTATTTTGTTGTTTGTTTACACTATCACCATAAAAATCTATAGCTCTGCTTAATAATCTATTAAATTCCATTTCCCTTAAAAAATCATAAAGTTTTTCTTTTTTAATGTCTTTTAATATAAAGCTACTTGGGTCGTTTTTCACAGGGACGTCATCCTTTAGTGTTACTAATTGCCTACTCATAATTGCTTTGTCTTTGTTTTGTAACAAAGTTTCTTTTCTTTTTTTTTGTGTAATCTCATCGATTTTTTTTAGTAAATTATCTAAATTTTTATATTTATTTATTAATTCAGCAGCTGTTTTTATGCCTATCCCGGGAACTCCTGGAATATTATCTGAAGAATCTCCAGCTAAAGATTGGACATCAATAACCTGATTTGGTTTAACACCGAATTTTTCTTTAACATCCTTGTCGTCTAGAACTTTGAATTTTACAGGATCGTACAATCTAACTTTATCAGAAACTAGTTGCATTAGATCTTTATCTGATGAAATTATAGTTACTTTAGCTCCAGCTTTTACAATTTTTTTTGCATAGGTGGCAATTAAATCATCTGCCTCATAATTAAGTAGTTCGATTGATGGTAAATTAAAAGCCTCGACAGATTTTCTAATATATTCAAACTGTGGTGCAAGATCTTCAGGAGGATCACTACGATTTGCTTTATAATCTTTAAAAATTTCATTTCTAAAATTTTTCCTTGCAGAATCAAATATAACAGCAAAATGAGTTGGTTTATTTTTTGAGTCGTCAGATCTAGCTTCTTCCAAAAGTTTAAAAAGCATGGAACAAAATCCACTTACAGCCCCTGTGGGAAGTCCATCACTTTTTCTTGAGAGTGGTGGTAAAGCGTAATACGCTCTAAAAATATATCCAGACCCATCTATTAGGTAAAAATGATCGGACTTTTTTAGTGAACTCATATATTCATAATACCTCAAAATTTTTTATGATATAATTAAATTAATTATGAACAAAATTGCATTAACTGTTGAAAATCTTACTAAGATTTATTCAAAAAATAAAATAAATACTAACCCTGAAAAAGCATTAAATAATTTAAGTTTTGATGTCAAACAAGGCGAAATATTTGGTCTACTTGGTCCTAATGGTGCGGGCAAAACTACTTTTTTAAGTATTCTTGGAGGTTTGGTTACCAAAAGCGAGGGAAATGTCAATGTTTGGGGTTTTGACTTAGATAAGAATCCGCGACAAGTTAGAGCTTCAATTGGAATAGTTCCTCAAGAAGTAAACTTAGACGCATTTTTTAGTCCAAAAAGATTATTAGAATTACAAGCTGGTTTATATGGAGTATCTAAAGATAAACGAATAACTGAAATTATTTTAAAATTAGTTTCTTTAGAAAATCAAGCCAACTCTTATTCTAGAAGTTTATCTGGAGGAATGAAAAGAAGACTATTAATCGCAAAAGCAATGGTCCACCAACCTCCTATTTTAGTATTAGACGAACCTACTGCAGGAGTTGATGTGGAGCTTAGAAAAAATCTCTGGAATAACGTCAAAGATTTAAATAAAGCTGGTGTAACAATAATTCTTACCTCCCATTATCTTTTCGAAGCGCAAGAAATGTGTGATAGAATTGCAATTTTAAATAAGGGAAACTTAGTTGCCTTAGATACAACAAAAAAACTACTAGATAGAATCAAAACTAAAAAAATTTTTTTTGAAGTAAAAAAAATTCACAATGAAGATAAATTAAAATTAAACGGTACTCAATTTTCTTGTAATCATTCTGATAATGTTATCTCAGCTATTTATGAAAAAGACTCGTATAAATTTAACGATATTTTAGAGATTTTAAAAAAAAATGACCTGGAAATACTAGATATATCAACAGAAGATGGGGATTTAGAAGATGTATTTCTTAAGCTAACAAATAACTAGATTTAAGTATAAAAAAAAGTAAATATATAGATATGGAAATTATAAAAACAATTGATAAATCAAGTATTATTAAAAATATATTTGTGGCAGTAATTGGCTCAATTATTTTAATAATATCTTCTAAAATCAAAATTCCATTTTATCCAGTTCCAATGACAATGCAAACTTTTGCTATTTTGTTTATAGGTGTTGCATTTGGTTGGAGGCTTGGCGTTGCTTCAGTTATTTTATATTTATTAGAAGGTATTGTTGGTTTACCAGTTTTTTCTGGAACACCAGAAAAAGGGATTGGTTTAGTTTATTTTACTGGCCCCACTATGGGATATTTATTAGGATTTTTAATTGCAGTTTTTTTAGCAGGGAGTTTCAATTATGATAAAAGTATATTAAAAAACTTTCTTAAGCTTACTTTTGCTGTAAGTTTTATTTATATCCTGGGAATGCTGTGGTTGGGAGTTTTAGTGGGTTGGGACAAACCTATATTTAAACTAGGTGCACAACCTTTTTTGCTAGCTGAATTATTTAAGATCCTTTTGATAACGGTGGCTATTTCAAAAATTAAAAAAATAAAAGATTTTTTCTAATTTCTATCTAGGTGATCTTTTTGAAAGTATTCTTTGAAGTGTTCTTCTGTGCATTTTCAATCTTCTCGCAGTTTCAGAGACATTTCTATTACATAACTCAAAGACTCTGTGAATATGCTCCCATTTAACTCTGTCGGCTGACATAGGGTTTTCTGGAGGTTTTGCCTTAGTATCCGGACTAGCCAATAGAGCTGATTCTACATCGTCTGCATCAACAGGTTTAGCCATATAATCTATCGCCCCTGCTTTTACGGCAGCTACTGCTGTGGGTAAATTCCCATACCCTGTCAACATCACTATCCTACTGTCTTTTTTGATCTTAGAGAGCTCTTTCACTACATCTAAACCATTTCCTGTCTCTAGTCTCAGGTCTACTACGGCAAACGCTGGAGGGTTTGATTTAATAATTTCTATCGCTTTTTCTGCTGTTTTTGCCTCTTTAACGCTAAATCCTTTCTTTTCCATGGCTCTAGAGAGCCTATTTCTAAAGGGATCGTCGTCGTCAACAACAATTAAGCTCTTATCTTCAAAATCGGTAAGATTAAGTTGTTTTGGTGCTCCTAAATTTATACTTCTCATATCTACCTATATGACTATGAATTTGAAAATTGCAACCTGTTAAATTGTCATTTTTTTCTTTACATGAAGCAAAAAAAACCTTAAATGCGAAAATAATAAGGTTTTTTATTAAATTTTTAAAAACCTTTCTGTGAACAAAAAGAGGGACACATGAGATGCGAAAATTTAAAAACGTTAACGAATTAGTTAGCACTTTAAAGCCTGATTATCCGGTTTATTGTATACGACCGGAGCTGATAAAGAAATCAACTGAATTTTTTAAAAAAAATTTTCCAGGAAAAATTCTTTACGCTGTTAAAACCAATCCAAATGAAAAAGTCCTAAAGCATATCATTAGTAACAATATTCAAAATTTTGATGTCGCATCTATAAGTGAAATTAAACTGTTAAGAAAAATGAAAGCAGATGCAAAATTATACTTTATGCATACCGTAAAAAGTAGAGATGATATTGCCAAAGCTTATTTTGAATATGGAGTTAAAGATTTTGCATTAGATTGTAAAGACGAATTACAAAAAATTTTAGAGTCTACTAAACACGCTAAAGATTTAAATTTATATGTGAGAATTGCTATTTCAAACGAACATGCAGAAATAGACTTATCAAGAAAATTTGGTGCTTCATCAAGTGAAGCTCTTGGATTGGTTAGACTATGCAAAGAACATGGTAAATCTATTGGTATTAGTTTTCACGTCGGATCACAATGTATGCATAAAATTTCATTTTCAAAAGCTATTAATGAAGTAGGATCAATAATGAAAAAAACAAAAATCATACCAGATGTAATAAATGTTGGTGGTGGTTTTCCGGCGATTTACCCTGACTTAAATCCTGAGCCACTTATTAATTACATTGAAGAAATTAAGCAGGCACTGAATAATTTAAAATTGAATAAGATGCCAAAAATAATTTGTGAACCAGGAAGAGCTTTAGTAGCTGAAAGTGGATCAACAATAGTCAAGGTTAATCTTAGAAAAAAGAATAAACTTTATATTAACGACGGAACTTATGGGAGTTTGTTTGATGCTGGAGTACCTAACTTCATATTACCAACTCGAATGATTTCAAACGGTAGAGCACAATCTAAAAAACTTACCACTTTTAATTTTTATGGACCAACTTGCGACAGTTTAGATTACATGAAAGGTCCGTTCATTTTGCCTAATAATATTAAGGAGGGTGACTATGTTGAGCTCGGGCAACTTGGGGCTTATGGTCTAACTTTTAGAACAAAATTTAACGGGTTTTATTCTAATGAAATTTTTGAATTACAAGACAAACCTATAGTGTCTATGTATGAAGACTCGGAGAAGTTTAGTTTCTTAGTAGCTTAATGAAACCGAAAAATAGTCCTAAGAAAGGACATAATAAAAAATCATTTTTAAAAAAACCAGTCGAGCATATAGATATTACTTCTTTTGATGCTAGACAAATAATTGACTCTATGGAAAAGATGTCATTTACATCTAGAGATACATCAAATGCAGCAAAAATATTTAATGAAATGATAAATGATAAAGAATGCTCAATTTTTCTTACTCTAGCTGGATCAACTTCTGCTGCAGGATGTATGAACTTATATTCTGATTTAGTGAAATATAATATGGTAGATGCGATTGTTGCTACTGGAGCATCTATAATTGATATGGATTTTTTTGAAGCTCTTGGTTTTAAACATTACCAGGGCTCACAATTTGAAGATGATACAATTCTAAGGAAAAATTATATAGATAGAATATATGACACTTACATTGATGAAGAAGAGCTACAGGCATGCGACAAGACTATTTGTGATATAGCTAATACCTTAAAACCAAAAACTTATACCTCTAG
>MDTG01391459.1_pt1 | contig 25956 bp, 24 predicted proteins | sample 811421 | NCBI WGS metagenome assembly MDTG01 (sample SAMN05326645, study PRJNA326480) | marine metagenome | isolation source: seawater | place: Pacific Ocean: South East | collected 2011
CATGCCACAGGATCGTCCGATTGTCGGCATCGACGTGTCGAAAGACCGGCTGGATGTCCACATCGTTCCAGGTGACAGGCGTTGCTGGCGGCCGGCCTGCCGATGCGCCGGTGCAATGCCCTGCAGGTGCGCCGTTTCGGTCGTCAACCGGATGCTGCCGTCCAGGCGGCCGCCATGCGCAGGATGGCGGCTTCGCCGAAACGGGGGCCGATGAATTGCAGGCCGATCGGGGCGTTCGCAGGGGCGGGCGGCGAGGTGGGGACCGAGACCGCCGGCAGCTTCGCGAAATTCGCAAGCGCGGTGAAATCGGCCTGGCCGGCGGGGACCGGCGCGTCATGGGCGAAGGCGGTCTGGGGGGCCGTGGGCAGGATGAAGGCGTCGAGGCCCGCCAGGGCCGCACGGGCGGCGACGCCGATTTCGGCGGTGCGGCGGTATGCGCCCGCCAGCCGGGCGGCGCTGGCATCGCGGCCATAGCGCAGGGCGGCGGCGAAGCTCTCGCTCACGCCCTGGGGCGTGGTGGTACCGTCGGGGCCCATCAGTTCGGGATGCAGCTCCGCCGCCTCGGCTTCGGAAATCAGCAGCCCGTCGCGGCGCGCGCGGCCGGGCGACCAGCCGGGGATGGCGACCGGCTGGATGGTGGCACCCAGATCACGCAGCCGGTCGAGCGCGCGGGCGAAGGCCTCGCGCACCGCCGGCTCGGTCTCGACGGCGTCGATCTCACGCGGCAGGCCGAGGCGCATGCCGGCCAGGCCGCGGCCGCAGGGCATCGCCGTCCAGCCGGCGGGCGCGGGTTCGGCCACCGGGTCGGCGGGATCGAAGCCGGCCAGGACCCGGGTGACCAGGGCCAGATCGTCCACCGACCGCGCCACCGGCCCGATATGGTCCAGCGACCAGGCGAGCGGCACCACGCCGGCATTCGAGACGAGGCCGGTGGTCGGCTTCAGCCCCATCACGCCGCAATAGGCGGCCGGTATGCGCACGGAGCCCATGGTGTCGGTGCCGAGCGCCACCGGCACGAAACCGGCCGCCACCGCCGCCCCCGAGCCGCCGGACGAGCCGCCCGGGGTGCAACCCGGCACGGCTGGGTTGCAGCAACGGCCGAAATGCGGGTTATCGGTTGTGGCACCGAGCGCACCCTCATGCATGTTGAGCGTGCCCAGGATCACCGCGCCCGCCGCACGCAGCCGCGCCACGGCCGGCGCGTCTGCGGCCGCGATGCGGTTGCGCCAATAGCCCACCCCCGCCGACCAGGCGAGGCCGCGCACGGCGATATTGGCCTTCACCGCCACCGGCACACCATCGAGCGGGCCCAGCGGGCAGCCGTCGCGGAAACGGGCAGCGGAGGCCTTTGCCGCCGCCCGCGCGCCCTCGACATCCAGCTCGATGAATGCCCGGATGTCGCCATCCAGCGCCCGGATCGCCGCGATGCAGGCATCGAGCACCGCCAGCGGATCGGCCGTGCCATTGCCGTAGGCGGCCCCAAGCTCCGTTGCGGTGAGGCGGGTGAGGTCCGCAGACACGGGCGTCGCGTTCATGTGCGTGGGCTCTTTCGGCGAAGAGGAAGATGACGGGAGAGCGGCGGGGGAGAGCGGCGGGGGAGACGGGCGGTCAGCGGCGCTTACTTGCGCTCGTCGATCAGCCGGACCGGCTTCTGGCGCACCTCTATGCCGGTCAGCGGCGCCAGCTCGCCCGGTGCCGCGAAAGCGACGCCGATCTCGACACCCAGGCGGGTGCGCAGGATCTTCTCGTAAGCCGCCTTCATCGCGGCATCCCCGCCCCCGGTCCGGACCTCGACATGGACGGTCATCTCGTCGCGGCCGTCGATGCGGTCCACCCGGCAGATATATTCGCCGGTCATCTCCTCGCGTTCTTCCGAGAGCAGCGCGCCGATGCCGGTCGGAAAGATGTTGATGCCGCGCAGCTTGACCATATTGTCGGACCGGCCCATGAAGCCGCGGATCCGGCGGAAATTGACGCCGGTCGATGAGGCGCCGGTCATCACCTCGGTCACGTCGTGGGTGTTGAAGCGGATGATCGGGAAGACGTCGTCCTTGAACAGGCAGGTGCAGACCATGTCGCCCAGCGCGCCGTCTTCCACCGGCAGGCCGGTATCGGGATCGAGCAGTTCCAGATACTGCGCATCCTCCATCACATACATGCCGTCCTGGTCGGGGCCCTGACCGGCGATGATGCCGGTGTCGCCGACACCATACCAGTCATAGACCTGGGCGCCGCCCCAGGCCTGGCTCATGGTCTCGCGGCTTTCGGCGCCGATATGGCCGGTGATCATGCGGATGCGGATGTCGCGGCCGGGCTCCATGCCCTCGGCGCGGGCGACATCGGCCAGACGCTTCACATAGTCGCCGAAGCCGACCAGCACCGTGGCGCCGAATTCGCGCATCATCATGACCTGATTGACCGACCGGGTCTCGATGCCGGTGCCGGCGCTCATGAACCAGGCGCCGACCCAGTGGCTCACCGCCTCGCGGACGTAATGGCCGCCATTGATCAGCCCATGGCCATAGACCGAATGAACCACATCCTCGCGCCGCATGCCCTGCCAGAGATAGGCGCGCGCCAGAAGACGGTTCTGCACCTCGCGGCTTTTGGCGCCATAGATCAGCGGCTGGGGCTTGCCGGTGGTGCCGCTGGTGGTCTGGAACACGACCGGCGGGCGCTGGCCGGCGGGGTAGCTGTCGAGCCCGTGGAAATCGCCCATGGGCGGATGGGCGGCGACCGAGGCCATCAGCTCGGTCTTGGAATAGGTCGGCAGCCGGCCGATATCGGCAAGGCCCCGGATGTCGCCGGGCTCGATGCCCTTCTCGCCCCAGAGCCGCTGATAGAACGGCACCTTCCAGGCGAAATCGAGGCATTTGCGGAACTGCGCGTCCTGGCGCGCGAACAGCTCGTCGCGGCTGAGGCGTTGCCCCAGGGCGACGAAATCATCCCCCACCGGATAGGCCTGGACGATCGTGGGGTAGTCCATGGCCTGGAAATAGTCGGGCGCCTGGAAATAGTCGGGACCGGTCATGCTTTCGTCTCTTCGCAAATGTGGGGGGTGAAGGTGTGACGGTGAGGGATGCAGATCAGGGCAGGATGGCGGTGAAAGCGGCGATCCGGGCCGGATCGGGGCCTTCAAGGGCCTCGATCGCCTGGATCAGCGCCCCGATGCGCTGCTCGTCCAGCCCGGCCGCCCTGGCCAGCGTGCGGGTCTTGGTCACCACCGCCGCATGATCGACCGGATTTTCGGGGTCGCCCAGAGCATCCGGCACCTCGGCACGGCTGGTGGTGCCGTCGTCCCAGGTGATGGTGAGGCCGGTGCCGAAACGGCGCGGATAGGCGCCGGCATAGGGCTCGGCCACCACCAGCCGCACCCGCGCGCGCAGCCCGGCCACCGCCGGATCGGCAATGACCTCGGGTTCGAAGGCATCGAGCGGCGGCGGGCCGCCGAGCAGGGTGACGGCCACCGCATGCTGCAGGCTGAATTTGGCCTGGATGGTGCTGGCGGGATCGGGCCGGTCGCAGAAGGTGAGCGCATCGGCGAAGCTGCGCACCTCGATCGCGGCCGGCATGCGGCCATGTGCCTCGTCGCGGAGGATCAGCGCGGCATCGATCGCGGCATGGGCATGGCGGCAGGCCGGCCAGGGTTTGATGCTGGTGCCGAGGATCAGCCAGGCGCCGTCATGGGGCGCCGTGATCTCCGCCGGCCGGGCATCGGGCGCCATGCCGGCGAACAGGCCCTGGGGCCCTTCCAGAATGAAGCGCGGGCCCCCCAGGCCTGCCGCGGCCAGCCAGGCCGCCTCGACACCGCCGGCGGCGGCGCGGGCGGTGTGGAACTGCTTGGTGGTCACCGGCTCGTGCCGGCACTGCCAGAGCCCGGCGGCACGGGTGGCGGCGGTGCCGAGCGCGCCGGTCAGACGTGCCTGGTCCAACCCCATCAGCGAGGCCGCGGCCGCGGCTGCCCCGAAGGCGCCGCAGGTGGCGGTGGGGTGGAACTGGCGGTAATGGGCGGGGCCCATGGCGCGCCCCAGGCGCACCATCGCCTCGTAACCGCGCACCACCGCATCGAGCAGGGCATCGGGGCCGCTGCCCAGCGCCTCGGCCATGGCCAGCGCCGCCGGGATGACCACGGGGCCCGGATGCAGCACCGCCTGGCGGTCGACATCGTCCATTTCGTAGATATTGCCATAGGCGCCATTGGTGAAGGCGGCGTCACGGGCGGGGGCGCGCCCCGCACCCAGCACCCGCGACGGCCCGGCCGCCCCACCCGCGGCAAGCCGCGCAAAGGCGCGGCCGGTTTCGGTCGCCGCCCCGATCACGGCACAGCCGGCCCAGTCGAGCACCGCGCGCCGGGCCCGGCGACGCGCCGCCGCATCGACCGGGCGGACAAGGTGCCGGCTCAACTGTTCGGTCAGGCTGGTCGGGCTGGCGGGGCTGTCAGACATCGGAATTCTCGGGCATGAGGGCTATCTTCCAAATTTGTCCGGACATATACTAGCAGCCGAAACCCGGAGCGCAACCCGTTCAGTGACGGATGATGACGAGCAGCATGTCCCCCCTGCCCCTGATCGATCTCGACAGCCTGGCCCGGGCTCTGGCACCCGCCCGGCGGATCTATGCCGCCGGCTGCGCGGGCGAACCCACCGGGGTGCTGGCGGCGCTGGGCGCCTGCGGGGCGCTCAGGGACAAGACACTCACCGGCGTGTTCATCCCCGGCGTCAACCGGCTGGATCTGGCGGCGCTGGACCCGACGCTGACGGTCGAGTCGATCTTCGTCACCCCGGCCCTGCGCCGGGGGTTCGAGGCAGGCCGGGTGCGGCATCTGCCGCTCGCCTATGTCGACACATACCACCATCTGCAGGCGAGCCCGATCGACGCGGCGCTGTTCACCGTGGCGCCGCCGCGCGACGGCATGGTGTCGCTGGCCATGGCCCATGATTTCACCCCGGCGGTGGCGGCCGGTCGCGCGCGGCTTTATGGCGTGATCCTGCCCGACCTGCCGGAACCGCGCGACGGTATCCGGATCCCGATCGACCGGTTTTCCGGGCTGATCGACAGCGACGGCCTGCCCGCGGGGCTGCCGCCCGATCGTGACGATCCGGTCCAGGCGCGGATCGGCGCACGCATCGCCGGGCTGATCGAAGACGGCGCCACCATCCAGACCGGCATCGGCGCCGCGCCGGCGGCCCTGCTCCGCGCGCTGAAGGATCACCGGGATCTGGGGCTGCATGCCGGGATGGTGACGGCGGCGGGGCTGGAGCTGCTGGAGGCGGGTGTGGCGAGCCGCGGCATCACCACCGGCGTGGCCCTGGGCACGCCCGATTTCCACCAGCGCATCGCCCGGGCGGAGCGCGTGCGCTTCCGGCCGGTGGCCGAGACCCACGACATCGCGCGGCTGGGCGCCCTGCCCCGGCTGGTGGCGGTGAACGGGGCGATCGAGGTCGACCTGTTCGGCCAGGCCTCGGCCGAGATGATCGGCGGCCGCCAGATCAGCGGCCAGGGCGGGCTGGTCGATTTCCTGCGCGGCGCGCGCCGCTCGGCAGGCGGGAAAGCGGTGGTTGCCCTTGCCTCGACCGCCGCGGGGGGTGCACGATCCAGGATCGTCCCTGTTCTGGAGAGTGGAACTGTTGTATCCATCCAGCGCGCGGATATCGACATCGTCGTCACCGAATACGGCTGTGCGGATCTGCGTGGGTGCGACCTCGACATGCGGGCGGAACGCCTGATCGCCGTGGCCGCGCCCGAATTTCAAGGGGAGCTGGAACGCGCATGGAGCAGGATCAGGCGGCAGATCTGACCCGGGACCCGGCGGCCGCCGCGGCGGACGGCCCGGAAATCCCCCGCTATCTTCAGGTTTTCCAGGAGATCCGCGACCGGATTTCCGACGGTCTCTATCCGGTCGGCAGCCTGGTGCCGACCGAGGCGGAGCTGTGCGCGGAATTCGCCGTCAGCCGCTATACCGTGCGCGAGGCGCTGCGCCGCCTGGTCGAACAGGGCTATGTGGAGCGCCGGCAGGGATCGGGCACCCATGTGCTCTCGGCGGAACCGGGCTCGATCTTCAGCCAGTCGATGCGGTCGCTGTCGGAATTGTTCCAGTATGCGCTGGACACCGATTTCCGCATTCACGCCATGGAAATGGAACGGCTGGACGAGCCGACCGCCCGGCTGATCGGCACCGAACCGGCCGAGCCCTGGCTGCACATCCACGGCGTCCGCTCCGCCCAGGGCGACGGCGCGCCGATCAGCTATACCGAAGTCTTCGTGCCCGAACGCTTCGCCTGGCTGCAGGACGAATTCCCCAACTGCCACGGCCCCTTCTACGCCCTGATCGAACAGCGCGCCCGGGTGACGGTGACGGAAACCCTGCAAACCATCACCGCCCTGCCCATGCCCCCCGAAAGCCGCCGCCTCTTCGACGACACCCGCCCCGAAGCCCATGTCCTGCGCGTCGTCCGCCGCTATCTGGACCGCAAGGGCCGGCCGCTGATCGCCTCGGTGAATGATCATCCGGCGGATCGGTATAGTTATACGATGCGGATTAAGAGGGATGGGGGGTGATCAAAATTCTACCCAGGATGTATTATCGTGCCAGTGATGTTTGTCCTTGGGGCTTGTATCCACATGAAGACACCCAAAACGCTCTTTAAATATGTTCGAACTGCAGATGCCGCTATTAATATCCTGAGAGGCAGATTTAAGTTTACCCCTCCCGCCGATTTAAATGACCCCTTCGACCTTTTCCCGTTCGTGGATGAGGAAGAAATATTCAAATCTTTAGAAGATCAACGCAGACATGGGATCAGCGAATGCGAGTTCAATTTCCTTAAATTACAGGCAAAATTCCTATCTCGCCTGGATATAGATTTTCCCGTTCCCGACAACATAGAAGAATATAACAGAATTATACAGAATGACGCATTCGATAGCCCTTATATTACCAATTTTTATCAAAAAATCGCAAAATACATTAGATCAAAAGTGGGCGTTATGTCCCTTTCCTCTCGATTTGACTCTTTGCCGATGTGGGCACACTACGCAGATCTTGCGCAGGGCTTTATCGTAGTTCTTCGCGACCTCTCAGATATCTATAATGATGAAACCACCGGGATCCTTGATATATTGAAGCCAGTCAGGTACGAGAAAAACCCTGTCGGTATGAGTTTTAATCCTTCCACACAGGATCGGCTTTTCTTTTCGAAGCACGAGGACTGGGCATATGAGCAGGAATGGCGTGTTTTGACTGACCTCAAGAGCTGTATTCCGGAAAGTGGCCTAAGTCTTAAAGTATTCAATCCGATACATGTTGAGGGAATCATATGCGGATGGCGCTCTCCGAAAGAAGACGTTCTACGTGTCAGTTCTGAAGCTGAATCGCTGCCTCATAAGCCAAATATGATGCAGGCCAGAATAGTTGATGGAAAATTTTCCCACGAACACTACGGAAAATCTCACACACATAGCTGTTCGCTATGCCAGGATAGGAACACAAATTAACCATTTATACCGCAGTCCCCCAAAATTAAAAAATGGGCATGAACAGAGGCGGGAACGCACTGGAAATGCATTTTATATTGTACGTCCGGCGGTGCAATATCCAATCTCCCGCCCTTATTTAGACTTCTGTTATGAGCCACATCATCGAATCGCTACGCAACGACCTGGCTGCGCTACACGACGCAGGCGCCCTCAACAAGGTGACGCTGCGCGCGTTCGGCGCGATCTGCCCGGCCCCGGTTCGGGAGTTCAGCCCCATGGAGATCAAGCATCTGCGCGAAAGCCTGAAGATCAGCCAGCCGGTGTTCGCACATCACCTGCACACCACCGCGTCAACTGTGCGCAAGTGGGAGCAAGGCGCGACCCGCCCCACCGGCCCGGCGCTCAAGCTGCTGAACGTCATTGCGGACAAGGGGTTGCAGGCCATTATCTGATGTTGGGCCCTAGGCATGATTGGCGGCAGGTATCGGCGACCCCGCCGGTTGGCCGACAGCTACGACCATTCTAGATAGAGGTGAAGAAATTTCCTCACCTCTATCAGAAATCAGATGGGAGCCGATCATGGGCACGCTGCTGAAAGAAGAATGCACGATCACCGCCAACGGCCAGACCACTGTGCCCAAGAGCGTGCGACAGGCTTTGGGCGTGGACTACGGCGGGCGCATCGCCTTCTTTGTGGACAATCAGCATCGGGTTCATGTCGAGAAAGTAATGGAAGAGGCAAGCGATCCGGTCGTGGATCGCTTCCTCGCATTTCTGGCGCAGGACATGCGCAAACACCCGGGCACATCCATCGCCGCACTGCCCGCCAGCCTGCGCGATCGCATGGCAGCACTTGTCGGGGACATGGACGCCGACCTTGATGCCGAGATTGATGGGGATGTCGCGCTCCAGCCGTGATCACGATCAGGTGATGATATCTGCGGTCTAAACCGCCATCACCCCCCCATCCACAAACAGCTCATCCCCCGCCACAAAACCGCTGTCCTCCGATGCCAGGAACAGTACCGCCCGGGCGACTTCTTCCGCGTTGCCGAGGCGGGCGAAGGGGGTCATCTGTTTCAGGGCGTCTTCGGTGCCGGGGTTGGCGGTGAGGTATCTGTCCATGGCCGGGGTCAGGATCATGCCGGGGGAGACCACGTTGACGCGGATGCCGAGGGTTTTGAGGTCGGTGGTCCAGCTGCGGGCGAAGGAGCGGATGGCGGCCTTGGTGGCGCTGTAGATCGAGAGCCCCGGCAGGCCCTTGCTGCCGGCGGCCGAGCCGGCGAGGATGATGGCGCCGCCCGCCGTCATCAGCGGCAGGGCCTTTTGCACGGTGAAGACCGTGCCCTTGAGGTTGACGTCGAACAGGCGGTCGATATGGGCCGCGTCGATGGCGTCGAGGCCGGCGGATTCGGAAATGCCGGCATTGGCGAAGACGATGTCGATGCGGCCATGGTCGCGGCGGATGCGGTCGTAGAGCCGGTCCAGATCCGCCGGGTCGGCGACATCCCCCGGCACGCCGACGGCACCATGGCCGATGGCGGCGACGGCCGCGTCCAGTGCCGCCGGCCGGCGGCCGGTGACATAGACATGCGCGCCTTCGGCGGCGAAATGCTGCGCCGTGGCCAGGCCGATGCCGTCACTGCCGCCGGTGATCACCACCACCTTGTTCTCAAACCGGTTCCCGAACCTGTTCTCAGATCGCTGCGCGATGCCCATCTGTCATGCCCCATGTCATAAGTGGAGGATTGCTCCACTTAAAATATGGAGGCATCCTCCGTTTGACAAGTGTTTCCGGAGAAGACCGTGAGCGAAGACACCATGAACCAGGAGGGCGCCCTGCGCGCCGATGCCCGGCGGAACCGCGAGCGCATCCTGGCGGCGGCCGAGGCGGTGTTTCTGGAACAGGGCGCCGGTGCCGCGCTGGAGGATGTGGCGAAGCGTGCGGGCGTAGGCATCGGCACGCTGTATCGCCGGTTTCCGACGCGCGAGGAGCTGCTGGCCGCCACCTGCAGCGCCCGCTTCCTGTCGCTTGCCGAGACAAGCCGGACGCGGGATGACGGGCGCGATCCCGCCGGCGCGCTCAGGGCCTATCTCGAAGACCTGGCGGCCGACACGACGCTGTATCGCGGCCTCGCCACCTCGATCGGTACGGTTTTACAAAGCGGAACGCCCGGCTGCCATGCGACGACGGCGGAAGGGCGGCGGCTGCTGCATCAGGCGCAGGCCGCCGGCGCCGTTCGCCCGGATGTGAGCTTCGAGGATCTGGTCTGCGTGGTGACCGCGATTTCCCTCGCCACCGGGGAGGACGAGGCGTCACAGACGCGCATCCCCCATCTGCTGGGCCTGTTCCTGGAGGGGATCTTCCTGGAGGGGATGGGCCGGCGGTGAGCGTCAGGGCGCCCTGACCACCTCGACGACCGCGGCCCCGATCTCGGCCAGGGCCTTGTTGCGCGTTGCGAAATCCGTCTCGGCATCCCCCAGATAGATCGCCGCGATCCAGGGCGCCCGGCCCGGCGGGGTGATCAGGGCCACCAGATTGCGGCTGTTGTCACCCGCACCGGATTTGTCGGCAATCTGCCAGTCGGCCGGGGCGGATTTGCGCAGCAGGGCGCCGGTGACGCCGCCATGGCGCATCCATTCGGTCAGCTGCGCCCTGGATGCCGGGGTCAGGCCGGTGCCGAGCAGCAGGGTTTCCATGGTCGCCGCCATGGCCGCCGGGGGGGTGGTGTCGCGGGGGTCGCCGGCCGGCGCGCTGTTCAGACCGGGTTCGAGCCGGTCCAGCCGGCTGACCGGATCACCGATGCTGCGGAAGAATTGCGTGACCCCGGCCGGGCCGCCGAGGCGGGTGATCAGAAGATTGGCCGCGGGGTTGTCGCTCTGGTCCAGGGTGGCGAAGCAGAGATCGGCGATCGACATCGCCTGGCCCACACGCGGTCTGGTGACCGGCGCATGGGAGACGAGATCGGCCCGGCGGATGGGTAGGGTCTCGTTTAGTGAGATACGCCCGGCATCGACCCCGGCCAGGATCGCGCCGCAGATCGGCATCTTGACCGTGCTGTTCATCAGGAAGCGTTCATCGGCGCGGTGCCCCCATCGCCAGCCGCGGCCGGTATCGTGCAGCACGAGGCCGATGCGGGCATCGAGCTGATCCTCGATGCGGCTGACGGTGTCGGCAAGCCGGGTCTCGGGCGTATGGGTCTTCGGCGTGTCGGCACGGGCGGGCATCGCCAGAAACAGCCCCAGGGCCAGGCCCGCCACAAGACGCGGCAGACGCGGCAGACGCGGAAGAGCGATCGGCATCATGAGATCTCCTCAAGATTTTCTTATGCCGTTCTCTTAATCGGGCTTGCATCGGCGGCCCAGCCGACAAATCCTGCTGGCCGCCATAAGCTGAGGTTATGCGATGGATCGCCCGGACATCCCCCTGAACGCGCTGCGCGTCTTCGAAGTGGCCATGCGCCAGGGCAGCTTCACCAAGGCGGCGATCGAACTGCGCGTGACCCAGGCGGCGGTCAGCCATCAGATCGCCCGGCTGGAGGATCTGCTGGGCGCCACCCTGTTCCAGCGCACCTCTCAAGGCCTGGTGCCGACGGATGAGGGGCGGCTTCTGGCACCGGTGCTGGAACACAGTTTCGACGCCATCGGCCGGGTGCTGGACAGGCTGCACGGCCGGCGCGATGTCGAGGTGCTGAATGTCGGCGTGAACACCACCTTCGCCCTGGGCTGGCTGACCGCCCGGCTGGACGGGTTCTGCGCCGCCCATCCCGAAATCGAGCTGCGCATCGCCACCAACAACAACCGCGTGGAAATTCTGCGCGAAGGGCTGGACATGGCGATCCGCTTCGGCACCGGCGGCTGGACCGGGCATGAAACCGTGCCGCTGATCGAGGCGCCGCTGTCGCCGCTCTGTGCCCCCGGGCTGGCGGCGCGGCTGCAGGATCCGGCCGATCTGGGCCGGGCGGTGCTGCTGCGCAGTTATCGCAATGCGGAATGGCCGCAATGGTTCGCCGCCGCCGGCATCCCCGCCCCGCCGGTCACCGGCCCGGTTTTCGACAGCTCGGTGGCACTGGCGGAACTGGCGGCCGACGGCTTCGGCGTCGCCCTGCTGCCGGTCGCCATGTTCAGCCGCCAGATCCGCCAGGGGCGGCTGGTCCGGCCCTTCACGACCGCCGTATCGGCCGGGCGGTACTTCCTGGCCTGGCCGTCGGAACGGCCGCAGAGCCGGGCGATGGCGGCCTTCACCGCCTGGATCTCGGACGCCTGCCGCGACGCCGCCGAGGCGGGTCGGGCGGGTCGGGCGGGCCGGGCGGGTCAGGCGGGCATGGGCGACGGGATCAGCTGCGCCCGGATGTCGTCCGGCGCCGCTTCCGCCCAGAGCAGGAGGGCATCGAGTGCAGGACAGAGGGACTGACCCCAGTCGGTGAGGCAGTAGTCGACCCGGGGCGGCACCTCGGCATGGACGATGCGCCGGACCACGCCGTCGGTCTCCAGCTGGCGCAGCTGCTGGGCCAGCATCTTCTGCGATACCCCAGGGATCGAGCGTTCGAGTTCCGAGAAACGCAGGGTCTTGCCGCCGAACAACTGGAACAGGATCACCAGTTTCCAGCGCCCTTCAAGAATCCGCAAGGCGTTCTGAATACCCTGCGCGCCGCTATGGGGCGTGTAGTCGGGCCGCTTACTCATAAGTAAGTCCCTCACTTTTTTGTGCGGTCTTCCTTTTTCTTCAGCTTAGCGGCATATCGGAACCGGTCAATCACCTCCGCCCCCGAAAGGAGACCGTCCGATGATGTCGATCGATCCGTCCGAATTCCGCGGCAGGCGTGTGGTCATCACCGGCGGGACCAGGGGGGCCGGCGCGGCGGCGTTTCAGCGCTTTGCCGCGGGCGGCGCCGCGCTGATCACCGCCGCCCGGTCGGAGCGGCCCGATTTCGTACCCCCCAAGGCCTTCCTGGCCGCAGATCTGACGACGCCCGAAGGGGTCGCAACCCTTGCCGAGGCGGCCATCGACCGCCTCGGCGGGGTCGATATCATCGTGCATGTGCTGGGCGGGTCCGGGTCGCCGGGCGGCGGGTTTATGGCGCTCGACGATGCCTGCTGGCTGGCCGAACTCAACCTCAACCTGCTGAGCGCGGTCAGGCTCGACCGTGCACTGCTGCCCGGCATGATCGCGCGCGGCCGGGGGACCGTCATCCATACTGCATCGATCCAGCACCGCCTGCCGCTGCCCGACTCGACCACCGCCTATGCGGCCGCCAAGGCGGCACTCGTCACCTACAGCAAGGCGCTGTCCAAGGAGATCGGGCCGCGCGGCGTGCGGGTGAATGTCGTCTCCCCCGGCTGGATCTATACCGATGCCGCCGATGCCATGGTCAAACGGATCGCCGCCGGGGCGGGCACGACCGAGGAAGCGGCACGCCAGAGCATTCTGGACGCGCTGGGCGGCATCCCGATCGGCCGCCCCGCCCGCCCCGACGAGGTCGCCGAGGTGATCGCCTTCCTGGCATCGGACCGCGCCTCGGCCATCCACGGCACTGAGATCACCGTCGACGGCGGCACGGTGCCGACCATCTGACGGGTGGCATCACACCCGCAGCAGGGTCTTGATCGCCCGCCGCTCGTCCATCGCCCGATAGCCTTCGGCGACGTCGGCAAGCGGAAGCTCCAGGTCGAAGACCAGGCCCGGATCGATGCGGCGGCTGAGCACCAGATCCATCAGATGGGGCAGGAAGCGGCGGACCGGCGCCGGGCCGCCCAGCATGCCGACCTGCGAGAAGAACAGCTGCTGGCCGTCGAATTCAACGCCATGGGGCACGCCGACATTGCCGATCATGGCGCCGGGCCGGGCGACGCGCAGGGCCTGGGTCATCGAGTCCTGCGTGCCCACGCATTCAAGCACCGCATCGGCGCCGATGCGGGCGGTCAGTTCCCGCACCCGGGCGATGCCGGCCTCGCCGCGCTCGGCGACGATGTCGGTGGCGCCGTAATGCAGGGCCAGATCCTGGCGGGTCTTGTGGCGGCTCATGGCGATGATGCGGGCGGCGCCCATCTGCTTTGCGGCCAGCACGCCCATCAGCCCGACCGCACCGTCCCCCACCACGACCACGCTGGATCCGGGCTGGACGCGCGCGGCATCGGCCGCATACCAGCCGGTGCCGAGCACATCGGAGGCGGCGAGCAGGCCGGGGATCAGATCCTCGGCAGGCATTTCCCGGGTCGCAACCAGGGTGCCGTCGGCCAGCGGCACACGGGCGAGCACCGCCTGGGCGCCGCTCATGAATTCGCGCTGCTCGCAGGACGACTGAAAGCCGTGGCGGCAATGCGGGCAGGTGTTGTCCGACAGGCAGAACGAGCCGACCACGAACTGGCCGGGCCGCACGGTCGTGACCGCGGCCCCCACCTCGACCACCACGCCGCAATATTCATGGCCCATATGCATGGGGGCGGTGATGTCGTTCAGCCCGCGATAGGGCCAGAGATCGGAGCCGCAGATGCAGCTGGCGGCCAGGCGGATGATCGCATCAGTCGGCTGCAGGATTTCCGGCTCGGGGACGTGTTCGCAACGAACGTCGCCGGGGGCGTGGAGTACGGTGCCCAGCATGGGATCTGGTCCTTTCCCGAGGGGGGCCATGACGGGCATGGCCGGGTGCCTGACGACATAGCACCCGCCGCGCCGCACGATTAGATCATCAGATCGGTATGAACCTATGTCGCTCGCTCATATATTCTGGCCGGGCAGGTACGAGGGGAGACCGGAATGAAGCGTGAGGAACTGGGCGATCTGATGGCCTTCGTGGCCGTGGCCGAAGAGCGCAGCTTCACCCGGGCGGCCGCGCGGATGGGGACGTCGCAATCGGCGCTGAGCCACACCATCCGGCGGCTGGAAGAACGCATGGGCGTGCGATTGCTGACCCGGACCACCCGCAATGTCGCGCCCACCCATGCGGGCGAACAGCTGTTGGCGACCCTGCGCCCGGCCTTCGACGACATCGAGGCACGGATCCGGGCGGTGAGCGTGCTGGGCGACCGCCCCACGGGCACGATCCGCATCACCGCCAGCCGCCAGGCGGCCATGGACCTGCTGATGCCGGTGACCAGCCGGCTGATCGCCGAACATCCGGGCATCGAGATCGAAATCTCGGTCGATCAGCGCCTGACCGACATTGTCAGCGAACGCTATGACGCCGGGGTGCGGCTGGGCGAAGAGGTCGATCGCGACATGATCGCGGTCAGGATCGGCCCCGATCTGCGCATGGCGGTGGTGGGGTCGCCGGCCTATTTCGACCGCCACCCGGTGCCGCGCACCCCCCATGACCTGACCGGCCATGACTGCCTGAACCTTCGGCTGCCGACCCTGGGCGGGCTGTATGTCTGGGAGTTCGAGAAAGAAGGCCGGCCACTCAATGTGCGCGTCAGCGGCCGGTTCACCACCGACCACACGCCGCTGATCGTGGGGGCGGCACTCGACGGGCTGGGCCTCGCCTGCCTGCCCGAAGACCAGTTCGGCAGCCTGATCGCCGAGGGCCGGCTGGTGCGGGTGCTGGAGGACTGGTGCCCCCCCTTCCCCGGCTACCACCTGTATTATCCAAGCCGGCGCCAGGTCTCGCTCGCCTTCCGGCTGCTGGTCGATGCACTGCGGGCGCGGGCGGGCAGCCGTTCATGAGGCGGCCATTCATGAATCAGCAATATCAGCCTGTGCGGATCTGATCGTCTAATCGCAGGATCCCCATGCCCCCAGCTTATCGGCAATCGTGTGGCGCATGGCCTTGCCGCCCGCCACCGCCCGACCGATGCCGGAGGATCACGAGGATCATGAAGAAGATCGCCGCCACAATCGCCCTGTCCACGCTGGCCGCCACCGGCGCAGAGGCGCAGGAGGAGAGGCGCAGGATCGCCCCCGCCCCCGTCTACGAGGTCGCACCGGCGCTGGGCCGTTTCACCGACGACCTGCTGTTCGGCGAAGTCTGGGCCCGGCCGGTGCTGAGCCCGCGCGACCGCAGCCTGATCACCCTGGCAGCCCTGGTGTCCACCGGGCGGACGGCGCAGATCGGCGCCCATGTCGGGCGCGCGCTCGATAACGGCGTCCGACCGGAGGAGGTCGGCGAGCTGATTACCCAGCTCGCTTTCTATGCCGGCTGGCCGGTCGCCATTTCGGCAGTGTTCGAGACACGCACGGTGTTCGAGCAACGCAGCATCGGCCCGGTGGCCGAGAGCGGGGCCGCGCGGATCGAGCTGGAAGCGGCTGCCGAAGCAGCACGCAAGGCCGCCGTCGACGGCGCGGTCGGCCCCACCGCCCCGGCCCTCGCCGACCTGACCAACCGGGTGCTGTTCGGCGATCTGTGGCAGCGGCCCGATCTGGCGCCGCGCGACCGCAGCCTGATCACCATGGCGGCGCTGATCGCCATCGGTCAGCCGGAACAGCTGCCCTTCCACGCCGACCGCGCCATGGATAACGGCCTCAGCCGCGACGAGGCTGCGGAAGTGCCGGCCCATCTGGCCTTCTATGCCGGCTGGCCGCGGGCGATGTCTGCGGTGCCGGTGCTGGAAAAGGTGTTCGCCGGGCGTGCGGCCGCTGCGGCTGCCGGCACCGATCTGCGGGTGATCCCCGCCGCGCCCGAGACCGCGACACCCGGCCCCGACGCGTATTTCACCGGCGAGGTGAAGGTCTACGGCCATTATCAGGGCGACGCCCCCGCCCGGATCGGCGGGGCCACCGTCGCCTTCGCCCCCGGCGCCCGCACCGCCTGGCACACCCACCCGCTGGGCCAGACGCTGTTCATTTCCGAAGGCCGCGGTCTGGTGCAGAAAGACGGCGGGCCGGTCCTGAAGGTGGGCCCCGGCGATGTGGTCTGGATCCCGCCCCTGACCCGGCACTGGCACGGTGCCGCCCCCGATGCCGCCATGACTCATTTCGCGATCGCCGAGGCGCTGGACGGATCGGTCGTCACCTGGATGGAAAAGGTGTCGGACGCGGTCTATCCCTCGGGCGGCTGAGGCCGCGCATTTCGCATCGGTGGGCGTGATCCCCGATGACGGACCATATGCGGTGACCTATGCTCCGCCGGATACCCTCTCCATCGGAGAAACCGGCCATGGCCACGGTCACCGCTCATCAGCCCATCGATATGGACGACGCCTATTTCTGGTATGGAACGGTGGTCCGGGCGACCGCCTCCATGATCCAGGTGCGCAGCGGGTCACTTACGCAGACCTATACCGGCTCGTTTACCTATGACACGCGCCTCGGCACGATCAAGAGCGGCACGATGACCTATGTGCTGAACGGCAATGACCGGATGAACGGCTCGTCCGGCGGCGATGTGATCAAGAGCTATGGCGGCGACGATCAGCTCTATGGCAATGGCGGCAACGACGTGCTGAAGGGCGGCACGGGCAATGATCTGCTCGCCGGCGGCGCCGGAATGGACCGGCTGACCGGTGGCAGCGGCCGCGGCATCTTCCGCTTCGACACCGCCCCCGGCAGCGACAATCGCGACGTCATCACCGATTACGTGGTGGCGGACGACACGATCCAGCTGGAAAACGCCATCTTCACCCGGCTGACCAAGACCGGCGTGCTGGCCGCGGCAAACTTTCGGGTGGGTAACAAGGCAGCCGACGCCAATGACCATGTCTTTTACGACAAGGCCACTGGCGGGCTGTTCTATGATGCCGATGGCAGCGGCTCGGGGGCGGCGGTGCAGATCGCCCTGTTGGGCAAGGGCCTGGCGCTTACCGCCGCCGACTTCCTGGTGACCTGACCGGCGCTCGCTCCTGACGGCTTCAACCCATCTGGCCGGCCGGGATCGGCAGGGGCTGGCCGGGCACGCGGCCGCTCTGGGGAATTGTGCGCTTGGCGGTGCTTTGTTCGGCCAGCAATGCGGCAAGCTGCGCCTGCCGCTCGGCCCATTGCGGCTGGCCGGCCAGATTGTTCAGCTCCAGCGGGTCGGCGCTGAGTTCGTACATCTCGTATTCCTCGGCCACCGGCTGGTGCTTGACCGTGTAGTTATAGGGCCATTGGGTGGTGCCGTCGGTGTCGGGCGGCATGCCCACCGGGCTGGTCACGATGTCTTCGACATTGGCATTGGGATTACCCGGCCGGCCCGGCGTGCTCCAGAATTGCGGGTTGTCGAAATAGCGGGCGTATTTCCAGAGCGTCCCGTCCTCTCCCGCCACGATCACCGCTTCGATATGGTTGGGCTGGATGACCGAGTTGTAGGCGATGCCGGTGAAGTTGACCTGGTTGGGGCCGCGGCTGGGGTCGTCGTCGGTCATGAAATAGATCGGATCGGTCAGCGGTGTGCGGTTGACCAGCGCGGGCGTCAGATCGCGGCCGATCAGCGGCACGGCATCGGTATAGCGCGGCGCGATCCGGGCGAGCAGCTGGTCGGCATCCAGCCCGGCCAGGCCCAGCATGGTCGGCAGCAGATCGACATGGCTGGTCAGCCCGTCGACCTCGGCCCCGCCGGGGAAAAGCCGGGGGTTGGAGATGATGAAGGGCACATGCAGCGCCTCTTCATACATCGTGTACCATTTCTGGTGCATATGGCCATGGGCGTCGAGCAGGTCGCCATGGTCCGAGGTGAAGATGACGATGGTGTCCTCGGCAAAGCGGGTCTGCATCAACGTCTCATAGACGGCCATCAGGTCAGCATCGACGGTCTGCTGCAGCTGATAATAGAGACGCTCGTAGAATTCCTTGTCGACGATCGGCTGCATCCACTGCCGGTAGCTTTCGGCATAGCTGGCCTGGGCGGATGGCTTGGTGGAGAGATCTTCGAAACGCGAGGCCTTGAAGCTGTCGTCGAACAGATCCTTCGGCACGTCCTCGCCCACCGGGAAGGAGAAGCCGCCGCCGAGACGGGCGGCCAGGCCATAGAGGGTGATGTCGTGCGGATTGACGAAGGAGGCGACCATCAGCCAGGGCGTGTCGTCCCCGGCGGCATCCAGCGCCTTCAGCGTCGCCACCACCTCGTCGCGATAGGCGACATCGCGGCCCCGGGCATCCTTGGCCGACGAGCCGCTGTTGAGCGGGTTCGACCCATGGGGCTCGGGCCCGATCCAGCCGTCGAAACCATAGGGATCCAGCCGGTTCGCGGCACGATAAAGCGCCACCTTCTGCGGATCGGGCGCCCCGTCGGCGGTATAGGACGGCAGGCCGTTATGGGTGCCGGGCGTGGCGAGATCGGCATCGGACACATGCCATTTGCCATGCCAGAAGGTGCGATAGCCGCCGGCCCGGAACCAGGCGCCCATGGTCGGCACGCCGTTGGGATCGAGCCAGAAGGTCTGCGGATCCGAGGCCGACTTGGCCGCACCCGTGGTCTGGGTGACGCCGTGCAGCGAGGGATACTGGCCGGTGAACATCGAGGTCCGGCTGGGCGCGCAGGCGACCGAGGCGGCATAGTGACGGGTGAAGTTCACGCCGTTCTGCCGCAGCACCGGCTGAATGTGCAGATGGGCGGCGCGGAAGGCCCGGGTCGCCTCGCTTTCGTAAACCGGCGGATGGCGCATCTCGTCCACCATCAGGAACAGGAAATTCGGCCGCCGGCCGGGCACGGGCTGAGTCATCGTCTCGTCCTCTCCTCCACGGGGCCGGCGGCGCACCACCTCCGCATGACATGGCGTCATGTGCCGGCCCTTGGACATTTGGGCATGACAGACGAAAAGCCGGCCAGAATTTTTCAATTAAAAATCAGGTTTTGTTTACCTCTACACCACTGACGATGTTCCGACCCGGCCCATTTCGCCGCAGGTCCAGAAATGCGACCGCATGCGGCAACCGTGTGGCAACATAACTTGAGATGCAGAATCCTCCACGGCAAAATACCCTCGGCGGTGTGCTGGTGCATGTCATGCAGCATACCGCTCCACCTCCGGAGCACCCTGATTTTCCCCGGAGATCAAACCCATGGCCTATACCTGGCGCCGCAAGACCATTCTCGCCAAGCTGGAGAGCGGCTACGCCGTCGACGCCGCACCCAACGGCACCAGCGATGCGATCGAGACCGAGAATCTCGCGATCACCCCCCTGCAGCACGGCCTGGCCGAACGCAATATCGATGACGGCCGCCTGGGCAATCGCGGCGGTTTCATGGTCGGCCGCAATGTGCAGGTGACCTTCGACGTCGCCTTCGCCGGTGCGGGCGAGGCCGGCACCGTGCCCGCCTATGGCAGCCTGCTGAAGGCCTGCGGCATGTCGGAAGACATCGTCACCGACGAAAGCGTCGCCTATGCGCCCATCGATGACCTGCCGCCCTCGGCCACGCTGTATGTGAACGTCGACGGCGTGCGCCACGCCGTGACCGGGGCCCGCGGCAATCTGGCGATCCGGATGACGGTCGACCAGATCCCCTACCTCGCCTTCACCTTCATCGGCCTGTTCGTGCCCGTGACCGCCGCGGCCATGCCGGCCGTGTCGCTCAGCGGCTTCACGACCCCGGTGCCGGTGGGTCCGGTCACAACCGCGGTCGCCTTCGACGCCGTGTCGCTGGGCATGCAGTCGCTGGAACTCGACATGGGCAACGACATCCAGTACGTGGCGCTGACCGATGCCGAGAAGATCGAGCGTGTCGCCCGCAGCGGCACCGCCACGATCACCGCCCAGATGCCGCAGCTGGCGACGCGCAACTTCTTCAGCGATGCCGCCGCCAACACCACCGGCGTGGTCAGCATCACCCACGGCACCGAGGACGGCGCCAGGGTCGGGCTGACGCTGCGCAAGGTCCAGATCACCGACATCACCTATCAGGAGATTTCGGGCACGGTGGGCCTGCAGATGCAGCTTGCCCTGCTGCCGACGCCGGTCGCCGGCGAATTCGCCATCACCGTGCGCTGAGGACCGATCATGCTGAAGCTCCGCATCGCCGACCGGCTGGAATTCACCGCCCGCGTCTCGGTCGAAATGCCCAATGAGCGGGGCGGCTTCGACCGGGCTTCGTTCACCGCCCGCTTCGAAATGCTGCCCGATACCGAGATCGACGCGATCCGGCGCAGCGCCCAGGAAGCCGGCGAGAACGAAGACAAGGCGCTGATGCGCCGCGCCCTGATCGGCTGGGAAAACGACCTGCAGGACGCAGAGACGGGCGAGCCCATCGCCTTCTCGGACGACAATCGCGACCTGCTGCTGGCGCTGCTGCCGGTGCGCAACGCCGTCGCCCACGCCTATTTCGCCTCGATCTCCAACGGCATGATCCGGCGAAAAAACTGACCGACGTCGCCCGCGCCTGGGCGGCGGGCGACGATGCGGCCGAAGACGATCAGGACCAGGACCTGGCGATGCTGGGCATCACCGGCGAGCAGGCGGCGGCGCTGAAAGCGCGCCGGCGGCTGCTCGCCGGCCCGGACGGCATCGAGATCTGGCCCCAGAATCTGAAGCCCTGGTCCCTTTTCCGGCGGGTCGCGACCCAGTGGCGCACCGCCGGACCGGCCGGCCAGCCCATCGGCCTGGACTACACGGCACTCGCCTTCGTGGCCCGTGTGGAACGCTGCCGTGTGACGCCGGATCTCCTCGACGACATCCAGGCCATGGAGGCGGCCGCCCTCGACGTCTGGCGCGCCCGGCGCCGGTGACGCGGGCGTGCCGCCTTCATCCGTTGCGGCCGACCCTTCCCCGTCGTCGGCCCCTCCCCGTCGTCGGCCCCTCCCCGTCTTTGGCCCCTCCCCATCTTCGACCCGCTTCAGATGGACATCCCGATATGACCGATATCAGCTTGCGGCTCGTGCTTCAGGCGCCGGGCGCCGGAGCGGCGGCCGACATGAAAATGGCCGGGACGGCCACGACAACCGCCACCACGCAGGACAAGGCCACCGAGACCACCGCCCGAGCGCTGAACGACGCCCAGCAGACGGTTGCCGGTGCCGTTGACACCGTCACCTCGGTGGCCGGCCGGCTGCTGGGCCTGGCCGATGCATGGGCGGGCGTCGAAGCCCGGATCGCCGGCGTGGCCGGCGCCAGCGCCGCGGTGGTGCCGCTGCAGCAGGAAATCGCCCGCGCGGCCCAGGACAGCCAGACCTCTCTGGGCGCCATGGCCGGCATCTTCACCGGGCTTGCCCGCGACATGGACCGGTTCGGCGGCGGGCTGGACCGGGCGGTCGGCGTTTCGCAGGCCATCGCCCAGGGCATGGCGCTGTCGGGTGCCGCCGGCCGCGACCTTGAGGCCGCGGCAACCCGGCTGGCCGGATCGCTGACCAGGGCCGCGGTCGACGGCCGCAGCTTCACCGACGCCATGACCGAAAGCCCGCGCCTGGCCGAGATGCTGGCCCAGGGCCTGGGCACCAGCACCGACAACATGATGGCGCTGGCCCGCGAAGGCCGGCTCGCCTCTGCCGACGTCTTCGCCGCGCTGGAAAACCGGGCGCCGGCCATCGCCGATGCGTTCGAGGCCCTGCCGCCGCGGATCGGCGGCGCGCTTTCGGCGCTCGACACCTCGTTCACCACGCTGGTCGGCCGGATCGACCAGACCTTCGGCATCACCGAGCGGATGGCGGCCATCATGCTGGTCGCGGCCGACAATATCGGCCCGCTGGTGGTGGCCGGCGGCACGCTTGCCGCCATGTTGGGCGGCATCGAAACCGGCATCACCGTGGCGCGAACCGCCTTCATGGCGCTGAACGCCACACTGCTGTTCACGCCGCTCGGCGCCATCACCACCGCGGTCGTGCTGGCCGGCGCGGCACTTGTCGCCTTTGCCGACGACATCCATCCGGTGACCGACAGCATGGTGACGCTTGCCGATCTCGCCGATGTGGTCTGGGACCAGATGAAGCTGTTTGCCGGCGACATCTGGACGAACATCACCGGCGCGATGGGCAAGGCCTTCGCCTGGATCGGCCGGACCATCGGCAGCTTCGGCGACACGATGAAGAGCGTGTACAACACCGCGATCGGCCTGTTCGCCGCGATCGGCGGCGCCGCGATCGAGGTCGGCAACACGATCTATCATGCGGTGATCGAGCGCTTCAACAAGAGCATCGACGCCGTCGGCAATGTCTGGGATCGCCTGATGGACGGCGATTTCAAGGGCGCCGCGCAGGCAATCGGCAAGGCCTATGAGGACGGGGCGGAGAACGCCTTCGGCTTCGACGGCCTGGGCGAACGGCTGCAGAAGACCATCCATACCGCGCTCACCACCGACTATATCGGCGGCATGCGCGACGCGATCGCGACACAGCTGACCGACCTGGCGTCGGATCTGGGCGAGATGGTCACGCCGACGCTGGATGCCATGGTCCTGGCCGCGGAAAAGAAGAAGGAGCGCAAGAAGAAGGAGGCGGAAGCCCGGCTCAGGGCCGCCGAGACCGTGCCGCCGGGGCAGCCGCCCGCGACCGCGCAGGTGGTGACCGGCGGCGGCGGCACGTCGATCGCCACCATCGCCACCCAGCCGGTGGCGACCGCCATGCCCTGCCAGTGCGACCGGGCGGTGGAGCGCACCACCGTGGTCGACAAGACGGATCAGCCGACGACCACGCCGCAGACGCCCGGGCGGACCACGCCCGATGACGGCTTCTGGCCGGAGATTTCGAAGCATTTCGAAACCGCCTTTCAGGAGGCGGTCGACAAGCTGATCTCGGGCGATTTCGGCGGGCTGAAACAGACCGGCCGGACCCTGTTGAAAGATGTCGGCAGCGAGATCACCAAGGGCCTGAAAAGCAGGATCCTCGACCCGCTGGTGAAGGATCTGGGCGGCGCCCTGCAGGGGCTGGCGGGCAATCTCCTGGGCCGCTTCAGCGGGCTGTTCACGCGCGGCGGATCGGCCGTCACCACGGTGGCCGGCAGTGACGGCAGCCTGCTCGGCGGGCTGTGGTCGGTGCTGAGCAAGGCCAACGGCTCGCTCAATCTGGGCAATCTGGGCACGCAGACCTTCGGCAGCCTGGCCGGGCCGATCGACGTGATCGGCCGCTCGCTCGGCATGTTCCAGGCGGGCGCCAGCACCTCGGCGGCCAGCCTGGGCCAGCTGGCGGCGGCAGAGGCGGCCGGCTTCACCGGCAGCGCCCAGCTGCCGATGGGGGCCGGCGGCTGGACGGCAACCTCGCTCGGCTCGGCCTTGGGTGCCGCCGGCATCGGCTTCACCCTGGGCGGCCCGCTGGCCGGCCTCTTCGGCGGCAATCAGCTGGGCGGATCGATCGGCGGCGGGCTGGGGGCGGCAGGCGGCGCCGTCCTGGCCGGCGTGCCGGGCATCGCCGGCACCGGCATCGCCACCGCACTCGGCGGTCTGGCACTGCCCGGCATCGGCCTGCTGGCAGGTGCCGCGATCGGCGGGCTGATCGGCAATAAGAAACCCAGCAATTATGCCGCCTGGGGCTGGGTTTCGCCCGGCACCGGCGAACGCGGTACCTCTGGCTATACCCGCGATCCCCGGAATGTCGAGGCACGCGACACGCTGATGGACGCGATCGACCAGCTGGGCGCGATGCTGGAAGAGACGACCGGCGGCAGCCTGGACCATGTCCGCCGCTTCATCGATGTGGGTGGCCGCGACGGAATCCAGTACGGCACCAGCCATGCGACCAAGGTGCGGATCGCCGCTCTCGACGATCCCGAAAAGGCGCTGGGCTACATCGCCCGCGATCTGGTGTCGGAGCTGACCGGCGAGATCCCCGAGGCCCTGACCCGTGCGGTGGACAAGATCGACTGGTCGGATGTCGACAAGGCGATGCAGGACATCACCTTCGCCAGCACGCTGACCGACACGCTGAAATGGCTGAACCAGGGGCTGGACCTGAACGACAACGCCGCCAAGCGGGCGCGCGAGGCGGCCGAAGCGCAGATCGACCAGCTGGAGACCTTCCGCGAGACCGCGGAACGGCTGAACCAGGACATGGAGCCGGTGAACGAGGCGCTGACCGGCTTCGTCGAGCGGCTGCTAGGCATCCGCGATCAGGCACCGGCGGTGACCGAGTTCTCCCAGGCCATGATCACGGTCGAGGAAACCTTCGCGACCTATGCGAAATCGGCCGCCGATTTCGGCCTGACCGCGGCCCAGGTGGCCGATGCGCTGGCCGCCGCGCGCGAGAAGATCGCCAACGACTACAGCGAGGGGCTGGACCGGCGCATCCGCAGCGCCCGCGGGCTGGGGGTCGTCGACCAGGTCGCCGACATGATCACCGCGGCCGAAACCGCGGCGCGCGACGCCTTCACCGCCGCAGGCAGTGCCGGGGTGGCGAAGCTGTCGGAAGCGCTGGGCCTTGAAATCCGCAACATGGTGGATGGCGCAGGGCTGTCGGCCGAGGCGATCGATGCCCTGGCTGCCCGCTTCCCCGACCTGGCGGAGATGATCCGGCGGGTGGCGGTGGACACCGACACCGCGGCCGGCGGCATTCGCGACTGGCTGGCGGCGCTGGACCAGAGCGAGGCCGGGGGCGGCAACGCCACCAGCCGTTTTCAGGCGGCGCAGAGCGCCTTTGCCGCCGATCTGGAAGCGGCACGCACAGGGGATGCGGCGGCATTGGGCCGGATCACCGCCAGCGCCGACACGCTGCTGGGCCTGGGGCGCGAGATCAACGGATCGGGCGTGCGCCAGGCGGCGCTGGTCGACATGGTGCGCAGCAGCCTGGCCGGCCTGCCGGCGCTGACCGATGCCGGCAGCGACGAGGCCGCCCTGGCAGAGGCGATCGCAGCCCTGAACCAGCTGCTACAGGGATCGGTTGGCGGCGCGGTGACGGCCGCATCCGGTGGCGGTAGCGGTGCCGCAGAGGCCGCGACCCCCGCCGCCACGGCGGCACCGGCCGCAAGCGCCGGTGCCACGGCGGGCGGTGCGGTTGCGGCCCAGGCCGCGGAAACGGCGCGCAGCGATGCGCTGATCGGCGAGGTTCGCGCACTGCGCGAGGTGCTGACCGCGCTGCGCGACGACACCCAGGCCGTGGGCCGGCAGGTCGCCTTCGGCGCCGAGGGCACCGTCGGCGCCATCGTCACCCAGACCGAAGAGCTGCGCGATCTGCGCCGGCTTGAAGAGCGCGGTCTGCTGCTTCAGAAGATGAGGGTCGCATGATCGTCCATTCCCTGCCGATGCGCCGGGCCGCCACCGATGCGGTGGCGGCCCTGTTCGCCGATGCCCGGCTGCACCTGTATCAGGGGGCGCGGCCGGCCAGCCCCGACATCGCGGCACCGGCCGGCAGCCTGCTGGCCGTGCTGCGCCTGCCGGAGGTGCCGTTCGGGCCGGCAGATGCCACGGGCGCCGCGATGACCGGGGAATGGACCGGCACCGCCCGCGCCGCGGGCATGCCCGCCTGGTTCCGCATGATGCTGAGCGACGGCCCCCCCGCCTTCGACGGCGATGTGTCGGTGGCCCCGACCCTGCCCGACACCCCCGCCGGCGACCTGGTGCTGGCGGCGGGCCCGGTGGAGATCGGGCATTTCATCCAGGTGACCGGTTTCAGGATGGCCCTGCCATGAGATACCGTCACGCTGAGCAAGCGCTTTTTTCAGTCGGCGAGCTTTGGCACGAAGGGTTTTCGAGCCTTGGCGACGGCGTAGACGGC
>MDTG01224982.1_pt1 | contig 25955 bp, 7 predicted proteins | sample 811421 | NCBI WGS metagenome assembly MDTG01 (sample SAMN05326645, study PRJNA326480) | marine metagenome | isolation source: seawater | place: Pacific Ocean: South East | collected 2011
ACATTTTTTGCAAAAATTCAAAATCACTTTGCAGAATTGGAACAGGCTTTAGTAATTGTTTGGTGCCTATTATTGGTCTGAGAATTAGTCTAAACATATTATCTACACCCACTTCAGGTAAAAACAATATGTCTGGTCTGGTTGGTGGGCGTGAATCTATAGAAATATTTTTTTTAAAATATGGTGCCTCTATTAATGCAAGATGATTAGTCAACATAGTTTTCATCATATAGTATTGATCTAGGAAAGCATCTTCATTTCTTTCGTTTGATTCCGCATCCTCGGCGGGCGCAAGATATGATGTTTTTCCACGGGGCTCAAATCTTGGATCGTAAGATAATCTAGAAAATGCGCTTTGCGGGTAACCTACGCTTCTATAAAAATATTCCAATCCTAAAACTGCATTTATAGTAAAAATTGAATATTCATAGCTTTTACCTGGTATAACTTGAGTATCAAAGATCTCAAAAAATCCATATTCAGGATCAATAAATTGAGCGATGCCTTGTGGTGGAGGTGTTGGGATGTTTGTTTGATCATTGTAGATATAAAATGTTTTTATTAACTCTCCTGTTTCTGTATCTTTTTTTAATATTTTGTAAGCTATTACTTCAGAATGTGCATTTAGCCCTTCAAGAATAGATTTAAAAGATCTAGATTTATCCGATAAATATTCTCTAAGATCATGAGTCGCAAAATTAATGGACATTCTTCTTGCATTGAGGCCACCGCCGGCGGTGCCAAGTGGATAATGATTTAATATTGATTCTTCATATTCTTCTGATTCTAAAAGGTCTAAATGCTCAGGAAGCAAATAAAAGAAATCTTTTACTTTTTTGGGAGTAGTGAAATTTCTTATTTCATCTCTAAGGGTCCTGGTCGATATGGATACTGCATTTGGATTTTCTCCTTCTATTCTAGCAACTATATCATTATCTATAATCTGTACAAAGGTTTCATTAAAATTTTCTGCCTGATGGAAAACATCTAAAATATATCTGGCTAACTTGCGATGTTTAAAAATTTCAGCCATTGGACTTGGGTGATTTTGAAATTTTATTTTTACATGTGTGCCTAATTTACTTTTGTATGTAGGATTAGCGGTTATAGAAGAGTTTACACTTCTCAGATTTTTTGCGTTTTTATCAGAAAATTTTACAACATCAGAAATTTTTTGTGTATAATTTTCAGCGGCGCCACCGAGTTCAATGTGTCTATAATACGAATATATATCTGTCTCTTGAATTTCTGTTGTTTGAAGCGGCGCAGATAAAATATCTTCTGTTTCAATTAGATCCTGATCTAATAATGATCTTAAATTTTTTCTATCCAACATTTCATTGTAAGAGTTGTCTCTTTTTATAACCGCGTTTATCCTAGAAAAATTACCAGCTTTTATGTCTCTAAACTTTTTATTTTCTATATCATAAGATGCCGGCGCAATAAAAACATAGTCTTCATATACTTCATTAGTTTTTATAATTCCATCTTCATCATTTAGATATATATTTTGAGCGGACTCTTCATTTTTAGGTCCGAAAAACCAATGATCCAAAACGGCTTCAATTTTTTCTGGTATGAATTCTCCGTTTGATTCCTTAAAGAGGCCAGTTGTCAGACCATCACCCCAATATTCTCTTGTATCAGATGCACTTTTCATTACCTCAAGTAACCCATCGTAATGAAATCTTAACCCCATATGCGTCTGAAAAGACGGGGCTATTCTCCCTGAAGGTAGAAAGAGGTCCTCTCTCCAAACATAATGCTCAAACGGGCGATGATTTTCAAAAGCATCTTCAGAATTAGATGTTATTTTATTATAATTGTAAACAGTACACAGTCTGTCATCAGGATCTAATGTATTGAGCTCAAAATCAAATACTTGTGCAGATGAATCTTCGTTAGAGGATCCATCTCTAGTCATTAAATGTTTATATCTTAGCTCTGCATTATCACTTTCTTGAATCCAAATTTTATTTAACATATGCCTAAATTTATCCCTAGGAGGAACGTCAACTGTTTCAGAATTTTTTAAAAACTCTTCTCTTTGCATAAATGGTCTGGCTCTATTTGTAACACTCGCTGGTTCGACAAGTTGCCGGTACCTGTTGGGATATGAAATATTAAAGTTTAATTCTGCAGGTGTACGTAAGCCCAAACCAAAATTTGGATATCGCGCAGCGGGGTAATAGTTTGATGTATCTATAATGTAGGTTTGTCGCGAATACGCCTGGATTCTTGCTGATGTTTCTCCACCATCAGATTGCCATGCAAATATTGGCTCATCGGTTGAATAAGATGGGGGTTGTGATGGTATTGGTGGCACAGAAGAACCACCAACTGAAGTCTGCTCCGGGGCTTCTAATAATTCGCATGGGTCTTTTATTTCGGTCATTATTATAATTATACCTCTAGTAAAAATATGTTATTAATTGGCAAAGTATTGCTAGTAAATACATTATCAAATTTCATTAGAACATAATTCTTATTTTTTGTTGTTTTTTTAATGGTAATATTCTTAACACTAATATTTTCTTCATAAATTCCAGGAAGTACCACGGTTAATTTTGAGGCATATTCATCCAACAAGGACTCACCTGTTGGCATTTGAGTATCTTTGTTTACGCTAAAAACTTTCCCTCGATACTTACTTTGGTAAAATTTATCTTCTGATAAGTTAGATATTGTTTTTTCTGATGTTTTAATTGTAGTCATTAAAGAATCATAAATAGGTCCTAATTTTTGTCTGATTTTAGTTTCTTTTTTGTATTGCTTGTCTACTTCTTTTAACACAAGGTCTTTATCTTCAATATTTTTACTTACATTTATAATAGCTTTCTGGACCTCTTCCGCCAAAACTGGTGTAGACTGACCATCAAAATCTTTGTCTAAATCTGTCAATTTCTTTTCTTTAAACAATCCTTTTCCTTTTACTTTAATTTTCATCCCGGATCCAAGTTGTTGAATTTCATTTGTATATGATATGGGATCCTTGGCTATTTTTGATTTTCTTTTAGAATCTTTATGAGATAACACAGCTAATTTTATTTTTAAATTGCTTTTTTCAATCGGATTTCTAACCTCAAGATCTTTTGGAGATATAACTTTATTAGCTGTTAACTCTGATAATTTTTTTTCTACTATTTTTGCACTTCCAAGAAAATCCTTGTTTTGGTATTTTTGTCCTGATATGGTTAACACCTCTGCTGGATTATAGGCGTCTTCATAAGATAGAGACAATATTTTTTTTAAACTTAAAGATAAATTGGAGCCCGGGATTACTAAGTTGCTTCCTAATCCAGGCAAATAATTTATTAATAATTGAGTTTCACTAAATGCTTTTGCCTTAATACCTGTCTTAAAAATTTCAACAATATTACCAGGAATAGCGCCAGTCAAATTAGAACTTGAGAATTTTTTCATTTTTTTCTCATTATGTAACCCTGCTTTGCTTTCAAAAAGTTTACTTAATGATTCTAAGTTTGTTAAAAATTTACTTATTAAACTTGTATCTAAATTTATAGATGTTAAATTATTGATTAGAGAGTTTTTCTTTTCAAGATTAACACTTTTACCACTTAATATTAAAGAGGTTTCATAGTACGTTTCAACCGCTGATTTTATAAAATTTCTATTTTCTATATTAACATTACTTTCTTTATTATTTTTCTTACTTCTCTTAACTTTTGATTCATAACTTTGTTTTTTTATTTTTACAGTTTGTTTTTCTAAATATTTTTTAAATTCAATTATTAAATTATTCAAAGTTTTTTGTTTATTTTTTAATATTCTATCCATACCATCTATAATTTCTATTTTAACTTCGTAAGTATACACGCCTTCTGTTTGGTTATGAAATAAATCAAAATCTTTAAAAATAAACTGCCTCATATACTTACACTCAGGATGCTCAAAAACCAAGCCAGATGGTGTCATTGCAGACAAAGAAATTTCCCTAATTTCTCCATCTAAGGTTCTAAATGTTTTTAGTTTGTTTTTTAACCGGTTTAAATTTTCAACATCTATAGAAGTAACAATATTCTTAATTTTGCTGTTTTTTGAGAAATTTGTATGCTCAAAGGTTCCTAGTTTATTTTTTCTATCCGGGCGGTTGGATATTCTAGTTCTTGATATTTTTATATTTTTAATTTCTGATATATTTAACGCCTGATTAATAATTCCTAAATTTCCATTTTCATAATGATAGTTTATTAGTGGGCCGTGTTTAGACCTATATCTCAATAGTGACATAAAATCTACTCCAAAAACTGACATATAACAATTATTGTATTTACTTTTAGAATATGAACTTTGTTGATTTGTGGGTATCGAGGAGATTATACTCATAGTTTTGTCTCCTAAACTATAAAAAAAACTTTTTTTATTTTTTTCAAGAACTGTTTTTGATGCTTTCAATAATGATGCAGTGATCTCTGCCTTGCTAAGAGTGTTGCTTTTTTTAAAATCATGCTTTATAAGACCCGTACCAACGGCGGAGCTAGAAAAAGATTTCGGAATCTCAACTATAGGTTTTGATTCCTTTTTTTGACTGATTAAATCATCTGATACAACTTTGTAATTATCAATCTCTCTAACTAATAATTCTTGACCCATTTGACCGGGATTATGGCCAGCCATCCAGCCAACATAGCCGTTTGGACCTGGGTTTTCTGACGTGTGATAATGTGCTGGCCCATTGTAAGGTAATGATCTGTTTGGATCTATATTGCTTTTTGCAAAAAATGCATTCCGCTTTGCAGGCGGTAGCAGGCCGTTGGCAGTCTGCGTTAACAATAATTCATATTGTATATCTGACCCATCTGTCATAATGTAAGTCTCTAAATCTGATGATGTATTTTTCAACTGTATAAACGATAGTAGGTGTACGTTTTTTATTTCTGATTCTTCTTTTTCAGATAAATTATTTATTGAAAAAGTTTGTGTTCCTGCTGTAAACAGAAGTTTTTCAATGCTTTTCTTTACATATTCTTTTTTTAGTGTTTGGCCGTTTTTTATTACCTCTGCAATGGGCACCTCTTTTACAAACTTTTTATTAGTATTTATAAATTCTGTTAAGGCCAAGTGTCTTGTTCTTACGTTTTGCAATCCAGGAAGAAAATCTTCTGTTTTAGTTGTCAAAATTAAGAATACTATATTTGCCCCTGTTAAATCTTCATATGTTTTTTTATAGTCCTCTATTGATTGGACTGATCTTTCGCTTAAGTTAAAATCGATATTAAAATTTAATTCAGGGTTTCTGGAAATTTTTACTTTAGAAATATTTATCAGGGGCAAGTTTTGTCTATTATAAATCATTACTGTTCTCCAGTCCTATACCAATTATTAAGGCGACCAAAAGTAGTCTCAACTTCTACTACATCTTCGTCCGTTTTAATTATAAAAAGTTTGTTTATGTCATCTATATTTTTTAATCGCTTTAAACCATCGCCTTTCAGAAACTTTTCATCTTCATTTTTTTCAAATTCAGTAATCTCATAAATTTCTAATTCAAAATTTGCTAAGTTATAATAAGAATTTCCCTCCTCTAATGATAACAATATTTTATTACCCAGAACTTTTACTACAGATTTATCTAAAAACTCAACTCTTTCAGAAGTTAAATCTATAAAATTATTAGAATTATTTAATCTTCTTAACTCTTCTGATGTTGAAACAATACCCGGGGTTCTTGTAATTTCGTACAGGTTATTAATCTTTAGTTGTGGTATTTTTTTATAAATACCAGACGATGTATGATGCAAAAATTTAATTTCTTTATTTCCAGAAGAATCTATTTTTTTTAAATTTTCACCGTATGATTTCAATTCAAAAAAAGCAGATTCACGAGAATTAGATTCATAACTAGATAAAGGATACAGTAATATTCTATCTTGTTCTTCTAGGGAGTAAAATTTGTTATTTGAATAAGCTTGCCCTGGAGGGGCCTGATTATGTATTGAAAAATCTTCCTTTAAAAATTCCAATCTATTAATAGGCATGTTCAAATTAGACTTATTCCGAGGAGTTTCTTTTAATATTCTATCCTCTACTTTATTTTGTGCTTCAAATGTATCATTTGGGTTTGGTTGATTATATATAATATCATCATCAAAAAACTGATAGTACACTGGCTTAAAGTTTCCTTTAGCCAGAGAATGTTTTCCAAACCTTGTAAGTTGTATATCTATTACCTCTTCTTTTTTATTAAAAAAAGACATTTGTTACTCCTTTATATAAGTTATGTATATCGAATCAGTACTATCAATATTGTAATTAAATGTTATTGTAGTTCCGGACAATACATAGTCCATAGAAGTTCCGGATACTTGCAAAACACCATTAACATAAATAGATTCTGAATTTATTTTTATTTGATATCCAGGATCAACAGGTATAGTAAACACATTAGCAGGATCCGGAAGAGAATCGGTGTCTGACTTTACTTCTTGTCTTATAACTAAATTATTTAAAACACTTGTTTCTGCAGCGGTATCCGAAACAATAATTTGCGTGATTGTTTCTGATGCTTCAGAGTCTATACCCGTCGACGTTATTTCATCTGCTCTTGAAATTATTGGCTGTTCAGACTCCTGTTGTTCGCTAGAGTTATTTATTCGCGAGTAAAAATCTACTTTACTTTCCATTTTTATGTTCTCTATCAAAGAAAAATAATCATATGGCCAATTATAAGAATATTTTTTAAGTAAATCTTTTTCTATATCTTCCTTAACACTAGTTGACAATGCTTGCTCAACAAGGATCCCGTTTACTGATTCGAGATCTTCAGCGAATCTAGGAATTGAAGAATTTTTAATTTCTGATAATTGCTTATTAGATCTATACTTAACTTTAAAAACTAGCCATCGAATATTGTTATCTAAGAAAATTTCATAATTTTCATAATTTGATTTGACTTCCAGTTCTTTAGGAAGAAACGAGGTATCTAAAAATCCTGTTATATATTGCGTATCACTATTTCTTTGAGATTTTTGAATACTACTTCTCTTTAGATTGCCGCAGCCGGAGTCTGATCTAGGATATAAATTTTGCCACACTCTGGCTAGGTCTTCTTGATTTAAGATGCTCTTAAACTGAAAGAAGTACATTACATGAGGGGATACTTTTTCATTTTTTATAAAGTCAAAGTGTGGTGGTAATACATATTTATCCATCATCCTTAATTGATATGCTATACTACTAACCGAATCATGACCAACTGAATCAAACCAATCTAAATAGTCATTTTCAATTTCTTCTATTTCCTCTTCTAATTTTGCATTCTGCAGGTTAAAAGAAAAAATATTTTTAATTTTGTTATTGTAACTTCTGGCTTTTGCTAGTTCTGTATTGTTTAAATCAAAAAGTTGTATTTTATTTGTTTCTTTTAAATAATATGGTATTGCTACAACAGATTCTGATATAATCTTTTCTTTTGCAAGAATACCTAATTTTTTTGATTTTATCGGTTTTGCACCATAATTCTTATCTGATTTTACATTTTTGTCTATAAATCCTAGTTCTGATGCAAGATCTCCTTTGTTATTGGAAAAGTCCTCTTCTCCTGACTCTACAGATAGATAATATCCCTTTAATGAAGAATCATTTAAAATATTACCAGATTGATGCCACATGCCAGTAGAAGCTGTTAGGTATGGAATATTTGTATTGGTTAAAATTTCTGAATAATTACTCATTTTTCTTTGTTTCCAAGGTGATCCAGTAACATGAGTTACTTCCCCCGAGGATAAGTTTAGAGCCGATACTTTACTGTTTGTAAAGTCTAGTATAGGCGTTTCCCACTTTGGTTGTATTATCCATCTGTATTTTTTATTTTCTTTTTTAGCCGTTCGAGTTCCATCTTCCTTTAAATCAAAATTATCACTATACAAAGAAACATAATTTTTCAAATCTATACTAGCTGAAATTGACATTGCATGGGTAAAATTGGTTTCCGATTGCGATTCTACAGAAGCAGAAATATTATAATAGGTAATATCACAGTTTTCTATTATAGTGGGTATCGTATAATTTGAAGAATCTGGGGGTGTGAATGAAATTTCTGCGTATGGTCTTGTTCCAGGATCTAAATACGGTGGAACAAATGGCAAAAATCCGTGCGAGTCGGCTTGAGTTACAGTCGTTTGTGACAGATAAGAAAGGCCCTCTTGTTCTGAGCCTCCGGAAAAAGTAGATATAACTCCCCCTGTCATAGCCCCTGTACCTGTTATTGTTCTAGTATTCCCTAAAATACCAGGATTTGCGAGAGTTAATTTAAGTAAGTTACCAACAACAGATGTACTTATTGAACCTGCATGACCAGTTTTTCCAGAAACGGCAACCCCAAGCTCACTAGCAAGAGCACTTGCTGTTTTAGAACCTTGCACTTGTACAATAATATTAGATGACCCATCAGAATCTCCTGTATTAAAAAACACTGCATTTGTTCCGTTACTAAAGCCGGCAACTCTTCCAGAAAAAGAATTAAATTTTCCAGATCCCACAATTGCTATATTTCCTGTGGTGCCGGAAATAGATTGAGTTAAAGTCAAAACTCCATTTCCAGAATTAAAACTACTCAAAATACTCCCAGCGTGGCCATTTGAACTAGCTAGAGCAGTTTGAAATTTTGCTGCGGCGCCGTTAGCTGTATCGGAAGACGATAGTTGAACAATAATTTTTCCCGCGGTCAAATCACCGGTGCTTCCCAACTTTGTTGAGGTGGTAAAAAGATAAGTTTTAGAACTCTTGGATCCTGCACTTCTAATTGTAATTTCTGAATTGTGTAGCGATGACCCAGGAATATTAAAGGTAATAGTTGCCGTTGCGGCCGCTGGGTCAGTTGTGTTTCCATTTGAAAATTTATAAGTTTTTGCAATATTATCATAATCTATTAATGTTAGTGTACTATCATGTATTGATAAACGAGTAATACCAGTAAATGTTATAGTTCCTTCTGCTGCAGCTCCAGATGTAAAACTAGATTGTGTTTCATATCTTGTTATTGGGACATCTCCGTCATCAACTGGTGGGCCGAAAGCGGAATGGCGATCGTACATAACTACATCCTGATTGTTTAAATACACCCTCATTTTATAGGTGATGCCGCTTTTTAAATAAGGATTAACAGCATCAGATATGTGAGTTTGTACTTTTTCATCTTTCAAGAAAAACCCTATTGTTTCTGCTGTAAAGTTATTTATTGCACTCTTGTAGGGTCTCATTGAGTTCGAAAAACTTTCTTTTGTAATGCTAAAATCTATTGCATTTTTTTCTTTTACTTCTAAAGTGTTAAGATTTCCAAAAACCGCTGGCCTAGGTAGTACCCTAAGCCACTCTGCAGATCCATAAATTAAACTAGCGCTCGGATGAGGCTCATTGTCATAAATCACCTCGTCTATTAGTCTTTCTGGTGCTAGAATATCTTCTATAGAAACCCTTCGAGATACAGAGCCTTTAATTCTTGGTATACCATTGTCAACTGTTGAATTTATGGCTGAACCCGTGACGCAAGTGGCTGAAGTTAAGTTTAAATTAGAAAAGCTAGTAATAGAAACATCTACATTATTTGCTTCTATGTGACTTAAAGCTGGAGACACACTTGAAGAAAATATAGGATAATCAACAGCTAGCCCAGACTTTATTGAATTAAATAATACTCCTGGTGCAAAAAAAGGCTTAATTACTTGTGATTTAGAGTTTTCTATTCTTAAGTTAAGATATTCAGTTGCTTTATCTTCTGATATTGCATCATTTGGTATATAAGTGGATAAATAACTATTTTTATGGAGATAATTTCTATGAAATATTTCTGAAATCTGTACTGCTCTCTCTGCAGGATAAAATCCCCTATAAGGAAGTAATTTTAAATTTGCTTGACATCTTAGCGTTAATCGCCCAGGGTACATATCTGGATGTGACTCTTCAATATTTTGTACTAATGGCTTAAAATATTTCATAAATTCTGAATTTGAAAAACTCTTAAAAAAACTTAAATTTTCTTCTTCGGAGTTTGATGTGGAAAAGGTCGACCCAGTTAAATCTAAAAAGTTCTCTGGGGTAGACGCAATATCTGGATCACTCGATAAATAAATATCTTCAATAAAATTACTCATTTTAAATTCAGGAACTAGTGAAAATCCCTGAGATAGATACTTTATATTCTTTGAAAAGTTAGAATAACTATCATAAAAAGGTCCAAAGTTTATAGCACCTGTAGCTTCCCACTTAGACTCTCCAGCCAAATAGGTTTCAGCATTATAAACTTGAGGAATCCTTCTATTATAAATAGGAGCATATGGAGGGGCGCCTCTTAGGCCATTATATCCTAAGGGAAATATACTATAATCATTTTGTAAAATACCCTCATTTCTTTTACCCTGATCTCTATTTGATAAAAATGTATTTTGAGATTGAAAATAAGAAGCAGTTATATTGACAGGCACCAAAGAAAAGTCCTCTCTTGAGTCTAGAACCCATTTGCTAGATTTTATAGGCTGCACATTTGATATGTTAGCAGAGGAGCCTGTTGCATTAAGATCTATCTTATCATAAGAATTAAAATACGATTTAACAAAATCGGTTTCTACACTTGTTGGCGAAGCTGTTTGGAAAATCTTTTGTTTATCATTGTTTGTAAGTGGATTATTATAAATTATATTACTGCCAAGAACTAAATTTCTTTCAGAACGATTATCTTTCCAACCAAAGAAACTATAATGCTTTCTCTCTATTGAGTCATTAATATAAGAATTTACTGATTTTGGATACAATGTTTCTGTATAACTTAATTCTCTTATTGTATTAGCTTGATTAGAGGGTTCTAGAAAAATATTAATTTTAGACAAGTTTTGATTTTGGAAAAAGTTTGGTTCCTTGTCTCTTATTTTTATAGATAATTCTTCATTTGAAAATCTAGATATACTAGACTGCACAGATGCATCCATGCTAACGGTTACTGAGTCTGAAACAAGATTATCTGCTGTACCTTGGAGCATCATTGAATGAAATGGAATTTCTGACTCCCAAAACATTTTAAGAGTTCTCTGGGGTATTAAATCAGGAACTTTATTATTAATCACTAAACCGTCGGCGCTGATGTTTTCAAAAAAATGTTTACTTGCTTTCAGAGGGTGGAATCTTGTTGATACAGATGGCTCTTTAAATGTTTCAATTTTTCTATCATTTTTGATACCTGAATTATATTCGACAGTGTTTTGATAATCAAAAACAGTACCTGGTTGTACCCTTGCATTTGGTTCATTATCTCTAAATACGATAGATATTTTATTGTTCTTTATATTTTGCTTAACTATGCTATTTTGCTCATTTCTTATTTGTTTCCAAGAGGGCCAGCCATATGGGCCATTTGCATTTATTAACTGCTGGTTTAAATTTCCTGATGTATAGTTTTTTAAATTTGCATCATCTTCAATTTCATAGTTTGTTACAAAGTTTAGACTAGAAAAAGTTAAGCGGACATCATCCGGGTTGGCGATATCGTCTACTAATGATTGCGACAAAAAATTTATTGTTTGACTAGATTTAACATTTAAATAATTACCAAATGTATGCTGATATGGAAAGTTAGAGTTTTTCTTTAAGAACTCATAAACGTCATCTTCTGAAGAGTTTGAAATCCAAGAGTAGCCAAAATCGTTTGATGGAATACTATAATTTACAAATAAATTATCTTCTCTAGACTCATTTCCATTAGATCCAATAAATCTCCTTGTATTTCTATGTGTTTTATGAAAGGCTCCTGCATCTACAGAGCCTGATCTGATTCCAAATCTTTTTGAAGGTATTGAATATAAGGTATTTAATACATCTCTAACATTTCTATTTTTATAATTTATCGTATTATATATTGAATACTCTTCTGATTCCCTATCTTTACTAAATGGTGCAGATGTTTCTGGTCCTGGTGAGGAAAAACTATTTACAATAATATGACTGCTTTTTTGCCGATCACTAACTTTAAAATCAACAAGATCAAGAATATAATTAGAGGTTGTCAAAGGACTATTTAAGAAAGAATTTCCCTCTTTTTTAATATGCCTGTTGTTTGCAGATCTACTGTTTGATAAAACAATTTCATATTGATTTTTATAGTTCCCATTTAAATGATTAGCTACATTATAACAAGGAGAGCCAGCTGATCTCCTGTAATTAAGAGGTGAGTCACCTGGCTGACTGATAATCAGCCCATCTGAATTTTCTTCAATTTTATAAGCTTCTATTCTTTTATCAGAATTATTAAATTTATTTCTCCTGTGCTGATAACCCCCTACAAATTCTCTAACCCACGGACCCTGCATTGCTTCATCATCAAGATGATTGTTAATTATTTTCATGCCTGATAGTGTATTTTCAAAATCAACGCCTTCACTAGACTTAATCAATGAAAATGGTAATTGTTTTTTATAGTCTTTTTTTGTACTTTTTCGATCTGTCCCCAAGGTGTGTGATTCTGCATTTAAAAATACTTTTTCTTGTAGTGATAGATCTACTGTTCTAGTTTGTTCCCTAAAAGTATCTTTATGTATTTGGATACTTTTACCTTTTTTGATTTCAGAATCTGTTATTGATAAAAGTCTAGGATCTTTTTTATTAAGATCAATTTTTTCTACTTTTTTTATTTTTGTTTTTTCAACTTTCACTGTGCTCATTTTATATACCCTTTTTAAGATCCAAGTCTAATTGCTTTTACATCATCATTATCGCGGCCGTTAGTTTTATTATTTCCTGATGTTCCTGATGTTCGTATTCTTGTACGTGTTGCGTTTTGGTTTTGATCTTGTTCTTCTGCTATTTCAGGAGCCATTCTTGACCAAGCTTCCTGTATAGAGGTGTTTTGCGCTCTACCCTCTATTTCCGCTCCTGTTCCGTATAATGTTTTTAATATTGGCATTTTATGATTATATTTATTTCTTTCTAAGACATGGCTTTCTATCACATTTTCTATACCAGTATTATGTTGCGCTAACGCAGGTACCAATTGTTCTAACATTCGTCCCAAACTGTAATCTATCCACCTGTAATATTCTACGAATCTTTCAAATTGATTATCATTTTCTACGTTTTCAAAAAATCTTTGTCGCAGATGAGATAAGAGTTTATAATCTTGCCTATATTTATTTACTGGCTCTCCTATTAGATTATTCATTGGGCTCATATTTGATAGAAAATTTATCATATCTTCTGAAATTTGTCGATAAAAGCTTTTCTCAAAAGATATTATCTTACTTTCATCGAAAACATTTACTTTAAATTTATCAAGTTCTGTCTTTTTAACTTTAACTTCTTCTGAAGTCTTTACAAGTTCTGGTATCTGGGGCTTTGCTATATTAATATATTCTGTACTTAACGAGGTAGAGAATATAGAAGAATCTAATTGTGTTGTCTTAAACGGATATTTGGATCCAACAATTTTTCCAAATGAATTGGTGTTTGATACAGACCCAGATGCAAAATCAAAAATCTCTATTATACCATTTGTGGGCACTTTACTTATAGCAGGCGTGTCAATTTTAAAAATAAGTGATCTATGAGACATTGAATTGTTGCTGTTATCTGTATATCCTGTTGCATACCTATAACTATCTAAAAGACCCCACCCATTAATGTTTTGAGATAATTCTTTCAAATCTGTATCAGGTAATGCCTGATTCCACGCCTTCATATTTAAAAATTTAAAATCAGCTTTCCTAACCGTGGAACCAGTTACATTCTCCAATTCAGCACCAATAAAAACTGTTTTATCAGATCTTATAAACTCTTGATATTGATCGTGAGTAATAGAGATAGTTTTTTTAAAATGATTTTGCAGGTTATCTGCAATATAATTATGGCCAGAAAATATCATATGATATTGGGGATCGGGGTTTGAAGCTGTTAAAAACCTGGCGTCTGCTGATCCGGAGCGAGAGATCCTGACTGATAAGTTCCACCTTGAATTATCATATACTTCCTTTATAAAAGGACTTTCTACACTACCAGCCGAGCAAGTTAATTCAAACTTAGCATTTTTGGATAGAGCACTAAGCTTTGCAACATTGACCTGGATTTTTCCAGCATCTGGTGAATTTATAACAAACTTTGGCTCAGTTTTATCTATTGCTCTAACCCCAAATATACTTGTCCTTAGTGGGTGGTCGTCATCACGGTTTTTCCTAGGAAATATAAAATTACCCTCAAAAGTCATATGACTTTCTGGAAGAGGATCAGAATTCTCTCCAGAAACTGGAACTGAGTATATATAATTTGTTTCTTCTTCTAATAATTTTTCCGGTTGACTATTATCCGCAGACATGTACAAGACAGAACCAGACGCTTTGGAAAAATCAAAACTATTAAATTTTGTTACTTTTACACTCTTATATTCGCTACTTAGATCAATTTCTGAGTTTTGCCCATAAACATTATACGACACTAGATTCCTGTCTATACCCCAACAGGACATTAGTTGATCAAAGGATTTTTCATTACCTTTCTTCTTTAAAATAGAATTAGCTGCTATAAGTACATTATCTAAGATAAGCCTTTTTACATCTATGGGATGCATAGTTAATTTTACATTTCCCACTATGTTTTCAAAATCGTCTTCTGGATTTATATTTAATTCTAATGGTAGAGAGTCAACCTGAAATCCCAGTTTTTCAAGATTTTTTCTTGGAAAATCTATTCTGTTTCCCGGCCAAATGTCAAGATCCTTTATAGAATCAGAGCATGAAAAGAAACCTGACTGGTCCGGGTTTGTAACTTCTTCCATATTTTGTTCTGATTGACCTAGAGAAGTATGATTTGAGTCAAAATTTTTATTTATTAAAAACTTTATAGAATCAATGTTTAATTTAATTTCGTCAAACTCTTCAGCTAACATGTTTAAAAGTATATAAAAATCACTTTTTTCATTTTTTTCTTTTATGCCATAAGGGTCATTGGCCCAAGAAGGTATCATTTTCATAATTGAGTTATGATTGTTCTTATCGTAAGATTTGGCTATCTTAATCAACTCATCTATTAATGTAAAAACCCTACTATCTTGCTCTAATAAGGATAAATCTGGTGTTTCCTTATTAGAACTCACAGAGGACTGGTCAATGGCTGAAGTTGACTCTCTTGTTGACGAGGTATAATTAGTAATCTTGCCTATCAAATCATTACCTGAATAGTCCATAACATGAGAATCCAATATATTATCATTTAAAATTGTTTTATTAAATTTATAATATACACCCAGTCTACTAACATAATCGTCTTCCTCTAGATCACTAGCAAAAACTTTTTGATCAAAATAACGATTAAGTTGCCTATTGGTCCTCTGGCCTTTCCAAAATCTAAATTCGTCTAAAGAGCCGGTAAGAGAGCCTTCAGAAGAATTAATTTTGGCACCGATAGTGCCAGCCATATACGAGTCCTGCGCGCCTAGAGGAGTACCAGGAGAAACAGATTTTGTATCATTTTTTTTCCCGTCCACAAACATATCAACATAAACATTGCTTCCAGATTGATACGCCCTAAATGCGTAGTGATGCCATTTACCATCAGCAACTGATGCTTTTGTTACTCCTTCTCCTATTTGCATGCCGTTGAGTCCATGAGATCCCGACTTATAGTCAACGATAAAAGGTGAGGTATCTGTGGGTATATTAGTAAGATATACTCTGAAACTTGCCGGGGCTTCGGCAACATGCGATGGGTGAGACCCTACCTCAAACAGAGTTTCTTCATAGGGAAAATCTGCTTTCCAATCAGTTTTTTTTAACCAAAACTCAGCTGTGTTTCCCTTATCTGGGTCAATTTTTAATGCAGATTCGCCTTTTTGTAAATTACCAACATATTCTGATCCTTGGATTTTTTGAGGACCCCCAAAGAAATTGATGTATTGATTATTGTTAAATTTTAAATGACCGACAGAACTGGGCCAATGTTTTTCTACTATTGCAACTTCCAGCGGAGCAGATGATGTATACCAGTCTAAAGTTTCTTGCTGGGTTCCATCAAATGGATAATAATTTATGATGTTATAACTTGCGTTATTATATCTCATTTCGGCGGAACTAAAAAAACAAAAAGTCTTTGGATCTTTTGGTATAATTCTTGGCTTAAAAGTATTTTTATACTCGTAAAATTTTCTTAAAGAATCATCATTATCTAGATTTTTAGAAACTAAAGAATTTTTTTCGTTTTCTTTAAAGAAAAATTTTTCTCTTAAAATGCCATTTTTCTCTAAATCATCATAATACTTTTGACTATATTTATTATATTCTGTCATGGGTCTACTCTAAATCTAAATTTATCATTAAGTTCAAGATATTTTGATCCATCCTTTCTTAAAAAACTAATCTGGTACATATAATTTTCTTCAAAACACGACATATCTAAATCAAAAAATGAGCCCTTGGAGTTGTATGAAAGCTTGGAATAAAGTGGCGCACTAGATGTTGAATAAGAAATTACTTCATAATTATCTGCAACTCTACTAACTTTGTAATACATCTCTTCAATTAAATCAACAGATGATCCTGTCGTTGCAACACTATAAATATTTGGATTCCAATTTTGTTTTCTAGTGTGAACTTTTAATGTTACTGATTCATATTTTTTATATGAAGATTTTAAGTTAGTTATATTTGCAACATAACTATCCTCTTGAACATAAGGGCTCGGTAGGATACTTGGGCTTGGAACAGAAGAATTATCCCACCTTGCTTCAATTACTGGTCTTTTAAGATAAAATTCACTCCCTCTAGCAAAAAACTTTTTTGTATAATAACTTCTTTCTTGGCTACCACCCTCTAATGAAGGATCTAATCTAATTAAAAAACCATAGTTGTTTAGATTAGCTGAAGAGTCTAACCAAGCTTCTACTATGTTTGTTACATCAACTAACAAGTCCTCTGTTCCCGACTCAAATGTATATGTTTTTTCATAACTAGAAGCGGCATTATAAGAGGCCCCAGGGGAGGACCAAGCAGTACCAAAACTAGAACTAATCCAGTTACTGGCGTCTTTATCAGTATATGTTTCCATATCAAGGCCGATGCCCTCATTCCAAGTGGCTGATATAGGATTGATTTTAACTGAAAAATTTGTTGGAGTTGTACTCATATGTTCCGCGTTAAATAATCTTAAATAAAAATTTACAGAATCTTTTGCAGGTATCTGGCTCGCTGCCCTAGCGGATGTAATCTCTGAAGTAGGAAACTGTATAAGAATGCGTGCATTTTCTGGTGATGACCCTCTCCCTCCGGTAAAGTCACTAACTGTTATGCCTGCATCCAAATCTGTGTTTGTTTGGTTTCCATTTAACCCTTTAGTGTTCTGTGTTATGGTAACCTTGTTGATTCCATCAGATATTGCAGAATAGCCAACGTTTGTTGTTGCATTGATAGCTAATGCTATAGCATTGGCGAGGGCAGTCTTTCCGGCATCGCCACCTCCAATGTCTTTAACTCCAACTGTCACTGAGGCACCGGAGGTTCCGGAACTGCTTGCAGGGGCAACCCCTGGATTAAAAATATAAGTGGTCTCTATGCCAGATACATCGACTAATTTGAACGCGTCGCCCGATGAGATACCTCCAGCTCCTGCAGAGTTGGTAATTGTTGCAGTCGCCGCTTTGAACTCAGTGTCAGAACCTTGACCATATAGAGAGAATATTTCTAGGATATCTGAAGCTCCCATATTTGAAAGTGTGGCTCTGGTTGTTTTTGTGGCATCAAAGGCGTTCGTTATTGTATTATCTGCATTTGCTTGAAATTTTTTAATAGACATTAGCTTACTTTTCCTTTAATATCTTTTTTAAATTTTACTTCCCAAATTGTATCATGAGGTACTAATATAGCACCTCCATCAAGTGATGTATGGCTTTTTATATCAATTAAATTATTAGAATATCCTACTTTTCCGGTTTGCGTTACTATTTTTACCTTGTTAACACGAGAAATAATTGAAATTGAATTTAGTACCTCTTCGACAAAGCCAATAGAAAAATGCTGACCTATTTGCGGAGTTATTAAATTAATCTCTCTAAATAATTCATTTCTTATTGAAGATACGCTTGTTACTGGATTCACTGCTCTCTTTAATGAAACGTCGAATTCTATGCCCAAATTTAATATTTTCGCATCAAATATATCTATAGAATCAGAAATCATACGATATTCATTTACCCAAGTTTTTAAATTTTGTTTTAATGCCTCGCTACATTTTTCTAATTTACCTTGCGCGTCCTCTGCAATAACAAACATATTTAAATTTCTTGTCAACTCATTACGGTCTTTTGAAACAGAAACTCTCTTTACTGACCCAAAAGAGCTTGGCATTAGGTAGGCGACTGTTTCATAATCGTGGGCGGTCACCGCGCGGGATTGAGCTTTTTTTGCTGCATGAATAGCTTGTGATAATTCTTGTGTTGATTCAAAATCCAAATTTCCGTTTATGGGTTCAGGGTTTTCACAAGATATATTATTTCTTATAAAATCTATCTTTTGTCTATTGCTTTGCTGAAGTATCTCTGAATCATCAAAAGATAATTTTAAACTTGAAACACTTGTAGTAGAATTTGCAGCTGCATTGGTATTCTCTACTGTATTTGCTCTATATGTAATCTCTAGCACCGTATTTTGCGGAGATACACCAAACTTATCTGTTGATAAAAGTTTTGCTGGATCGAAATCAGTATCATAGATATAATCTTGGCCTGGTCTTAGTAGAGCTATCTGTGAAGGGTCGGCAACGGGACGAACTTTTAAAGATTCCTCTGAACCATACCCAAAAACTAAAAATATCTTATCTCCCTCATATTCAACCATATATCTCCTAGGTACTGGAAAGGGCACTAATTTTGAAGATACCTGTGAATTTTCAAAATCAGAATCAGGAAGCGCCCTATAGATAACATTTTGAGACAAATTTTCTACCCTATAATATTCATTACCCGCCGAATCCAAAACTTTTAAAACCTCTGTAACATTTACATCTTTTATTTCTATTTTTAGAAATTTTTGATATTCTGGGACTGTTATGGAAAAAGACCTCTCCTCTCCAGAAACTACAGGAATGTCAATTTCATAGCTATAGTAAGTTATCCCTCCTCCGTCTTCTGAAAAAACTGTTCCTATGCTTTTATCTTCTGAAAAATCTGTTGTAACATCTTCTGTAGAAGTAAACTGCCCTCCTGTAATGCTTTGAAACTTTGTCCCTTTTAAAATAGAGTGTGTGTACCTTGTGTCAGGCCCAGAAGCTTGGTTGTTAACAGGCAAATGTGTTATTATTTTTATAATTCCAGCTGAAGTATAAGCATTAAAAACTGGCTTACCTGCAGTTTGTGCATGATAATTTAAAGAATAGGATGACCGGGCAGTCTGGGGGTAGTTTTCGTTTGCAACAAACTGTGTATAAAAGCCTAATTGTTCAGACATCATGGATATTAAATCTACCATCATTGAGCCAAAACTTGATTTGTTGAAGTCTGAGTATGCATTTGGGTAATGCGATTTCATTTTTGTAATTAATTTCTTTTTTACATCATCAAATACAACATTCGTAAAATTTGTATCTGTATTGTTTCTATCATTAAAACTCATCTTATATTATCTCTCCTCTAAATAACAACCTGCCTGCTAATCAAATCAGAGTCCAATCTTGGTGCCAAACTATTATTACTAATATTGAATTCTTTTACATTTATATAATCTACAACTAAATTAGTTAACTTATCCAGATATGCAATAATACTTGCAAATGTAGAATTTAAAATTATACAATTAATTTTTATTTTTATGTGATTATTATCGATGTCATCTTGACCTTGTTCAATATTTATTGAATGCAATTTTATGTGTGGCAAATATTTTTCTAATTGATTTATAATATTTGGACGAAGTGATTGTGCTATATTAGCTGATGATTGGTCAAATAGGTGCTTTCTAATACCTATACCTAAATCTGGATTCATTGGCCATTCTCCAGGGTTTGTCATCAATAGATTAATAAAATTTTGAGCTAGTGAATCACTTTTCTTGGTAATTGCATTATATGGTCCATACCTCTGACTATACTCTAAAGGGAATTGAGGTTGGTATTGTTTGGTTGAATTTATTGCTTTAAAATCATTTCTTTGAGAATTACTCATTTACTGTCTCCAATATTTAAGTAGTTTCTTCTTCTATATCTTCACACGGAATTGTTGGATTATCTTTTACACACTTACCCTGCTTCATTGCTCTATCCATATTTAATTCTGGTGTCATTAGTGCAAATAAGCCGAATGGAGAAATAGGGTGGCCATATCTTCCATGCTTTCCAAAATCATATTTTTTGCCTCTTAAATAATTTTCGTCTATATTTGCACAAGGTATTTTAAAAACACTGTTTAGATCTATAAAAGGCGCGTTCCCACTATAAATATATGATATTGTTTTTAAAATTGTTTTTTCTAGTCTACGTGGAAACTTAAATGGATTTGTATAACACATATAGTAATCGATTGGAGCACTAAAAAGTATAGAAGAGTACTTACCAGAATTAGTTTGGTGTCTTTTTCCGTTTGGTAAATATAGACCATTTGTTAATCTATTGTCTACTGTTTTGTATTTTAGATGGCTCATCCTTAAATGTTTTATATCACAATTCATGTAATGATTTCTCATCTCTTTATATGCTGGATCTAATTGAAAAGCAATTCCTCTTAACAGTATTGATGGTAATTGTTTAAATAATTTCCATAAATCACTAAAAAACTTTTCAAAAAAATCTTTTCCAAGCCCAGGCAGATCTGGTAGGCACGAAGGGTCGCTTGGATCACTTGGAAAATTTTTATTAAGGTAATCTTGAAATGAAGATTGATTCATGTTTACAAGATCATCTTGAAATCTTCTTGGAGTATTAACAATTTTTGCTATTGAAGATATCATAATTTTTGTTGCCTTCATAATATCTGGAACTGAAGAATAGCCTGATAATAAGCTTGTTGAATATACGCTTGCCATTGACATAAATCTTCTTATTGGAAATACATTTGTCATCACAAATTGAAAATCTTCTGTATCTGTTAATAGTTTTTTCATATATAATCTTGTATCTTCACTAGTCAAACTTGAATGTATCTGAGAAGTTGTTAAAGTACGGCCTCCTGATTGTTCGGATATTTCTATATTCCACAAATGACTACAATTTATCGGACTTATGTTTCTTGATACTCTTGCAAGATCAACTGTAGTCGCCGGAATTATTTCTCCAGTTCGCGAATGTTTTACAGTTACGAAACCTTTCCTCGCATTATTGGAGATTCTAATAGTATAGTCATCCTGGCCATAATCTGGAGAGCCGTCATTATAAAAACTATCTATCAAAGACTTTACTGGTGAATAATTAGCGTGACTGCTACTTGATTTATCAACTTCTAATAATACAAGCCTGTATCGATGATCTATTCTCAGTCCATTGACTATCCTTTTAACTGCTGATAAAGCGGCATCTGCTTCCAACGCGTTTGGACCTAGGCCGGGGGCGTCGACGCGATCAGGTCTAGACTCACGGTCCCAGTCTTGAGTCATCAATTTATCAAATAAAGATTGTACCCAAGTCTGAAAATTTTCATTAAACCAAATAATTGAGTGAAGACCGGATAGACCTCCTTCCTCTAAATTATTATGAGACATAAAATCAAGAGCGCTAGGGGTAAAGCTAATTGCTAAATATTCTTCTATATGAAAACTTCTTTGATCGCGGGTGACAAAGGGTAACACCCTTTTTCCTCCCTGCGTAGAAAAAAGAGGCTTTGCGGGATGTCCGGCAGGTTCATCCGCGGGTGATCTATTAAAGGGTGGGTCGATAATAGGCAATATATCTCCTAATTCCCATTCAAAAAAATCTCTGTTGGGTTGGTCTGGATTGAAAATTTGTCTTGAATAGTTTGGCAAATTTACCATTTCGTTTCTTAAAAATTTCTTTAAAGCTTCTCTAGGAAGACTTATTTGTTCGCTTTTCTCTAAAACCTCTTTCCATAAGGGATTTAGATTATTATTATTTTCTAACTCTGACTCTACATTTTTTAAAACGTAATCCATGAAAAATGGCTCTGTTACTATTGGTTCTATATCCCAAGCTGCATACGCAATTCCGCCTTTTAATAAAATTTCTATAAGACAAGCTCTAATAAAAGCTTTTACAGCAATTGTTTTAAGAGCTTTTTCAACAGGACCAGGAGTGTCAAAATCTCTCCTAAAAGGGGAATTTTCCGGGCGAGCAGACTCAAGGGCTACTTCAACTGCTGGATCTCCTATTATCACTTTATCAAATGCCAAAATGGATGCTTCAGATAGGCCAAACCTATTTGAAACACAGTTAGATTTGTATACTGGCTTTCCTGAAATTCTATCATCTAATTGTTCAGAATATTCAAAATTAAAAAATCTAGAATTATATAAATGAAAAAATACTTGTTCCATAGTTTTTTCTGTTGTTTGTTCAAAATTATCACGAGATAATTTTGTTAATATTTCTCTTTGCTGATCATCCGAGAAACTCGCAAGGTCAAAAGGAAACTCAAATTGATCTATTATTTTTTCCATTAAAAATTGAGCCCAAGAATCTCTTTTAGAGAAATTATTATCTCTTATTGAACTTCCTAGTTGTAGTTTTCCGGATGGACTGACAGTGGGTACCACATCGCAATATTTAAAAACAACTGAATCCTCTGGAAGCTGATTTAGGAAAAAATCCCCTTCTACGCTTATATCGTATCTATCGTATGGGCCGTCTTTTTCATATTCTTTAAGGTTTATAGAAGGCTTATAAGTTCCTGCTTGAAATTGTATTTTTACACTATTTTGTGATCTGCTATATTCTATCGATCCGGAATTTGCAAATTCTCTTGGCAACTCAGCAGACCAAGCAAAAGCATTTTTTAAATATGGCAAGTGTAATTCAATATTATTATTTGATCTTCTTTGCAAAATTTCACTTATGAGTTTACTTAAATGATTGATTCTTTCTGCCATTAAATTAAGTAATTTTCCACTCCCAGGTTCTTCAGCGCCATATTCACTCCAAAATCCATCAGTTTCTTTTTTTACTTGAGACATTGCAAAAAAATTATCAGCATTATCAAAACTAAAATTTGGTTCGTTTTCGCCGTTGTCTCCACCAGAATAGTGATTTATTCCGGTTGTTGATAATAGCGGCACTGATTGTGATTTGGTCTGTTCTTCACCTTCATCATCTATGTACTTATATGTGACATCTCTATATGCCTTCAAGGCTACATGAAACTCTTTTGTATTATCTTCGGGATCTGTGATGGAATCTATGAAATCATCATATCCAATATATAGATATCTGCCATCCGTAATTCTTTGGGCAGCGTTTTTTAGTCCTTCTATTTCTTCGGAGTCACCTAAGGTTGCCGCTAAAAAAACATCATGATATCCGCCTTCGTCGCCGGGGTGATTATTATATCTATTTGTAAGCAAAACTGGAGCAACATTATTTCTAGGGTCTGAGTAATATCTTCTTAAAATCGCATCTCCTTTTACTACTTCTGTTCTGTAAATTGCGAACAGTAAAGATACCAGGCCCGGTGTAATAGGCGATGGTGGATTAGTAGCTTCATCAATTAAGGCTTCATAGTGAGTTTGCCACCTTACTGTTTCTGTACCTAATATATTATATTGGTGATAAGATCTTTGTTTTGAAGATTCATAAAATGCTTCAAGCATACCAAAACAAGTTTCTTTATTTGGTTTTTCGGGCCAGGGATTATTTGCAGATCTTAAATTCAGACCCTCAAGATCATAATCGGCTGGTTCCTGAAGGTTTTGATATCCAAACGCCCTCTCAACTTCCTCGGTAGGCTGTAGAAACCAATAAAGCCTAGACCCTGCCTTAAATGGAGAATCTAATTTCTCCACAAAAGATCCAGCTTTAGTAATTGTAGCGGCTTTATAAAACATTGAATATGCAACATCGCCATCGACATCGATGCCGCTCAACGCATCGGTCTGCTCGAACTGCAATTGATATGCTTCTCTACTGTTATAATTATAGGTTTGTGGTTGAATTAATCCCGATGATTGCATGATAGCAACACCTGGGATAACGGCCACAGGATTGCCATTGATTATTACATGGTTATAATCATTTTTTGTATCATCGTTTGGTAGCTTCCAGTAAGCCTCTTCTGAAAATATAAGATTCCGGAAAAAATCTCTTCGGGATGTTCCTGAAAAATAAATAGCTGCATCAGCACCACGCGCATATATCTCATCGTCAGGACCCTGATAAAGAGACCTAAACATAAAGTTGTCCCTAATAAATGCTAAAAGCGCGCCGTGTTTCTGAGTTAGGCGTTCATCCAACTCAACCACATCTCTGTTATTATTTATCCATTCTCTCTCAGCCTGGCGGTATTGATTCCGATAAAATGAGCTTGGAAAAGTATCTTCATTTACAAAATCTCCGCACCTGTTATCATAATTAACTATTTCTGAAGTACCGTCACTCCCAATATCACCAGTCAACACATCTGCGTCGCCTGCAGATTCTAGTGCTCTTTCGCTAAGCTTATTATATCGCTGAGTTAAGCAATTGTCTACATAATATTGGTAACCTGAAATCGATCTGTCACGAGGCGGCTGTAGCACAGCATGATCAAGGCTAGTCCCTTCAGTGCCCTCGCGAAACTGCAAGCGGCCGTAACTATCTGTTCTAAATCCATGTTTGGGCCAGAATCCACCAGCCGAAACACCAAAATACTGCTCTGGTGTGGGGCGTCCGCGGCGGTCGACGCCGGCATGATGCGCAAGTTGATATGCGGACCTATAACTGATGTATTTACTTTCAAATTCATCAGTTTTTTGTGTTAAATAATCTTTTAAGTTTTCATGCTTTCTGATTATTTCTGAATATTCTTGCGTTGTTGGTGCCTCTGCTTCTACAGATTCGCTCATTTTTTGATGATAATATGTAAAGGATGATAATTGATGAATTGCAGACTCAAGCTGCAATGTCTCTATCTCTTCATAATCTTCATCTCCGGCGCGGGGTGCTGATGGGGACAATACCCTCATAGCTGGAATAAAGCTACTTAACGAGTTAATATAAGATGATCTTGCTGGTTCGAAAATGCCCGCCATTGCATTGTTCATTTCTTTTTTTAAATATGGAGGGTAATCAGAAACCATGGCTGTGGGGTCGCCCATTTTGAAAAAGTTTGGCGCGAGGGATCCCAAATCAGATCCAGAGAAAGCGCGCAATTGATCTGCTATGTCATCACGGTTCTTTTTGGCTATTTCTAAAGCATTGTTAAGTTGATCTTCGGACATATTAGGGTCGTCTGATAGAAGTTGGTTTCTGATTACTGATACTAAATCTAATGTGTCTTCACAGCTTTTCACAACAATATCTGGATTTTGTAAAACCTCACAAAGATCTGGGGGCAAATAAGCACCAAGAACTCCGAAAAAATTAACCAAGTCTTCCTCTGTCTGTATCTCTAGATCTAATCCTCTATTTTTTACTAACTTTATTAATGCATTTGTAGTTGCATTATCTAAGGTTTGGCCTTTAAGAAGTCGGCAAAGCTCATCTGTTGTTAAAATTGATACACTATCTTCAAAAAAGTTTTTTGCCTCTTCTTTGTTCTGATCTGTAATACCAGTTAATAACAATGAGTCAGCCATTGCTTCATTCCATAAAGGTCCAGCTAAAGAACCGGCGGCAATAAATTCTCTCAATTGTTCTTCACAAAATGGTATTGTCATTTTGTCTATTAACAATTTGGCAGCTGTACATAAAAGCCTTTGCAAAATTTCTTGAAAATTTTCAACTAAAAACTTATAAACTTCGCCCATCCATCCAATAATAGGTATTTTGGGTATTGGCGGCAAATAAAAAGATGGAAGTTTTATATCAAACCCTGGTAGTTTTATACATTTTACATAATCGCA
>MDTG01310347.1_pt1 | contig 25953 bp, 33 predicted proteins | sample 811421 | NCBI WGS metagenome assembly MDTG01 (sample SAMN05326645, study PRJNA326480) | marine metagenome | isolation source: seawater | place: Pacific Ocean: South East | collected 2011
TATATATCTAAAAAATATTGGGAATATTCAAAAACACATCTATATAATCGATTTGGATAAATAAATCCTGGAAAACTAACAAAAGGTGGATCGTTTTTGCTTGTATTCATTTTTGTTTGCATTAGTTTATTTTTAAACATGATTTCTTGGTCGTCTGCTCCAATAAAGTCATATTGTTTATAAATATGAACCGTTGCTTTTTGATCACTTTTAAATTCTCGATTTAACATGTCCTTTAAAATAATTTTTAAATATTTTACATATCCGATATACATTCCGCTATTAATACTTACTTTATTTCCTTTTTTATAAAATACTCTGTCGTATATAAATTTTTGTATACCATCTGGAATTTGATCTACAGAATAGATTACTTTTTTATCTTGCGAAGTAAAATGCGTTACTATTGACGAAATATCCTTACAAATAACTGTATCGAATCCATCTAAAAAAATAATAATATCGTCATCTTTTTTATTTTGGATATATTGATAAACAAGTTCATATTTCATAATTAATCCATTCCATTTTTGTCCAAATCCAAGAGTTTTAATATTTACATTATAATTATTATGAATTAAATTCTCATAATTTCCTTCAGAGTGAGTTGCGACCGTAATTACTTCAACATTAGGCATATGATTATTATATATAATTATATTTATACTATAATAGTGTATTTACAATTTTTTTTGAAAATAATCCATCACTAGGATAATGTAATCCTGCTTTTATTCGAACAATATTACATTTTTCTGCAAGTTGTTCTAATTCTTGTCTTTTTTCTGGATGTTTCCTTGACAATATTTTTTCTAAAACATAGGCCTGAAAAGCGTGTCCCGCTGGATACGCTGGCGTATGTGATGTGGTTGATTCTAAAACATTCAATTTAGAATTGATTTGTTTTGGTCGAGCGCGATTAATACCATATTTCAAGATAAGAATAATTGTATTATATTTACTAAACATCGAATTTAATTCTCCAACACTATATTGTGGTAATAATTCATGAAAAGCGTAACTAACAGATGGATCTGTTTTTTTAAAAAACTGAATATCAAAATGGGTTCGTTCTCTAATTTGGTTTTCAACTAAAATGACTTCATTTTCATTATTTGGATATACTATTACACTAGGTAAGTAATAATTATACCGTTTCGGAATAAGTTTTAATATTATCATATAAAATATAATAATCAACAAACAAGTAAATATCATTATATATAAAAATGATATTTATTTATGATTAGATACTTAATTCATTTAAAATCCACCTGGGAATCGTACGAGATTCGCACCAATACCAAATCCTGCACCAGTGCGCGCTGATTCTCCCATTGAAGGTACATATGTGTCTAATATCGAAAATGTCGCTGCGGCGGTTAAAGCAATAAGACCAATTTCATCTAATTTTAAAGATGCTTTAGGAATCGCGTAACAAGCAATTGCAACCATGAGACCTTCTACAAGATATTTAATAATACGCTTTAACACTTCTTGGAAATTTAAATTCATATTAATTTTTATAATATATAATAAGAAAAAAAAAGTATAAATAGATTTATAAATTACTTAATATTAAAATATGTCTAAATTAGTTGATTTACTAGATGAGGATAAACCGATTGCCGAACAAAAATTTGTTTGTTTGTCTTTTATTTCTCCAGAAAAAATTATACAAAATAAAGATGTATTTTTATTTCAAGAATTTACTAAACAATATCATTTTAATAAAACGGTTGAATTATTGACAAAGTATTCAAATTTTTTGTCTTTCAAATATGGATTAAACATAGACGAACTTACAAATGAATTGAAAGAATTTGCAGAAAGTGAAAAAGAAGAATTACGTCATAATATTAAAAATGATTACGCCAATTTTTTAGATAAAAATGAAGATTCCTTAAATGAAGATTATATTAAACAAAACGGATTTCAAACTTCAATAAGAGGTATTAAAGTTCGTGGTACATTTCCAACCCAACAAGAAGCAGAACTTAGATGTAAAATGATCCGTGAAACTGACCCAAACCACGATGTCTATGTTGGACCAGTTGGAGTTTGGGTTCCATTTCATCCAGACGCATATAAGACTGGTAAAGTAGAACACTTAGAAAGTGAATTGAATGAATTAATGCACGAAAAAGCGAAAAATGAAAAAAAAGCAAAGATTGCGTTTGATAATAGAGTAAAAGAATCTAAATTAAAAGCAATTGAAGAAAATATGAAAGTAGCGGAAGAACATGGAAATAAATTAACACAAACGATTAATGAAAAAGGTGAATTAGTTGGAATTGAAAATACAAATTCTCATGAAAAAAATTTAGGAGTAAATGCAACAATGAAAGATATTCACAATGAATTATTTAAAGGTGAAAATATTGTTACTACCGAAACTGATCATGGATTAAGTCAATTAACTGAAAATAATGATATTTCAAGCAATAAAAATTGAAACAATAATTCTAATATATAAGATATATAAATAAAATGACTAAAACAAAAAAAGAAAAATGTTCTCATTGTAATAAAAAACAATTATTTTGTTTTGAATGTTCTCATTGTAATAAACAATTTTGTATGAATCATCGTATGCCTGAAAGACATGATTGTATAAATGATTATACAAATAAAGATTCATTATTTATGGAAAAATTAACCCCTAATAAAGTAGAGAAAATATAATACTAGTATAATGACTACTAGTATTGTATTCGATGAAACGATGACTTGTTTAGATATTAGTTATAATTCTGATACAACTTTTAATTATACAGAAGATGGTAAATGGTTAACCGATCCAACTGCTCCAAGGGACGCGTTACAAAGATTACGTTTTTTAAAAGTAAAGGAAACTGGAGATGAAATTGTTATACCAGATATAAGTGGTCGCGATACAGGACAAAATATAGATTTTACACTTTATTCATATGATACTCTAAAAATGCAACGAAAAGCAACAATATTACAATATAATAAAAAAGAATCACAATCTCAAAATAAAAAACAACTATATTCTCAATTGGCAAAAACTACAAAAACAAAATATAAATCAATGACAAATAATAGAATTAGCGCTTTAATAGAATCTCAAAATTGTGAAAATACGACTATTATACAAAAAAAATCTACAAATTCTGGTGTAAAAAATGGAAAAACTTTATTATTTTTAACTAAAAATGTTCCATATTATTCGTCCATTTAATGTAAAAATTGAGAGTTAGGTGCTATTTTAGGAATTAAACAATCGTCTATTCTTTTATATATATCTCCTGATGTACAAATATCACCTTTATATGCGTTTACACATTGGCGCATATTATTATCAGTTCCAATAAAACAATAACCATCTTCATTTACCATTTGTGAAGAACTATAATGTTGTTTTATTTCTGGAGGAGGTGGTACATGTTCTTCTTTTTTTTCTTCCTCTTTTGGTTTTTTTAATTCATGCTGTAGTTTTCTTTTTTCTTCTTTTTCTTTTCTAATTAATTTTTGTAATTCTTCTAATTTTTTATTTTTTTCTTCATCTTCAAAGAATGGTTTTATAAACTTTTTAATATGTTCCTGAAAAAAATAAATACATCCTATTATAACCATTATTAAAAATACAAAAAATAAAACTAATGAAATACTAGATGACGAGGATTGAGGTACAGGTGGTATTGATTTAAAAGAATCATATAATTCATTTTTAGATTCTTTATTTGAATTATAGGTATTTGAATTATAGGTATTTGAATTATAGGTATCTGAATTATAGGTATCTGAATTATAAGTATCTGAATTATTCTTATTTGATTTATTCTTATTTGAATTATTTTTATTTGAATTATTCTTATTTCTAAATGTATTATTATTTACATTTTTATTAAAGTTATAAATATTTTTACGAAATACTTTATCATTATTTGTATTATATACTTCTTTTACAGTTTCTTTAATGGTATTCTTCATTTACAATATATATATATTAGATTTATAAATTATTATAAATATTTTTATACAAATCTATTTTTATCTCTTTTTTTGATTTTTTATTGTCAGTTGTATCATTTATTTCTTTTTTTTTTATTTGTTCAAATATAATATTTACATTATCTTCCATGTTATTTAATAATTTTCTTTCTTTAAATAATTCAATAGTAAAATCAATACTATTTTTCAATAATAATGTTTCAATAGAATGATATATTAATTGTATTCTTGATTTATTACAAGATATACTATATCGTATTGTAAATATATCAAATAAATGTTTAATAATATTTTGAATATCTATATTTTTTTCTTTTTTTGCCATTTTTAGTAAAATATCCCAAATGATCCAAATTATATTTTTAGATATTTTTTCATTTTTATGCATAAAAAAATCTCGTTGATTACATAGAATTATCTTCTTTTTTTTACGACATAATACGTCATATTGTATAATCCAGTTTATCCAAAAATGAATATCTGTTTTTTGTTTTGTATCTTGTAAATGATAAATTAATTCATTAAATGGTATAATATATTCCTTTGGATCAGATGATAAATAAATAAATTTAATATATTCTACATTAGGTGCTTTTAAATTTTCATATAAATTTTCTATTTGAAAGTTAAATTTATATACAATATCATCTAAAATTGTATATTTTTGAGAATAACATAATACTAAAGAAATAGAACAAAATAAAAGTCTTATTTCTTGTACATTTCTTAATACTAAATCATTTTCATATTTACTTGCGATGCATTTAAAATCATTATATTTTTTTAAAATATATAATGGTAGTTTTGGATTATAAATATGAATATATTTACTCATTAATAAAAAATACACATTCCATAATTCTAGAATCATATTTGAGGATAACATTTCACAAGTCCAAAAAAAACATTCTTCTTGTTTTCCATAATATAAAGACATAACTAAATTTTTAGAAACATCACTTTTTTTATAATTTGAAAAGGTACTAGATTTAAATATTTTTCTGGAATCTTCAATTTTTATCATATATAACTCTAAGAAATATATTTAAAATCTTTATTGTATATGTTAAAAAATATAATACTTTTATATAGAAATATGAATATATACGAATGTATTATTGTTTTTCTTATTCTATTATATCTAATTTTTTGGTTTAAAAACAAATATAAAAAAGAAGGATTTAACAATGAAAATGATTATTATAAAGATGCAAGTACATATGATACAATTTATGATGATTTATATAGTTTTATTCAAGATGATTTATTTTATCAAGAACAATATTATTTAAATTTATGTCAAATTTTTTTAAAATATAGAAATAGTGTTTATAATAATCATTTATCAATTGGCATTAAACATGGTGGGCATATGAATGAGTTATTAAAAAAAAATATGAAAATAACTTCTATTTCTAAATCTAATTCAATTGTTCAGGTTTGTAAATATAATTATAAAGAAAACATCTACATATATAATCCATCATATGAATCAAATCCATATATTTTTGATGAAAATAGTTTTACACATATAAGTATTATTGATAATGAATTATATTATTTAACAAATATTGAATCTTTTTTGTATAATTGTTATAAATGGTTAATTTTAAAAGGTTATTTATTTATACCATTTTATCATAATAAAGAAAGTTTAAAAAAAGATTTCTTAAAAATAAGCAATAACAGTAGTGTTCGTATTTATTCCGTTTATAGTAATGAATTTCGTGAACATCCAAATGATCATATAACATTATTTGAAAAAATTAAAGATCATGGAAAAGAAAGAAAAAATTATCATAATCTACATTTTTATAAAAAAGATTATATAGAAAATGTAGCAAATGAGATGAATTTTCAAACAATAAGTACAGTACCTTTGTCTGATTATGAAAGTGTTTTTATTTTTCAAAAAACATAATAGTTTATCTTTTATATTTTCCAATATAAACAAAAGAATCTAAAACATAAATTACAAAAATACCTAAAAAACAATACAAAATAACTTCTTCATTTTTCTGATTTGTTCGAATTTCTTTTTGTTCTTCGAACATTTCAATAATATGATTTATTTTAGTTAGTAATTCATTTTGTGAATTATTTCCAATTGAAGAATTTTTTACAATATTAGCATTTAAGTTATTTGAAATTAAATAATCTGTATTTATATTTTCTGCTTTATATGAATCTTGTTTATAATTATTCTTTGCAATATTTGTTTTTAAATCTGATTCTATTTCTTTTGCGTAATAATTCCCTAATATTTCTTCATTTTCGTCTTTTAAATCGTTTGCTACATTTTCATGAATGGAAGATACTTGTTCTTCTTTTTGTTGGGTTAATTCTTTTAGCGCATTTAGATCTAACTTATTTTTTTTAGAATCTTTAAATTTTTGATTTATTTTTTCATTTTTTGAAAAATCGATTGGACTTGCATAAAATGCTAAACTCATTGCTTCTTAAATTAAAACGATAAAATTTTTTCTAAATTTTAATTATTTGTATATATTAATGAAAAGTAAAAAATCACAAAAAAAACAAAAAAATATAACATTTTTTCAAACTTTTATTCAACATATTTCATCATTAAATACAAGTAAATTTTTTACAGGAGTTGTTATGTTGACATTAAATATTTCTTCTAAATATGTTACACTTGGATTAAGCACATCTCAAGAAGAATATTTAAAATATACATTAGGAAGACAAATATTAATATTTGCAATTTTATGGATGGGTACAAGAGATATTGTAATTGCCTTAATTCTTACATGTGTTTTTATCTTATTTGCTGATTATTTATTTAATGATAATAGTAACTATTGTATAATTCCTTCATCGTATATAAAAAAAGTAAATGATAAAGATGATGTACCTTTAACACATAAAGAAATTAATGATGCAATATCTGTACTGAAAAAGGCAAGATTACAAAAAGAAAAAAAAGAATCACATAGTAAGACATCAGATATGCATATTTATAAAGGACTTTATAAGGAAAATTTTATATAATAATATTCTATATTGTAATATGGCAATTTCTAATATTTATATGGATGATAGAGAAAAAAAACGAGTTACTTTTCATACTTATTTTGATCCAAATTGTTTTAATGAAATATCAAGTCATCTATTTACAGAAATTAATAATCAAAAAAGATTTGATGTAAAAATGCAAAAACAAATCGATTTACATTATGAAAAAGAATTTACAAAAATGGATATTAATAATTTTAATGATGATATTGCACATAAAGTATATGATAATGATGATAAAAAACTTATAAATAAAATGAAGGTTTGTAAAAATGTGCTTCAAATACTTATGGATTTAAATGATCATAACAGTAAAAATAAATATAGATTATCACAACAAACTACAAGTGCTATAATAGATCGTCAAATTATAGATTTAACTTTTTTTTATTTAATGGGTAAAGGTAATGTAGAAATAAAAACAAATATAAACAATAATGAAAAAATATTAAAAATTAATATAGCACCTGATGATCCATCATTAGAAAAAGATGAAGTAAAATATAAAGAATATTTAAAAAATATAATTAAACAAGAATTAGATGATTATATTTCAGGTTTATTTTCATCGAATTTACGGTTACGAAATATACATGTTTTTATACCAATGAAAAAAGACAAAATATTTTCAATTGATATTTCGAAACAAAGAAAATTTAAATCTACAAAAAGTAATTATAACAAAGAAAGATATAAATATTTAAATAGCAATATAAATCCTTTATTGTATTCTATTATTAAAGAAATTATAAATGAAACTTCTCGTTATGATAAATTAATAGAAACCCCTAAACCAGACCCAAGATGGTTTACAATTGATTTAAATAAAAAAAATATACTATATGAATATATTTCATTGATAAGATCAGAAATAGAAAATATTATGAATGATTTTTCAGATGAAAAACAAGATTTTTACAGATCATTACGAATAGATCCACAATTTAAAAAAATTAATTTATTTGATAATACGATTAAAGTTAAGCATTTAAAATATATATTCTACATATTAAGAAAACTTCATTTATTTCATAATCTTTATCAAGATTTACCATTGATTGAAGAAGCAAAAATAGAATTTATTCCTTTTAAAATAATTACAAATTTACAAGGAGATTCAGAAAATAGACGTATAATAAAATATCAATATTTTAACAAAAATAATGGATTTAAATGGAATAAAAAGAAACAATATTTTGTAAATAATAAAGAAATTTTATTTTTTGATACATCTAACGATAGTGATATATTTACAAATAAAAAATCAGATGTTTTTATATTAGATAAAAAAAAGAGGTTTCAGATATTTTCATATGATGGTAATGAGGATTATAATTTTATTATATTAACACCAGAAATTCATAATCAAGGAATTATTATATCTGCAGAAATAATTGGATCATTGGATAATGTGAATAAAATATATGGCACATTAAAATTTTCAGATAAATTAGATATTCCAAAAGAATATAATGGGGTAACACTTTCAACAAAACGATTAAATCCGTTAATTGAAAAAGATATTGATACATTTTATTATAATCAATCCTTTTATTTTGATAGATTTCATTTATTAAGATATTACAAAGAAACAAATAAAAGTGAACGTCAAGTAGATATAACTAATTTTATAATTGAACTATTTTCAAATAAATTGTTAATGACTAATTTTTATTTATATTGTTTACAACACGAAGATAGTATATTTAATAATACAATTGTTTATCCAGACATTAGTAGTGATGAACGAGCATTTAATACAATTAAACTTATTAAAAAAATGATTTATTGGATGGTACATAAAAATCACCCATATTCGATGACACAGTCAGCAGTAAGTCAACAATTACTTACTTATAAAATAAATAAATGTATTATAAAAAATAATTATATAAATAATATAGAAAATTTTGAAAATAATATTAATCCTATTTTGGAATTGTTTAATCGTGATATTAGAAATCTTAAGAAACCTGTAGAAATAGATATTTATTTAATTCCAAAAAAAAGAAAAGAAAAAATATCATTAATAAACTCTTTATTTTATGGTAACAATAATAATAATAATAATAATAATAACAATAATAGAAATAATAATTTTAGTAATGTTACACTAAATAAGGTAACAAATACAACTAATTGTAAAACAAAAAAGAAAAAAATATTTAATACAATTAAAAACACATTTGTAAAAAAAACATCAAATGCTATAAAACGTATTACTTTAAAAGCAAAAGACTTTTCAAAAAATATAAAAAGTAGATCAAAAAAAAGAAAAAGAGAAAGACAAAGAAAAAAAACGTTTACACGTCGTTTTCGTGGTGCAATAAGTTAAAACTTATGAAACATAATATAATTATATGCTCTTTGTTTTTGTACAATATTCATATGTTTTATTACTTTTTCAATATGTGTTAATGTTTGTAAATCAAATTTAGGATTAGGATCAGGATAAATACTATTTAAGTATGGATTCATATAGTGATTTATTTTATGATAAATAGATGGATTTAATTTTATAAATTTAGTTAGTCTAAAATATAAGGTTAATATCCGATATACAAATACTTTTTTAAATTCAGCAAATATATAATTATCATAATAACAAATCATATTATTTACAATTTTTATTTTATTTGAAACTTCATCAGAAAAATATAAATAAGATGTTATTTTATTTTTTATTACTTCTGGTAATTGTATTATAAATTCATCCATATAATACAATTTTATATTATTATTTAAATATTAAAATTGTGTAAGTATTTTAGATGCCGACTCTTGTATTTGAGAACATTGTGTTGTTGTAGTATTATATATTTCTTCTAATCTTAATTTTTCTTTTTTATTTTCTCCTAAATCCATTTCTAGATTTAATTTTTTAGATTCTAAATCTTGTATTTGTTTTATTATTTTTTGCATTTCTTCATCTTTTATTTTAATTAATTCATTTTTTTCATCAATTTGTTGTTTTAATTCATTAAATTTATTTTCTAATATTGATAAAATAGATAAATCAAATGTCGCCATTTATTAAAACGAATCATTTTAAAATATTTTTTTATACGAAAAAGTTTTTGAAAATAGATTGTAAAAAGTATATTTTTATAATCTATTTTTTACAATTTATATATTATAACCAATATTTTCCAATATTTTATTTACGCCTTTACAAAATGAGGTTTCATGTACTTTTGAAGATTGAAATAAGTAACTTCATCACTTGCCTTTACTCCAAGGAGAGAAGACAACTTGGCGTCAGGGATAATTTTACGACCATTTGATGCATCTTGAAGATTATGTTGCTTTACATAAGCAGTAATCATTTTTGTAACATCAGTGCGAGCAATCATGGTATCCTCTGGTACATTAAGAAACTTTGCAAGTTCCTTGGAAATACCCGCTGGTTTTACAAATCCACTTGGAGCGCGCGATCCCTTATTACGGTTACGTCTTGCGTTTACCTTGTCCATACTACGAGCTTCCTTGAGAACTTGCTTTTCAAGAGTCTTGAAATCACTCTTGAGTTTGGCAAGAGCAACAGTGAGAGATTGGATGCTTTCACTAAAACGACCAAGTACATCTGTCATAGAAGTTTCAATAGTTACAACATCAGTTACTTCTTCATTTTGTACATCCTCTACGACAACAGGAGTAGGTGCAGGAGTAGGAGTAGGAACAGCACTCTTTGAAGAAGACTTAGGTTTTACAGTCTTTGGTTTACTTGATTTGCTAGAACTAGCAGATTTAGTAGAAGTCTTTGGTTTAGGGGTTTTTGCAGCAGCGGTCATCTTGTTTATAATCTAATACATTGTATTATTTTTAAGTTGTTTTTATCATAAATTAATTATGATAAACAGAAGCATAAAGCCACGGAAGAGAGTTACGAGCATTTTCAGAAACAAGCGTTAATCCGCTTAAAATATAAAGAATACCTAATTTTTTATTTTCATTATTATGAGCACTATACGCTAACTTTTCCATAATACAAATAGAACAATTTTTTAAAAAATGGTTCGAATAATATACATGTGGATTATTATAATTATTTATAAAATTTCTTGGTAATATTGAAAATGGATTTCCTCTTGGAGGACATATTGTTTCTTTCACTTCTTGTGTTAATTGTGCTCTGTAATTCCAAATTTCATATAATTCATATATAAATACCCGATGTTGATTTGAATTTAAATCATTAAACCAAGAAATAGAAGTATATTGACCCAATTGATCCATATGATGAAAAATTTGAACAACTCTGTCTTGAAAACTAGTAGGTCGCGTTTGATATTCTTGAAAATCATTTGTCTTTTTTAAAATACGATTGTACCTAATTCTTTTTTGAATACAATCAATCAATGAATTATCAAAGTCATTCCGATTATATGGATTTTTTTTTAAATTTTTGGACAAAAGAGAATAAATAGAGACAATGTGAAAAGTGTAAATAAAATGATCCTTATCTTTAAAACTAAAATAATAATAATAATCAATATCTTTAATATCTTCAGTTGTTAAAAAATCATCATTATTATTGGATAAGTGATATTTGCCATAACTTGGTCCCAAAGTTTTATTAAATTGTCTTATAAAATAATTTCTCCATACTTTTTGAATTTTTTGTATTTCAAATGACAAAAATAATATATTAGTACAAAAAGAATGTATTTCATTCTTTTTTTTATATTTGCATTTTGGTAAATTCATTCTTTTTATAATATCTTTTAAATCTTTTATAGTATATTTATATTCTACCAAATCTGTATAGTTTATATAATTTGTTATAAATGGAAATGATTTTCCTTGTTTTGATTTATTTTTATAATCAAATGATTTAAAATATTTTGTATAATCCATCTTTATACATATTAGTGATGATATTTATTTAAATATATATAGTTTAAATATAAAACATATATTATTTTATATTTGCATTTAGATGGTGTGAGTTACGAGAAAAATTGATTTAAAGACATGACAATATATGTTATTATATCAGTTAAATATGTCGGCAATGATCGTATCTCCCAGCGAATTCGTACCATCTAAACACATGCTCTTTACAAAACCCAAGGTAAATGCTTCTGGTGGAAAAAGCATTGGGGTTTTGAATTCTAAAACACGTCGTTCAGTTCTTCTCAATACTCCTCTCATGCTTACATGGGGGGTAAATGTTTTTGATAATCCAAACGGAAAAAGTTATAATCTTGCTCTTCAATTTCCACGTAAAGAATTTTCAAATAAAGAAACCGATGATTTTCTTGATATGTTGAAACAAATGGAAAAACATGTTTTGGAAGAAGCGGTGAAAAACAGCAAAGAATGGTTTGGAAAAGTTCAATCAAAGGAAGTAATTGAAGCGTTTTGGAACCCAATGCTCAAGTATCCCAAGGGTGATGATGGAGAACCGGACCCAACACGTAATCCAACACTCAAGGTAAAACTTCAAACATGGGATGGTGAATACAAGTTTGAACTCTTTGATGTAAACAATGTTATGCTTATTCCAAATTCGGATAATAAGGGACCAGAAGATTTTATCCAAAAGGGAGCAAATATTGCTTGCATGCTTCAATGTGGTGGTGTATGGTTTGCAAATGGTAATTTTGGAGTTACGTGGAAACTCTCTCAAGGAATTGTAAAACCAACCGAAACTCTTGCAAAAGGTCGTTGTCATATTAGTTTGTCGCTTAAAGATCGTGAAGAAATATCAAATGATAAGAGCGATGAATTTAAGGAAGAAAATAACAACACAAATGATACACTTGTTGAAAGTGACAATGAAGAACCAGAACAAGAAGAAAACGATTCCATAGAAGAAACTGCTTCAGTTGAAGGAGAAGAAGAAGAAGAAGTTGTACCTGAACCTGAACCTGAACCTGAACCAGAAAAACCAAAGAAAAAGCGAGTTGTAAAGAAAAAAACATAAAAATATAAAAAATATAAGAATAGAATACAAAAAATAAAATATAAGAATAGAATATAATACAAATAGAATATAAGAATAGAATATAAGAATATAATACACATTTTTTTATTACACCGTGGCGCAGTGGTCAGCGCGCAAGGCTCATAACCTTGAGGTCGTATGTTCAAATCATACCGGTGTATGTCCATGTGGCGCAATGGAAGCGCATCTGACTTCTAATCAGGGGGTTGCGGGTTCGAGTCCCGTCATGGACTTATATGCATCATGGCGCAGTGGGAAGCGCATTAGAATCATAATCTAAAGGACGAAGGATCGAAACCTTCTGATGCATTATTTTACACATATATTTATAAGCATATATAAAGATTTTTTAATTTCTTACACTGTGATACAATGAAAGTCATTTGCATATATTATACAGTAACCTGGAAGTGGTGGTTCGAATCCACCCAGTGTAATTTTCATAATAAAACGATTTATTATGAAAAACTTAAGAATAATATATAATATACATTAAGTATGGTTTCAACTTTATCTGCAAAATTAATACGAGGTTGTCACCCAACTTTTTCATGTTGTCCATGTAATGATGACTGGCATATGCTTTCAATGTTTGAATATTATCGTTCAAATGTTGGAATGAATCATCCACATCCAGCGAAATATTGGAAATATATTTTTCAACTAAAATGGGGTTGGAAACACTCTATTACTGATTTTAAAACACAAAGTATAAAAGAATATATTTTAATTTCATCACTTGTTAAAAAGAAAACAAAATATATTTTAATTAGTTTGTTGACTATTCAACGAACATGTGAAAAACACAATATACTATCTTCAGATATAATGCAAATAATTAATGAATATTTATTTATTCCATATATGCGTTTTTTTAAACATGAACTTAAAAATTATATAGACTATAAAACACAACCAATATCACTACCAAGTAAATGTTATATTAACCCACTACAAGTATTTATTGGTCGTTGTAAACAATATGGAATAATACATCCAAATACAAATTCATGTATTTATTTTTATGAAATATCATTTGAAATACTTATTCATTGTTGTAAAACAATACCTAAACCTAATATTAAATATGATAAATTGTATATATACGATAAAAGAACATTTTTCTTACTTCTTCGTTGTATTTATAAAAAGGATCAAGAATTTTATAATAATGAACGAAATACACCATTTTTTAAAGCGTGTCATTGTAATTTATCAGGAATAGAAAATCATATTTTTTATAAAGGACGACCAATTTTTCGTGAAATAAAGTATTTAAAACAACCAAGTATTATTGATATATGGTGTAAAGATTTATTTGGTTGGTGATCTAAATACAACTATAACATTTGACATTTCACTAATGTCATACATATTTTCATGATTTATTCTCGGTAGTCCTTCTTCTAGAAAAATATGATATTTTGTGCGTATTATTTCTTTTGTATATATACCGTGTATAATCTTTGTTTCTGAAATATTGACACTAAATGCTTTATTTAAATAAGAATTATTCAATTCAATATTTACATAAATAATAATATCATTATTTTCTAATCGTTTTATATTTTTTGGTATATCTGTAATAAGCATATAAAAAATTTTATTGTTCTCTTCTTCTATATGTAAAATATGATGCCATAATGGTATATAATGATTATTATATGGATATAAATCTTTTGATACAACTTGATTCCATGAAACATACAATCGTATTACATGATTTTGATTAAACTCTTGTATCCAAGTAATAATTTTTTCAAGTGTATTTACATTAAAAAAAGACAAAAAATAATTGTATATTTTATTATCACAAGTGGGTTCTACCTTTTTTAATTTTTTATGTTCTATTAAACATTCATAACATTTTTGTATTTTTATAAAATGATCTATTGTATTTACATCATTACTTTTATCAGGATGATATTTTAAACACAATTTATGATACTTTTTTTTTATCTCTTGTTCTGTTATTTTATCTATATCTACAATATTAAATAAAAGACAACTCTCTTTAACATTAGATGACATACTATTATTTTCGTTACTTTTTTAAATTTCTTAAAAAAATAATAAAATGTTCCAAATGATAAATACTTCTATAATTATTATTATATTTGTACATTATTTCATAATATTTTAATAAAACACTATCAATAGAAGATTCTTTAATATAATTATCCTGAATTAATAATTCAATTAAATATGAAAAACAATCGTAAATATTATCATTTAAAATAAGTAACTCATATAATTTTTCTCTCCATATAAACAAAGACATTTCTGTATTATTTACAATATTATTTGCAATATTCTGAATACGAGGTTCGAATAATCTATTATAAAAAGATTTATAATTTATTTTATGTTTTTTAATTATACTATTTTTTAATATTACATCTGGTAAAAAAGAAATTTGATCTGTTAAAAATATAAATTTTATATTTGGTTCATTTATAAATATATGAAAAATTTCTAATAATTCTAACTTTATTATATTAAAATGAATACAACAAATATAAAATATTTTTTTTTGTATAACTATATTTTCTTTTATGTGTTTAAACAGTTCAAAAAAAACAGATGTTTCATTTACACCTAATAATTCAAAATCAACATCAATATGAATATCACTAGTTAAAAAAGTATATTCTTTATCATTATGTGTAATGAATATCTTACGAGAATATTTTAAATCACTATCACTTTTATCTTTTAAATTATACAATGCATAATAATAGTTATTCAAATGATTTTCATTATACAAAATATAGTGAGATGGAGATTTTTCATCTATAAATACCTTTTTTTCTTTACATAATTCAATATAATTATCATATTTAAACATTTATAATAGATATATAAACAATACTATTTAAATAACAACAACTATATTTTATAATGGAGTATATTACTCAAATTGATAGTATCAAAGGGCATCAAATTATTTTCAAACATCCTGTTAAAAATCAAAACAATAAATATATTAATTATTATAAACTATTATATAGTGATCCAAATGTACATCTTAAATATTTATTAATTCCAATTAATATAAACTTCAAAGAACAGTTATTAGAAAAAATTAAAGTATTAGAATATCTCATATTATCAAATTTAAATCAACACATTGAAAAACAAATTAAAATATCTTTATATCATGATATATTCAATAAAGATATTCCACATAGTTCTCAAAATTTATATCTTAAAATTTCAGGAATATGGGAAAATAATACACAAATTGGATTGGTTTATAGATTATATTATACAATGTCTACTGTAAAATTTTCTAATATAATTTGTTGAATTAATATTAAAAAAAAGTTCAAAAAAATTAATAAATAATTTAATATATTTATTTTTTGTTTAATATTTGTGAGTTCTAGTTCATATAATTGTTCCGAGTCTGACGCAGAAAATAAAATAAAATTTAAAATATAAAAAACTAATTGAAAAGAAATAATAATATGAGTTAAATTAGAATATAAATAAAAATTTGGAGGAACTCTTCTTAAATTAATATTTTTATAGTAATTTATATTAATACTAATAATCCAGAATAAATAAATAACAATTGCTAATGTATCCCAATTAACTCCTTTAATACTCTCTAATGAACTTATACTAGATTTCTCATTATGCATTTTAATAATTGTTCCTGAAAAAACTAATATAATTAATGAGAAAAGAATAAGAGAATAACTCATAATATTAACAGTTGCTGGTCCATTATTTCCATATGGATCTCCACTATTTATGTTAGAAAATATAACTTTTGTAAAAATTCCTACAAATATAAAACAAAATATTACTTTTTGTGCTATTTGTACTTCTTTTTCTTTTATTTTATCAAAAATTGTTGACCATACATTATTATGTGTATCATTATTAGATGACGACATATTCTATTATATAGTCATTTTATATTTTTTAGAAATGTAATTTATAATATTTTTTTTATCTTTTTTTTCAATCCATGTATTTCGCATTTCAATATTATTATCTTTTTCATCATTATATTTTAAAAATTTTGGTTTTTTCATTTTATTTGTTTGATAAAATATATAATAACCATATTTACTTTTACGAATACTACAAGAATCTGTTAATTCTACACACATATTTTCATTCTTTTTTTCTTTAGATTGCTTTATATAATCAAGTAACAACTCAAATTCATCTTTATTTAATTCTTGTTGATTCTTTATTTTTTCTTCAATTGAAAATCCATTAAATTCTTTTAAACTTATATTTTGTTTTTTATGAATTGTCACATAATAACCATATTTACCATTTTTTATATACAAAACATCATTTTTATATTTACCACAATACAATGACTGATCTTTTACTTTTTGAATTTGTTGTGGATTTTCGTTGTAATGATTAATTGCTGTTTGTATCCACGCTGTTACAATATCAATATAATCTTTTAATACATCTATTTGATTTATGTTTCCAAATTCAATATTATCTAATTTTGTTTCCATTGAATCTGTAAAATCATATTGAAATATAGTTTCAAAATGTTTATAACAAAATTCACATACTTGTTTTCCCAATGGAGTAATATATAATTTATTCTTTTCTTGATTTAACGCCTTTTGTTCTGTTTTACAAGAGACTCCTTCATTCAAAATAAAGACAAATTGTTGAACATCTACAATTTTCCCCTCAATATTTCCCTTATTTACATATTTTTTATCTATTATATTTTGAACGATTGAAGCAAATGTAGAAGGACGACCTATATTGAATGATTCTAATTGTTTAATTAATGACGCTTCATGAAAATGATATTTATGTTGTACTAAATTTTCATTTGATTCCGCATATTGTAATATAAATGGATTTTTTGAATCATAAAATGTGTTTAAATACGAAACATGAGAAATATTTGGTTTGTCTTTTTCTAAAATAGTCCATCCTTTGAAAATACAAGTTTTATCTATATGTTTAAATGATAGTTGCTTATTTAAACTTGTTATATATTGAGTTTCATGATATTTTGCAACATTCATTGCACATTGAATGGTATGTTTATAAATAAATTGATATAATGTATTTACACTATTTATAGTTGAATTACTTATTTGTTTTTCTAAATCACATACTCGTATTCCTTCATGCGCTTCTTGTGCTTTATTTTTGTTTTTATTTTGTTGAAGTGAGGATATATTAGCATGTATATATGTTTCACCCCAAGATTGTTGAATAAATGTTTTTATCTTATTTGTAAATTCTTCTGAATAACACGCACTATCTGTGCGCATATACGTAATAAATCCATTTTCGTATAATTCTTGGGCGTATTTCATCGTTTGTTTTGGACTAAATTTAAATAATTGATGCGCTTTTTGTTGCAATGTACTTGTAATTAAAATAGTAGGGGGGTTTTCTTTGGTTTGTTTTTCTTTTTTGTCTTCTATAAACCATTTGTCTTTTTTTGAAAGTTCATTCATTATTTTTTCAATATTTTCTTTTTGAATTGGGGTTGTTCCTTGAAATAAGATTCGTTGAGAAGTAAAGTATCCCTTTATTTGAAAATGTGTTTCTCCAGATAATTCATCCAATTCTTTTTGATTATCATAAATTAATTTTAACGCCGGAGTTTGACAGCGACCTGCTGATAATTTATGTTGTACGTATTTCCACAATAAAGGACTAATTTTATATCCCAAAAAGATATCTAAAATTTGACGCGCTTGTTGACTACGAACGCGATCCATATTAATATGAGTTATATTATTGAGTGCACGCATTAGCGCTGGTTTTGTTATTTCTTGAAATACCATTTTTTTTGTTTTTGTTATATCTAATTTACAAAAAATACACAACGCCCACGCTATTGCTTCTCCTTCACGGTCATCATCTGTTGCCAAAATAACTTCTTTACTTTTTTTAATTTCATTTTTAATTGTTTTTAATACTTTTGTGTTATCTACTTTATAGTTGATTTCAAAAGTATCAAATTGTATTTGGTCTAAAGAATCTAATTTCGTAAAATGTCCATAAGATGCAAGAACTTTATAATCTGAACCTAAATATTGTTCTATTTTTTTACATTTTGATGGAGATTCTACAATTACCAGAGTTTTGCTCATATATTACAAAATAAAGTATAATTGTATTTAATCAATTTTTATTATTGTATTGTTGTTTTTTAAATTCTTCATAAGTTATATTCTTTTTTTTGATTTTTGGTTTTTCCTTAGGTTCTTCTTTAATTGTATCAATCTTCTTATCAATATAAATTTCTTTTAATAATAATCCAATTTTATACGCTGCTTCATGTTGATTTTGTTTTCCCTTTTCAATACTTTCTAATTCATCTAAAAAACGATATAATATTTTAATTTGTATTTCATCTTTTAGTAATTTATTATAAATATTTGGATAATGTTGAAATAAAAATCCACAATTTTGAGAACGCGCTTCTTTATCTAAAATAGAAAAATCTTTTGAATGAGTTTTACGTTTTATATTTTGTATAACTGATACATCACGACGAATTAACGCACTATGTTTTAATTCCATAATAGTTGAAGTATGATCTTCAGTATTATTTTCTTTAATCATTTGTTTTAATACTTTTTCTTGTTCTTTGTTCATTGTATATAAATATTGTATTTATTTAAATCAAATTATACGCAACAAAAATAAGATTATTTTATGAATAAATCTCAGAATCATATACTATTTTATATAAGGTTCGTCATTCTTTATTCATAATCTTATTTACATAAATATAGATGACGGAGAACGTTGTTTTCATCCCCCCTTTCTTTTTCTATTACGAGCATTTCTAGTTTTATTGCGTTTTTGTTTTATTTTTTGATTATTTCTTTTTTTATTTCTTTGTTGTTTTCGTGTTTTACGTAAAGACATGCGACTCATTTTATATATTAATTATATATAATTTAAATAAAATATAGTTATTTTTATATAAATTATTTATGTCTAAAAATGTATTAATATTAGGAGGTTATAATTGGGTTGGTTATAACATCATTAAAGGATTACTTGAAGAAAATTCATTTACTAATTTTATTATTGTCGATTCATTCCAAAATCAATTATGGAAAGATCCAATCAAACAATCTTTTGATACATATCGTTATTTGTACGATGAAAATATTTTTTTATATAGTAATGACATTAAAGATAAATATAAATTAGAACAAATTTATCAAGCGCATAATATTACACACGTAATTAGTAATATAAAATACAATACAAATGATGTACATATGATGGAAAAAATTGATGGATATCATCATATTCAAAAACTAAATATAAAATATAATATACAAACCTTTATTTGTATATATCGTAGTATTACTCACAATTCATTTGCATTAAATCACGATACTTCTGATCATGTTACAATATGTGATACATTTAATAATTGTGTAAAAACAATGGTTGAACCTCTAAAGTCGCAATTAAAAGTTCATGAAATTATTTTATATGATTATGTTTTTGGAAATAAAAAAGACAAATATAATGAAATTATATCCATGTATCAAAATATCATAAAATGTCGTTCTCCATGTTATGTACAAAAATGTAATTTTTTTTTACAATATGATGAAGATATATTAAAAATAATAGAAAATATGTTACTAAATAATCAATTTAAATCAATAAGAAAATGGAGTTATCCTTATTTAAATTTATATGAAACCATTTATTATGAAGAGATTAAAGAAACTAAAAATAAAGACAAAATAATTACAGATAATTCACTCTTATTAAATTATATAAAAACATGATTTAAGGCGTTAATTTATGTAAAATAAAATGTTCAATAATAAATAAATGAAACGGTGTATTTTATTTGTTTTTTTATTAAAATGTATTTATGCAATGTCTGGACACCAACACTATGGTTTTCGTTTAATTGCATCTAAACCTCATATTATAGATCTAAATAAAAATAGAAGAATTAAATATATGATTGATATTGATGGCACTATTTGTAATAAAACAAATAGTGATTATTTAACATGTAATCCTAGAAAAGACAAAATAGAATTATTTAATAGATTATATAATAATGGACACGAAGTTCATTATTGGACCGCAAGGGGTGCAAACTCTGGAAAAAATTGGGATGATTTAACGATTGAACAACTTGAATCATGGGATGTAAAATATAATACAATTAATATGGGAAAACCTCATTACGATGTGTGGATTGATGATAAAGCTATTAATGTGGAAGATTTCAAGTAATAAAATAATATTCTATTATACATGAACGAATCAGAATGGAGTATTTTTGAACCAAATTATAATGTTCCTTATTCAGTTATTGTATTTGATGATGGAAATAAACATTTTGAAAAATTAGAAAATACATGGTTTTTGTGTGGAATTTGGAAAGGAAAAGTTAGAATGATTCATAAAGATCGTGTTAATATTATATCAAGTATATCAAAGTGGAAAGTTATTGAAAAATTATTTGTAACTCCAATGTAATAATATAAAGTATTATAGTATAATATTTTATATGATAAAATCAAAGTCATTGCCAACAAAACTCAACGAATACATTATCAACACAATCCCTGTTGCATCTTATCACGATTTTCATAAACTGTTATTACAAGGACAACAAAATCACTTAACGTTTGGAGAATATAATAAATCCAATATGTCAAAAAAAGACAAAAATAAAAAATTAATAGAGTATTTTTATAAAAAATTATATGCACGATTATAAATATAATAAAGAAAAATATATAAATTACTTTATGTCTGAACGAGCCATAGAGAATTTTTCAAATATTCATGTAAGAGAAATAGAATTAACATCACCTAGAATAACAAATTTTTCTTCAAATGATGAAAATATAAACAAAATTTTTGAACTAACAAAAATAATCTATTTATATCATATTATTTTTCATATTTTTCTATTTTCTATATTTGAAAGTATATTTTTTTGGTTTTATATTGTATATCAAGAAGAAAATGCATTCAAAAATAATTATAAAGAAATAACCATGCTTAGTAATTTAGTATGTATTAATGCAGAATTTGATTTAACACCATTATATGAATATATGAAAAATGAAAATATAAAATACAATAACGATGTTCCTTTACGTTTTACATTTGTTTTAAATGGATCTTTATTTATGTTTATCTTATTTATAAATTTAATATTATTATGGAATAATCAAAATATAAAAAAAATAAATTTTATTATTTTAAAAAAAGATAGTATTGTATTAATTGGGTTATTTTTATATGAATATTTATTTTTTCAAAACATTATTTATAACTACAAACCTAAAGCAGCAATGGATATTCAATCTTTATTATTTACTCAATGTATAAATTAAAATTTTAAGTTAATATATATATATTAAGTTAATATGTATATATATTATGACAGAACCTATGAAAAAAGCAATTGAATTATCTATTGAAAATGTAGTTAGCGGTAATGGTGGTCCATTTGGTTGTGTTATTGTATCAGAAGATAATTCTATAATTAGTATTGGACAAAATGAAGTGACAAAGACAAATGATCCAAGTGCTCATGCAGAAATTGTGGCAATAAGAAATGCTTGTAAAAAACAAAATACACCTTTTTTAAAGAATTGTACCATTTATAGTAGTTGCGAACCATGTCCTATGTGTTATGGTGCGATTAAATGGGCGAAAATAGATAAAATATACTATTGCAATAGTCGAAAAGATGCCAAAAACATTGGTTTTGATGATAATTTTATTTATGACCAAATTATAGAAAATAAACAAAACATGGTTCAATTAGAAGATCCAAACGGAATTAAAGCATTTGAACGGTGGACATTATCAAACGAAAAAAAATTATATTAATAATATATACAATGAATAATAATGTAAATAGTGGAAAAAATGTAATGCCTATGAAAGGACAAATATCTTCAAATGGTGGTATGTTTTCATTAATGCGAAATATATATCAAAGCGCTCCAAAAACGAATCCAGAAAATAATACCGAAAAAAGAGGTAAAAATACATTATATCAAGATCATTCACTTTATTTAAAACAAAAAAAATCACGAGCGGTTGGAAAACAATCCTATAGTAGTCCGTTGTCTTTTAATGGAAATCCAACAAATGATGTAAAAAATGCAGAAAAAAGAATGCGTTCAGCGGGAACAGTTGCACCTCCAAAAAAAGGGTTTGTATAAAACATAAAAAATAAAGTTAAAGATAAGATGTGATAGTTTATTATATCTTATGTTTAAATTAAGAAATCTTATTATTTTTTTGGGTTTAAATAATTGTTCTTGTTTTGTATCTAGAAATAGTGCAACATCACATTATCGTAAAACAAAATCTATTTTAAAATCCATTGAAATTGATAATGATCATCCAAGTTTTATTGCTAAACAACTTTTTCAAGAATTTCATAAATATGGATTATCACAATCTTATGATGATTTTGTAAAACAAGTTCAAAATAAACAAATTGAATCGGTTAGTTTAGTGAGTCAAAATAATGAAATCAATGGACTAATTACTATTGATAATTTACATAAACCACATACTTATGATATGATAAATTCTCATATTGTTCAAATTGTTCCATCCATGTCAACAAGTGTTTTAAAATTATTGGAAGACAATAAAATTCGTTATGATTTATTTATTCAAAATGTAAATCAACCAAATCCTATAATTGGTTTTGTAATAGGTATTATTCAATTTAGTCTTATTTATATTATTGTTGGATTTATTATTGGAAATGGTATAAATTTTTTTCGTGGAGGAGGCGCAGGCGGAGGGGGATTTAATAATCCAATGAACTTTATGAAAAAAACATTTGAAGAAGTAGATTCAGATATGGTTGATATTGATTTTACAAAAGTTGCGGGATGCGATGAAGCAAAATTTGAACTGATTGAAGTTGTTGATTTTTTGAAAGATCCTCAAAAATATGCAGATGCGGGCGCTAAAATTCCAAAAGGAGTATTGTTGGAAGGTCCACCTGGAACAGGCAAAACACTTTTGGCGCAAGCAGTTGCAGGAGAAGCAGGTGTAAATTATTTATACGCGTCTGGTTCTCAATTTATTGAAATGTTTGTAGGTGTTGGTGCATCTCGTGTTCGCGAATTATTTAAACGAGCAAAAGAACAATCACCGTGTGTTATTTTTCTAGATGAGATTGACGCAGTTGGTCGTCAACGCGGCGCTGGACTCGCTGGAGGAAATGACGAACGAGAACAAACTTTGAATGAAATTTTAACAAATATGGATGGATTTATTAAAAATGAAGGTATTATTGTAATTGCCGCAACCAATCGCGCTGATATTTTAGATAATGCTCTTACGCGTCCGGGTCGTTTTGATCGAAAAGTCATGGTTGGGTTGCCAGATATGGAAGGTCGTCGTGAAATTATTGATATTCATTTTCAAGATAAACAAGTACAAAATACGACGTATTTGGATGATTTGGCAAAATTAACTAGTGGATTTTCCGGTGCAGATATTGCAAATTTGGCGAACGAAGCTGCAATATTGAGTGTTCGCTATAATGATACAAACATTACACCAGATTCTATGTATAAGGCGTTTGAAAAAGTAACCATTGGATTGCCAGCAAGTAAAGACAATCGACCTAATAGCATCGTAGAAATGATTTCAGCACACGAAGTAGGTCATGCGTTGATTGCTCACTTATTTGACGATATGTTCGATCTTCAAAGAGTTACGATTAATGCAAATAAAAATGGTGCAGGTGGTTATACGCTATTTACTCCAGCGGGTCAATATGAAATGTTTCCCACAAAAAAATTCATGCTTGCTAATTTGATTGTTTCTCTAGGAGGTCGCGCTGCGGAACAAATCTTTTATGAAAGAACCGTCCATTTTTCTCCAAAATATAAAAATGAAATTATGTTTGAAAATATTCCGCATTTGGATATTACAACGGGCGCGTCCAATGATTTGAAACAAGCAAATAGTATTGCAAGACGTTATGTATCCTTATTTGGTATGGGTAAAAACATGGCGCTTTATGATAGTGGTTCAACTGCACAACCTTTTTTGGGACGCGAACTTGCAACAAATGGAGATAAATTGAGTGAATATTCCAAAGAAGAAATTGATAAAGAAATCGAAGAACTGGTTCAATGGGCGTATGAACGCGCCGTTGAGATTTTGAAAAAAAATGAAAGTCCATTTGTATATTTAACTCAATTGTTAAAAGACAAACGCGATTTATATGTAGATGATTTTAGAAAACGTAATATATCTTTTTGAATGTTGAATATTTATAAAAAAAAATTTATGACCTATTTAGGTGTAAAGATACACATATGTATATTAAAAAATTTATTTAAAGATATCATATTATTTATGTATAATATTACATGGTGTATGGTTATATTTACAAGATATCATTTCCAAATGGAAAATGCTATATTGGATTGACTAACCGAACAATAGAACAGCGTTGGAAGGATCATAATAATTGTGCGAAATCAGGTTATAATACATGCCTATATAATGCTCTAAGAAAATATAATATGATAGATGTTTTTGAAATGATAGAAATTGATACTGCTGAAACACTACAAGAATTGTATGAAAAAGAAATAGCACATATTGAAATACATAACTCTCACTATAAACGTGGATATGGGTATAATATGACTAATGGAGGCGAAGGAATATCGGGCTATAAACACACAGAAGAAGATAGACAAAAAATGAGTGAAGGACAGAAAAAACGTCATAAAAATAACCCAGAAGCATGTAAAGCAAACGGAGAATACTTGAAACAATATTATAACCTTAACCCAGAAAAAAGGCAAGAAATGAGTGAAATAAAAAAAAATTATCATAAGAATAACCCAGACGCAAGACAAAAACAAGGTGAAGCAGTGAAACAATATTATGACCTTAACCCAGACGCAAGACAAAAACAAAGTGAAAGAAAGAAAAAATATTATAAAAATAACCCAGACGCAAGACAAAAA
>MDTG01250515.1_pt1 | contig 25952 bp, 22 predicted proteins | sample 811421 | NCBI WGS metagenome assembly MDTG01 (sample SAMN05326645, study PRJNA326480) | marine metagenome | isolation source: seawater | place: Pacific Ocean: South East | collected 2011
ATAGCTGCATCTCGAGTTATAGCAGCCACTGCTATGATTAAAGGATCTATCTTTTTTACATCAGGAGCGCTCATTGTTTTATGAGTGGTTGGACGTGTTTATACTTTAAAATTTTAAATATATATTCTTTTTTGTTACCGATTTCATCAAATCATCCACAGTAGTTCTATCTGGCAACTTACACCAATCATAATGTTCACCATCATATGCTAGAATAATTTGTCTGCTTTTATCTGTAAAATCTGTTGCATTGCACACTCTGTTCTCTTGAAAATTTACAACCACAATATCTAATTTATAGAGTGTTGCAATCATATATATTTCTTCCTCACCAGCCCACGCATCACGTCCAACTGAGGCTTTCTTCTTACTGCTGCTGCCGGTTGTCATTCCTCTATATATCCTATCCATCACATCCAACTTTATTTCAGCTGTTAAATAATCGGGAAGTATAGGTTTATCAAAAATCGCCATGCGCAAGTCTGATGCTGTTGTCAAACTCTTTCCAGGTTCGATACCTTTGTCTCTAGTTGCTGATAACACTGCTAGATACAAACAATTACCATTTCTTGGTGTATTTTGTTTGATGACCAACTGATTCAATCCACGTGCGCGACTACTTCTTCTTCGAGGCATTTCCATACACAACTTTCTCTTTTTCTTTTTTGGTGGTGTTGAAGGTGGGGTGATTAAATTAATTGCATCATCTTTGCTTGTCCCAGACATTTGTACAACATTGGCATGCATTTATACTATTTATGATTTAAAATCTATAACAAATGGAGAAGAAAAGTGGCACACGGAAGTCCATCGCGCATCACACGTCATCCGGCACGATCCAGTTGGAGATAACAGATTCATTCATACGTGCATGGAACGAGAGAGATACAGCACACAATGTGGGGAAGAGAGGGTTGTTACTTCGGTTTACAGGTGTAATGTGTAGCGGTGTGAGTGCATTACTGTTATCATATCGTGCTAACTTAGATGGTAAGCTTAGTTTTTATGGAGTAATATTGAAAATTATAAGTTTTTTAATTATGAGCACCATTTTTATGTGCGATAACCGGTTTGAGAAGAGCGAACGATGTTTGTACAGTGGACCAAAAGTGTTTGGTATTGTTATGGGTGTGATACAGTTAGTGGGTATAATATTACAATTTGACGGGGAAAACATCTTTCTCACCATCTAGAATGCTGTAAATCTCCTTCATCATGTTTTCGTCTTGTTTTTCATGTTTTTTAACCGTCATATATTCCTCTTGTAAGTACGGGTGATAGATGTGTTCTTCTCTTACCATTTCGTCGTTGAACATCCATCCAAAAAATATTATTTCATGGTTCACATCGTAGACAGTTGCCAATCCAAAAACAGAGCCATTCTGGAAGTGTGGTGACTTAATCCATTGATGCCTGGCGTGATTATATGTACAACCAGATCCATGGAGTTGATTATTACTGTAATTTCCAAATGATATAATATCACCATATTTGTTGAACTTGTATGATTTATATATTATATTATTTCTAATAACATGTCTCATGTAGAGCAGTCCATCCTCTGTATACTCTTCCCTTATTTGTTGTTCATCGTTGCCTAAGATTTTACTTATAAGTTTTGTCTCCAAGTCGTTGTACACCTTCACAATCATATGAATGTAGAGCATGATAATAAATAGTCTTTTTTTCTGACTATATAAGATTAAAATAATATTTAAAAAAATGCCACGAACCACACTTCAAAGACAAAATGCTACTAGTGCCGCCACAGTTGTGGAGGACGCAAAGACTAAATTTCTTGAACTGAAGCCAGCCATTGATGAATTGAAGCAGAAACTGAAGGTGTTGAATAAAGAACAAAAAGGATATGTGAATGCAATCTACGAGCACATGGATGAAGAAGGATTGGATGAGTATGCGGTTGGTGCCTACACATTCAAAAAGAAAGAAGAAGAAAAATGTTCCTTCACCGAAAAGAATTTCGCCCAACTGGTGGAGGGTGATGATGTTGGAGAAGAGTTGTTGGAAAAATATAAAGAAAAGTTTACAGAGAGTAAAACATCTTACAAGGTTGGTAAGCAACGTGGTGGTAGTAGTGATTAAGTATAAATAGTATATAATATATATGAAATGGGTAAGACAAAGAAAGTTAATTTAAACAAACTGATTGAAGACACATCACGTAAGCGTCAACAAGTCTTCAAGAATACAGAAATTAAAATACATTTCAATGGACATTCAATAGTGAATGCTATCTGTCGCCAAATAAAGAAAGAGAGCACACATTACATCATTGGATGTGCAGCGTGGCTGACTAACACCAAGATACTCGACACGTTGGCTGGTAACGTTGAAGGCGTGTGTATTATTTGTACAAAAGATAAGATTACACGTGCAAAGACAAATCAATCAAAATACAAACGATTGAAGAAATTACCTGATGCGAAGAGTCCTATTCAAGTTATTGGTGTAGGAAGTGGGTACAACAAAAGTCTGTTGCATCATAAATTTTTAGTGGGGTTGGATGAACATAAGAAACCACTGTGGGTGGCCAACGGCAGCTTTAACTTTACAAAGAGTGCTGTGAATCATTTGGAGAACTGTATGATCATAGAGAACGAGGATGTGGCTAAGTTGTTTAAGGCAGAGTTTATGCGTTTGTTCCCAATAAGCAGACCGTTAAAAATAAAATAGTATATACATTAATCAAAAAAATCACTGTTGTCATCTTCTAGCACCTCCTCTACATATTGACCCACATGTTCTTTGATATCATCAACGAGTGTGGTTATCCTCGCCATGTACGTGAGATCGGTTTCATAAGTCTTCTTTAAATTATTTAATCCTACCATAGCCTCTTTTAAATGTGTAATAATTTTCTGTCTGTCATTCTTTCTCTCCATGGTTTTGAATGCTTTATATACAAGGTCACGTATGCGATTGAAGTCTGAGTCTCGACTTGAACCTTCAAGGTAACGTTTTAACCATTCTGGAATGTGTGTGAAATATTCTGTGAATCTATTGGTTGTTTCAACAGGTGTTACTTGGAACAATGTTTGACGTGTGTTTAATCGTTGGTAAGGTTGGAGTTGTGCCAACACTTTTAAATTGACGTAGAGAGCTTCATCTGTATTCATTTTAAAAATAATATAAGTTATTTATAGATAATTATACTCCTTGAGAAACTACGACTGTGTAGATGGTCTCTTTTCGTGTGGTAACACAACAACTCCTCCAAATATATGTTGACGCTGACCAAATAAGTCCAACTGAGTAAGCACAAACGCAGATGAAAAGATTTATTTCTAATTCAACAATATCACTAATATATAACAAGGAAGTGACAAAGACTATGAGCAGAGCAATGAAGTAGGTAATTCGTTCGGTTCGAAGTCTGCTCTTCATAGTTTCATTGATGTCTGGCATCTTTTGTATATTCAGTATGATGTACGTCTCTACCAGAAGCAAAATGCCAATTGGTAAAAGAATGTAAAAATCCTCGGTGTGATCTTTAATGCTAGCGTAGAACATGATGTAAATGACCACGGTAAGTATCATGGAGAGAGCATTTCCTAATGCCATCCATGTAGGTGGAGCAACAAATAAAATCTTTGCGTTAGCAATGACAGTGACGATAACGATGACAGCAAATACGATACTAAAAATATAGTACAGATCGTCCGGTTTGGTCCAAAACAAAACTAGAAATAATATAGAGGTGGCCAACGCGGCTATTTCAAGGGAGGGGTTGGTCTCGTTACGTAATTTAATTATGGCATAAAGCATGGAAATAAAAGCAGCTACCATCAATGGCAACAGTTGGATAAAGAGTGTGAAATCCAAGGTGAAGAACCAAAAGCTCAATGAGAAAGCTACGCCATACAGCCACATTTTCTTAGCATGATGGAAAATATAATTTATAGTCAAAATGAATATTTAAGTTCAACATGCATTTACAAATGTCCGAATTTGCGGGAAAGTACAACGGAATGCAACCGAAAAAGAAAGCACCCAGGAAATCTTTTGTAGAGAAAGCAAGTCTTCTCGACAAATATCCAGACAACAAACTCAGATTTGTAAGAGACACGTTATATACGGAGTACAGAACAGGCATAAGAGATAGAAAGAACAGAGCCTTGAAACTCTTGCAGGAGAATGAGGTTGAACTTAAAGGCGCTCCGGATTGGGTGGAAAAGGTTGGTAAGATCATAAACACCGCTAAATATACTATTTTGGGAGGTGGGTTAAAAGATATTATATTATGGAAGGATTACGCGTACACATTCCACATTGTTCCAAATGAAGAAGATCCAGAGACTAATTGGAAGAGTAAAAACCAGAAAAGATATGAGGATCATTTGGATGATCTAGCAAAAATCTTTGCGAAACTACATCCAAAGACAAGGGCTAGGTTGAACTATGCCGCAGCAGACAACATCTATGCAACTACATTTAAAATGAAGGAGAACACAAAAGTGGACAGACGTTTGATCATCACCAGAGTGGCTCTTTGTACTCAAGGTACTTTAATGGATTACATTATTAGGTGGAAAAAGACACTAGGTGTGGAAGCATTCGCAACGATGGTATATGAAACGATGAAAGTCTTAAGAATATTGCACGACAACAGTGTGTACGTGTTGGACATAAAGCCAGATAACATATTTGTATGCGACGACCCACGCGAAAAGGGATATGATGGGTACACCTTTTCATTTGGCGACCTAGACATGGCTGAGATTTGTTCAGATTTGTTCGACGAAAAAGTTGGATATAAAGCATGCCAGTCAGACCTTGCGACATTATTTTTCCTACCAACAAATGCTATTGAAAATATAAACGATCAGCGTAATTTGTATGGACATCAAGGGTACACTATACGTGATGCATATGCCCTCAGTAAAACATTGTTGATTACATTCAACATGATATATAAACCTTATGACATTGCTATATTTGACGAGAACAAGTTATTTGATTGGTGGCAACCCCAAACTAGAAGGGAACAAAAAGAGTGGGCAAAAGATGAAGATTTAAAGCAAAAAACTCAAGGGAGACGATATATCACATATATGACACAAGGTATGAGCAACTACGAATGGGAGAACAAAATGGAGAAGAGCAAAAAGAAATTAATTAAATTAGCGAAAGAGAAAGCACCAAAACTTACACCAGTTATAGAGGCATTGTTCCTTCTTATGTACCAGACTAGCAACAGTGGAAGACCAGTTGAACTGAATAATAATCCAACTCGATTGCAAAATTGGGATGAAATGGTACAGATCGACAGAATCCATGAACTTATGGAGATAGCAAAAGACAGAGCAAGAAAAGCTGGAGCTACTACGTTTAAGAGAGCGGGTTGGTTCGGGTTCAGTGAGTTAGAGGAAGAAGATGTTACACAAGCTCAATTAAAATTTTAAACAAAAGTACCTGCTATTACAGTTTTTAAATTATTTCTATCTAATGCGTTGATGGCTGCTTGGACCGACCGCAACGTCACCGCATTGACTTTCTTCGTGAAGTCGTCAATATACTTAACACCCATGCCCCTAACAGCAGCATTGTGTACCGTACCAGCGATGGCTGATGGTTGATCAAAGTGCACTGTTCTGGATCCCAATAGTATTTGTTTTTGAATATCGACTTCTTTTTGAGTAATTGTATTAGCGTTGAACCATTGGTCCAATACCTGTCCGGTGGCTTCCATGCCTTCTTCTAGGCACTTGGGTGCAAATGTGGCAACAATTTTTAAGACCCCGGTCCCATTTTCTCGCTTCATTTTGCTCCCAATTCCATATGTCAACCCTTTCTTATCTCTAACAAATTTCATGAGGCGTCCACTGAATCCATTTCCTAAAATTCCAGCAGCCACTACAAGATCGGTTGAAGGTTTCACAACAATACCCATGTTCACCGTGCATGAAGTTTTTCCAGGAATCTCAACTCGCTGCACAGTTGGTGCTCCACTTCTCAAATGACGACTAAATTTAAGAACATTTGGTGATGTTTTTAGTGAGCATGTACGAATGAGTTCCGGTCCCAACACTGTCAACTTTGTGAGAGCATCTTGCATTAATTTGTTATGTTCTTCCTTCACTTGAGATAAGGATAAACTTCTTAACTCTGAGACCAGACTATGAATACTGTGTCTAAAATTAGCATCGCCTTCATTAAATAAGTTTTGATAGAGTTGATTGCTTGCTACTCTGTTTACATTGTCAACCTGTCCGTTAAGTTCAGCAATAGTTCTATTTTTTGTATATGTAAAACTATCACTTTCCAACATCGGTGATTCTATCTCAGCCTTCATCAGCTTTACCATTTTGTTGACGATTTTGGAATCACTGTTTGGTATACTGAGTTGCAACACTACACCATTAGGAGAGTGGCTAAACTCTCTTCTTATACCATTCTGTTGAAGAAATTTACTAATCGCCTTCTCTGGACATGAAGAAGCATTTACAATAGCACCCTTCATCATCATCTTAGACAAAATCATTCTTCTAATATATTCTGCCGCTGTGTACTCTGAGTGCTCACTTTCCATGGAGACTAAAATGTGAGTATTGTTGGTATTTTTGTATTGCGTAAATGTGATTCCATTACCTTCCGTGGATTGCTTTGAGAAATTGAGTGTGGCATTATCTGGTTGTTTCAACACGTCAGGTGCAACGTCATACTCTGGTGTCTTGTAATCCATTTTCATGTATGATTTTGGTAAAGATTTTCCAGGGCTAAAGGTTACGATTGTTAATTTTTGTGTGTCAAAATATTGTTTCGCAACTCTCAGTACATCCTCTGGTGTAATGGCATGTAAAATAGAGAATCTATTGTGCACATCAAATGCATCACCCCTACTGATGGCTTCATTAATTTCCATTGTTAGATTCTTTGTTCCTTCCATAGCTGCTTTCCATTGAAAATCCAACGCCTTTATTGCTAAATTTACAGCTTCTTTAGATGGTTTCTCAAAATTTTGAATAACACCCATCATGGCTTTTTCGGCTGCTTGTAAAGCTTCCTCAGTAGGATAGTTTGTAGTCGTCCATAGGGTAAATAGGTATGGATCCTTCATTCGCTCCCATGATGCAATAACGTCATGAACGATGCCCTTCTGCTTCAACTTCTGCACTTTTGTATCAGGTCCTGATGTAAGAAGGTGGCCAAGCACTGATAAAACTATAGCATCACGATGCAAACCATGTGGACCTTTGAAACCAAGACCAAGGATTGCTGACCGTGACTGTCTTTTTACGGAAACACGTCTGGTACCCGTTTGCTCTGGTTCAACAGTATACATCTTATCAATGTTGCTTCCTCTTGGAATATGCCCAAAGTATTTTGCGACTTGCGTCTTAATTACTTCAGGATCAAAGTTGCCTACAAACGTATAGGTGGCATTGGAAGGAACGTAGTACTTGTCGTGAAACTCTTTTAACGACTCCGCGGTAACGTTTTCAATATCTGATTTCCATCCGATGGTACTGTGATGATAAGGATGAGCTAAGTATGCGGTAGCGAACAATCTCTTATGAGACAGCTGGTATGCACTGTTTTCCCCTCTTTCATACTCATTTCGAACGACTGTCATCTCACTCTTCAACGATTCAGGAGTCAAAAGTGGAGCTTCCATTCGATCTGCTTCACGTTTAATACATTCTTCTAAGTATTGAGATTCGATCACTTCAAAGAAATTTGTACGATCGAGGTACGTCGTCGCATTAAGGTAACCGCCTAAAGTTTCTAAATACCACATGCCTTTATCACCATGATACTTTTTAGATCCCTTAAATTGGCCATGCTCGAGATAGTGGGTTGCCCCTGTTAGGCCCAGTCCCTCATTTCTTGATCCCACGTGATAGGTGACGTTAGCTGTGGTGACACTGAGGCCTGGTTTTGGAACGAGAAGTAATTTCAACCCGTTACTACCTTCATACTCGTATATTCCATTAGCTGTACGTTTTGGTGTCCATGTATAGTCTGCTGCTAAAGAAGTCATATTTGTTTGGTAAGCGATAACTATTTATATGTTAAATTTTATAAAGTTGCCTGGCGGTTGTTTGTATTAACCTCCGATTTAATTTGGGGTGGGTATCGTTTTCGATACTCTATATCATAAGCCGGTTTAGACTTTCCGTCCCATATTCCACTTAAAATCTCTTTCACAATTTTATTTAAAAAGCCATTACTATCAGCTAGCTTGAAACGCTCTATTTTTTTAAGGATTTCGTTCCTTGCACCTAGTGTCATCGTCCTAGCACGTTCAAATGTTTTGTTAATCATCAAATAATCTGTTATGATGCGTCTAGCTCTCTTTTCGCTATCTGATAATCTATCAGTATATTCATCCATAAGTAAAAGACCGTCGTCATACTCTTCTGTAGGCGCTGTAATTTCATCCTCTGTCTCATCCCCATAGTCATCTTTTTGTTCAGCGTTATCCCACCACTCAATATCGTTAATTACTATATCTAATCTCTCCACGATGTAAGAGAGTTTCCACCCCTTCCCGTATTTTTTTCTAAACGCTGCTTTTAATTCACCCCACGCACGTTCTCCCTGGATGGACAATTTGGTATACTTATCCTTTTCTAACCACTGATTGATCAGTCCTTGTATGTATTCTTCGTGGGTTTTTTCAATGCCTCCTTCAACATCATCAAAGCACTTTCTCACCAATTTTTGTTTCGCCTCATTCAAGTCTCTGTAATGCACACGGAAAGCTGCTGGAGTCAATTCATATATCGTTTTTAAATCTTTACCACAAAGATCATTAATTTCTATATTCGATAAATATTTTCGCTTCCCGTTAAAAAATAAAGATTGGTACGTGAAAAGATGATAGGCATAGATTTGATTCTGTGGCTTTATCTTTTTCTCTTTGTTGTAGTAAGGACGTTGAATGAGATATGGCACGTAGTTTATGATCTGCTTCAAATACCAATTATCCCAACTGAGAGCGACAATATTTAGGTTCTTATCTACCTCCTGTTCATAACTAATTGAAATCTCAAGCGCTTTAAGAAAATCAATATGAATAGCCAATGATGGGTACTTCTTCAACATTTGTGCTAGCATACGTTGTAGTTTTTTTATCAAAGACTTCTTGTCATCATAAATGTCCTCGTGCTTCAGCATAGTTAATTCCATAATTTTGGTAAAAAATTCATCAGGTGTTTGTATGTGCTGGTCGTAATATAATTTCTCCTCACCATCCTGCAAAAAGATGGATAACTTTGTTTTTTCTAATTGCTCAAAAATACTGTCGTGATTTTTTGGTGTCATTTTGTAAAAAAATTTACCGTAGGTATGAATGCTAAATAATTTTGGCTCAGCAGCACCAACGTTGTTCCCACGCTCATCAAAATACTGTTCGTGCCATTCAAACACTTTGTCATGTTTCCATTCTTCATCATTGGAGCACAGCTCTCTATACGTTGGACGTTCTGTTTTAATTCCTATGACTTCACCTTTCTCATTCTTCAGTTTTATGTTCCACTTATTTATTAAATCATTCTTTTTTAAGTAGGAGATAATAAATTTATCGGTGATACTAGGAATGGGTACGTTTGACATATTATAAATAGAAGGATAGATATTAATATATGAAGTATTTTTATTTTGGAAGCTTACCTATTTTCAACGTGCCACTGTATGAAAATAGAATTAATGTAGCAGATTCACCGATAAAGGAAATGATTTACGTTACACATATTAATACAAACAATATGTTTTTATTAAAAAGTTATAATTTTAATACTTTGCTCTGTCACGCCTCATGTGCAAGTCATTTAGAAAAAATAAAAAGTATAAGGCGGACTTGTGGGATGCTTAACACCCACATAATAGTCACTCACATGGAGGACAGAGCTGATGTTTTGTTCAACGTCGAGGCAGATACCGACTTGGGTATAACTGTGCATTTTCTCGATGAAGAATCTAAGATAGAACATCTTCTTAATCGCCTTCTGAGTCTTGAAGTCTAAGCGTACTGCTGCTGGAGCCAAGTTTACGCTTTTTACCTCCACCGGAGAGTGTATCAACAAAGCGACAGAAGCGAGAGTCCAACTCTTGTTTAAGTTTTGTGTTCTCAGCTTCACTACAAAGAAGCAAGTCTTTAATTCTTGTCACGTCCTTTTGCGCCTTGATGAGGTCGTTTTGAAGAGTCAATACCCGCCTCTGCCCTTGTTCAATGACTTTTTTTAAAGATTTATTGTCTTCATCAGTTTTTGCCGCGATTTTGGTGGAAAGAAATTGTTTATCAATGGCTTTTTTTTTGTCTTGTTTAAGAGCAGCAATTTCATCTTTCTGTTCGGTATGTCTGGTGTTGAACTTCTTACACATTTCTTCCAATGCTCCGTTTTCTGACTTAAGCGCTACCACTTCACAGTCAATAGCAAAAGTCATCTTCGAAATTTTGCTTTCGGCAAGTGGTATTGGTCTGCCAGACGAGTGAGTCCAGAGATGCTTTGGATCTTTACCAGTGATCGCTTGTGCAAGATCGTAGACTTTCTTGAAGTCACCTTTAACGGCACGTTTCAAATCCTTGTACTCTTTAGTGACGGATTTTACATCATCGGTGGCTTGCTCAAGCTTACGAGTAGTTTCAGTCAACGCTGATTTTGTTTTTGTCAACTCGGTTTTTCTCACATCACGCTCCTTTAACAATTGTTTGTTGTATTCCCATGCTTGTTCTTTTGATGCTACCTGAGCGTAGTATGTAGAATTACTGGTAAACATTTTGCTTTCAACGGTACGAATGATTTACGTTTGCGCTTTCTTGTTATTTATTTTATTGTTTTAATACTTTACACTCTTTGGTAACATATATATGTGTGCGAGGTCACTCTTGAACAGAGATATATTTATTTATTATTATATATAATATTACGGAGTAACTAATACTATTTCGGACTAAGAATCTAAAAACTACCTCGATATCTCGATTAGCATGGTAATATCACTATCACGGCAAAAATGAATCAATAAAACTATTTATTTTAGTATGGAATAGCATTAGGAATAAAATAGAACTTTCCTCAGAACATTCTGGTAGCATCGAAATAGCATTGGACGACGGAGGTCCAATCAAATTTTGGGACAGAACATTCCGGTAGCTCAAAATTAGCATGGAAATAGTATTGTGTGCGTGTATAAAATCCTTCGGAGTTGCTCTACATTTTTTTCCAAAAATTAGTATGGGAATACAATGGGGAAAGATCAATATAATTTTAACTAAAAAACATGTTGTAAAATAACACTATTCACTATAGAAAAATTAGTTAGTTTATTTTTTTTTACTCCGTCACTATATTACTACGTGATTAATATATATAATAAATGAATAAATGCATTTATTGTAAACCAGAACGTAGATAGACTCGAACAAGACTTGGATAAATATACAAAACAAAAGCAAACAAAAGCAAACAAAACAAAACAAAACAAAAAACTAAAACGTTCTTCAACATTACGAATCAAAATGGCAAACATTACCGAAAAATTTACAGTGAAAACGTTTGATGGAGCTGACACGTGGACACTTCCACCAACATTTACTGACGCACAAGTGGTACTTGAAAAGAAAAACTTTTTCGCAATGGCCCCTGGCGAAGGAGTAAAAGATATTTGTTTTATTAAAAACGAATTAAAAGCGGCATTCTATGTCCAACATGTCGATGCAAGAGCGCTTGCGAAAGCCTGTAGCGAGAATTTAATGTTCAAATTGAACAGGACTGGTTTGGTTGTCGAGGACGACGGTGAACCAAATAGCCGTATGAAATTACTTGAGTTGACATCTTCCCAAGAGTATATTGACAGTGACGTAAATTACGGTCATGTTCAAGACTTGCTTGGTGTAGACACCACGAAGCCCTTCGAATGGAATTCGAAACGTTCTGTTGGACTTTTCGCTACTGTCCGTCGCGTTTTTTTCGGAACGCTACCTAACGACAGTCAACCTGAAGCGGACTACTTTGGGCCACCTTTTATGGGTGACTTTGGCAATCCGCCAGAAAATATATTGAATACTAATTCAATAAGTGGCCAAATGAGTGATAAACTTTATTTGCAAAGTAAGTACATTCATGCTCTTCACACGTGGAGAATGGATTACATTCAACGTGTCGATCATTTATTGTCGTTTGTGCTTACCGACAAGCTTCGTACCGGTTATTTTAACTGGCATAAGCAGCAGTATGAAAAGGCTGAAGCTAAAAAAGCTGAAGAAAAAGCGAAGGCTGAAGCTGCTCGTATTGCAAAAGAAAAAGAAGAAGAAGCTGCTCGTAAGCAAAAGGAAAAAGAAGAAGAAGCTGCTCGTAAGCAAAAGGAAAAAGAAGAAGAAGCAGAAAGGCAAGAAGTTCATCAAACAATAAATGGGATGGGCGGTTGGAAACCTGAACAAATTGCATTATTCATGAGTCTTTTAAGTAAGAAAGCGAAGATGACTGCCGAAGTTGTAGTAAATGCAAATGCAAATGGCGCATCCAGCAGCTCTAGCTCTAATAATGAGCCAAGCGAAATTGAAAAACGTCATGCAAATCTTGATAAGGCGTTGAAAGAGGAAGAAGCTAAGCGTATTGCAAAAGAAAAAGAAGAAGCTGTTCGTGTTGCTGCTGAAGAAAAAGAAGAAGAAGCTAGTGATAATGGTACTACTACTACCACAAACACAAATAAAGCCACTGGTGCAACCAATAAGGCCGCCGCAATAAACCAAATAAACCATGATGAAACCAATAAGGCCGCCGTAATAAAACAATTGAACGTCTGCCTTAAAAATCGAGGAATGGCACCATATATTCCAACAGGTGGTTCATCTTCTAGTGAGAACGCTGGTACTACCACCACAACCAAAACCAAGCCCGTCGAGAAAAAAGAGGATAAATTTACCAATGAGCAGATAAAAAAAATATTTGAATGGTGGCATGGTGATGGTGAAGAAAACAAAGGTCTTCGTGGGCTTATTGCCGCTAAGGTGCATGAAATTTCCGAAGGCGAAGACGAACCCGAATATTTCAATTTAGAAGGTGTAAAAACGTTGGACAAGTCGGTATGGATGGAGTGGTACGTCAAATTTAATATTGTGACACATCCATACGATTTGTTCCATAACCATACTGGTATGATGGATCAAATTCAAGAGAAATGTGGTTTAGCCTGTCGTTGGGCATGCGAAGGCTTTTCTCCAGAGAGAGACGATTTTACTACCGCGGAGTACAACGCACTGGAGAAGAAAATATGTAAAGAAACTGGTAAAACATATGTTGAAGCAACAGATGATTATCATGGAGAAGAAGAAGATGATGAAGAAGAAGAAGAAGAAGATGAAGGAGAAAATAATGGTATGAGTAGTAGCTCCTCTAGCGAAGATGAAGAAAAAAAAGATGATGTAGTCGATCTTACTGTTACAATTGCGAGTAAGATTAACGATTTAGACGATGACGATACGTTGAAGAAGTATCTAGAAACTCCAGGGGGGAAAGCAGCATGTGTCTTTGGATATCGAAATCAAATGGGAGAAAGCAATACCGATAATATTTTTAAGAAAGTTAGGAGCACAAAGAACAAAAAAATTGATTTCAAAGATATTGCAGATCTCGAGTTAACGGAGGAATTCATCACAACATATGTCATTGAGTTTGCTAGACATGTGCATGAATATGAATCTGACAGGACGTATGCCTTGGGCTCGCTAGTTATGTTGACACCAAAAGCATTTGACACGTTGGACGGTGCTCAAAGGAGAGCGTTGCCTGTAAAAGCAGGTACTTTATGGCGTGTTACCAACTACAACACAGATGGTACGTATGAAATTGTCGCGGAATACAATACGATTGAAAAAATTGATGCTGATGAAGAAGATCTAAGGAAACCAATCGTGTACAGCACTGCTGGAAAACACGCTCGAAAAAGAGCACGTAAAAGTGATGGTGCTTCCTCTTCAACAGGTAAAAGTTCCCCCCAAAAAAAAACAAAGCGTAAACGCACGCAAGCTGAGATCCCAAATGTAACACGTGATGATGTGAATTTAAACACATCGAGATTACAAAAAAAAACAAAAAAACCAAAAACTCCAACACAGACTGGTTTTAGAACATGAGTTATTATAAAAATTAATTAATATACTTAACATATGTTGAAGAACTTTATTATTTTTACGGTAGTATTGTTATTATCTTATGTGTTTAATAATTGGCCTAACTCTTTCTCGCGAAACGAAAATAAAAATGCTGATATATTTTTTTCATTTATGATAATTACTGTTTTAGCTGCTTTGACAACCTTACAAAAATTAGACAAAGATGAAATTTTATCACGAAATCAAACTAATGAATGGAAAGGGTTTATGCAAATTTCTTTTCTATTGTATCACTATTATCGGGCCACATACGTATACAATGGAATACGAGTCTTTGTGTCTAGTTATGTATGGATGTCAGGTTTTGGAAATTATCTTTACTTTACTCGTAAAAACGATTTCTCATTCTCAAGAATTGTGTCCACAATGATACGAATAAATATATTGACAGTTGGGTTAATTCTTGTGAATAAAACACCTATTATGCTTTACTATGTTGTTCCTTTGCATACTATGGCTTTTTTTCTTGTGTACGCAACATGTTGGTTTTCACAAAGAGAACGTGCACTACTGTTGTCTGGTCTTTTTTTGGTACTACTTTTTGAGTTTATTAAACCTCCATGGGGACACGAAATTGAATTTAGATTTGGTCTGGACAAGTATAGTGCATGGTGGGGTATGGTTTGTGCATATGGATATAAAGAAATAAAACATGATTGGAAATCTGGAGCAGTTGGATTTTTTATGTTATTGGTATGGTTAATCGGCCAGTATCAAATGGAAGACAAATATGCATACAATCGTTGGCATCCATATGTCTCTATTGTTCCAATTGTTGGATATTTATTGATTCGCAACTGTCATCCGATTTTAAGAAAAACTCATTCAAAAGCCATGGCATGGGTTGGACAAATAACCTTAGAAACATATGTACTACAGTTTCACTTATTTATGTGTCATAATGTGCAAGATATTATTGTTATTATTCCTGGATATCGTGTTGTAAATTGTTTACTTGTCGGTACCGTTTTTGTTGGTATATCGTGGATAGCACGGGATGCTACTATTTCACTACAAAAGTATATGGCTAGTCGATTTGTAAAATATCAGATATTGTCTCAAACTGACAAAATGTTAAGTATTTAATTTACTGTTAATACACATTGCTTTTAACTCTTGAAGCAATAGGCTTTTTGCATATGGAACTTCTACCTCTTTCGTTTCACTTCCACATACTTTACATCCCTCCTTCAACGAGGGTTGCTTACACTTTACACACACGTAAAGCTGATGATAATCAGAATTGAACAACATGCGGTCTTGAGCCTGGCGTGGGCACGCATGAGCGAGTACAGTATCCTTTTCCATTTCCCCGAAACGCAACCCGCCCCCGCCAGCTCTACCTTGATTTGGTTGCTTTGTCAATGCATTCTTTTTGCCTTGGCGGCGTGCATACCATTTATAATCGACCATATGCTTCAACCGTTGGTAGAAAATTGGACCCATAAATATTGGACACTTCAGCATCTCTCCTGTAACTCCTGATAATAAACATTCATTACCTCGTTTTTGAAATCCATATTTAGATAATATTTTGCCAACATCATCAATTTGAATACCATTAAATGGTGATGAGTCAATGAATTCACCAGACATAGCGATTGCTTTCCCTGTTAACATCTCCATGATGTGTCCAATCGTCATCCGACTTGGGATAGCACATGGATTGACAATTATATCTGGTGTCATACCAGTGAACATATTATGAGGCATGTCTACCGTTGGAATAATCATCCCTATGGTGCCTTTTTGCCCATGACGAGATGAGAATTTGTCACCCACAGTGGGTATCTGGCGTGTACGTATCTTAATTTTCGTAGCACGTTGTCCGTTCCTGTCCATGTAAAGCGTAGACCTGTCGATGTATCCTTTCTTATCGGTGAGTATACTTTGATCTTCTTCAAATAAATTCTGAGAGCTGTTTTTGTACTGGTGTCGAACAAACTTTTTTCCAATGAGACAATCTTTATTTTCGATTTTGTGTCCAGTCATGATGATGCCGTCGTCATCTAATTTATCATACTTTCCCACTTTCCTCTTTTTAATTTCTTTTGAAAATACAGATTTCTCTTTGGTGTTACTGGCAGCAACAGATTCTACTGTGGTATAATGGTCCGCTCGAAACCCCCCACGTTGAATGAATGCTTCATTTATCACGATACTATCTTCTTGATTGTATTCCATAGGCATGATAGCTACTATAGCATTCAAACCATGTGGGCTATCGTGAACCCGCAATCGTTTACTCAAATATGTTTCGCATAGTGGTTTGTGTTGGTAGTACAATACATTGTTTGTTGTATCGAATCTGTGTTGGAAATTCAACGCGTAGATACCTTGTGCTTGTTTAGCCATAGCAGATTGAAAGCAATTTCGCGGAGCAGGGTTTTTATTACTAAACGGAATGGATGCGGCATTGATACCATTCATCAATGCATTTTTAATTTCGCAATGTGTGTGCTTAGGTGTGATATCCTGTGGAAAAAAGGCTATCAAACCTGTGCTTTCTTCCTCCGCATCTAGATATTCAACATATCCTCTTGTTAATAACTGATACCAATCCATATTTTCCGTGCCCTTGTAGTTGAGTTCACCATTCTCAATGATCATCAGAGGGCGGCACAATCTACCGCTGGTAGTAGACACGTGAATATTATTGTTGTAATAGCTAATGCTAATATCTTTTTCGAATTGACCACTCCTTCGACCTTCCCTGACCGTGTTAACCAAGTCCAGTTGTTTGATAGAATTACCAACATAGATGCCGTTGATGTAAACATCAGAACCCTTTTCCATCATTTTGATTGATATCTTTAAAAGAAATTGTTTAATGACGTCGTAGATAGGCTTAGGATCAGTTTCCAGTGAAATATAAGCAGTAACCGCTAATGTTTTCTCAATCCCAACACTTTTGCCCTCAGGAGTCTCTGCTGGACATAGCCTGCCAAAATGCGTTCCATGCAAAAATCGAGGCAATGGGTTCTTATTCATTTCGGCATCAATGCTGGAAGACACACGTCGAAGTTGTGATACCGTGTCCATATGACTTTTTCTTGCCAGCTGTTGCGATACGCCCTTTAACAACTTCTTGTTGACATTCTTCGTGTCAAAAATACCTGTTGCTAAAGCATAAACAAAACCGTCTGTGATTTTGTTATTACTACTTATCACCTGACGTATTTTATCATTTGTGATAGGTTTTTTGTACTTTGCCATCAACTTATTAAACTCTCTTTTCACCGTCTCCGACCAATTGATAAGAAGTTGGAGGAAGAGAGAGGATAATAGAGTGTATGACGAATGCATGCGTTGATTGATGAGACTATCTCTATCAGTAGGAGGTAATTTGCCTGTGTATACTTGCAGTAATTCCTTTACCATCTTCAATAAAAAACAGGCTTTGTCGGTATACTTATTTCCATCTTTTGTCAACGGTATATGAGGTATCATCATATTAGTAAATGCCTTTTCCAATCCATCCTCTCTCGTTGTTCCCAGGTTGTAAACTTCACGAATAATCACCCGTGACTTTGCCTCTTCCATGTTCGATGGTAAATTTGTAAAACTCGAGTGAAGCAAATTTAGTTCATCTCCGCTAAAGGTTGACTTAATTTCTTCTTCTGTTATACCCATAGCAATCAATACCGTCATGACAGGTGCTTCACATTCAAGTCGTGGGAAGGTTATTCCAACGGGTTTTTTGCTGGAATCCCACTTCACTGTTGTTGTATACATCCTGTGTAATTTTTCACTGGTGCAAGTGACAGCACATGTCTTCGTGACATTGTTTTTTTTCGTTCTGTATCGAAAAGTACGATTTATTTTACCACCAGTCTGTGTCACCAATACTTTTTCACGACCATTGATGATAAAGTATCCACCTGGATCTTGTTCACACTCCTTGTACTGTATGCGCTTCTTCGGATCTTTAACGTGACATAATGATGAATAAATCATACATGGAATACGTCCAAGGTAAACATCTTTAAGAACTTCCTCGCGTTTTTTCTTATCCCAATCTACCTCCACCTTTAAATCTACGTACAGAGGTCCAGAATACGTGATATCACGGACGCGGCATTCATACGGAAGGATGGGGCGTGATGTGGAATCCGCCTCTACAACCATGGGTGATAAGAGTTTGTGATTTACTATCGTAACGTTCAAGCTCCTTTCCCCTCCATCTGGAGTAAAGTTCACACACTTCAATGGTTTCAATGACCAAAGTAGTTCTGGCAATTTCGATCGTGTGAACGAATCATAGTTATCTGTAAGATATGCCGAAGGCGAATTTGCCTCCGTAAAAGCAGCTACAATTTTATTTCCAAAAGCGTCTTCCATTTTTTGTTTTTCTTTTGAATCGTGGTGTTGAAATTGTGTACGTAAAGTTTCTCTTCTTTTATATCTGTAAGTGTGCTTGTTACACGTTATATAGACCATTATTTATTAATTAGAAACAACTGTGGTCATTTGCTCTACAATTACTGTTGTTTAAGGTCTTCTTAAAATACTACGGACTACATAGAAAAGGTCCGTAGTTATATAGCTAAAGACCAAAAAGTTTTTTTCTACTACTCTCTCCAAAAAACCAGGGCCGGAGTTGTACAGTTATAATTACCGATGACTCCCTACAACTGTACAAGCCCGACCCTCACTTTTAGACTGCTCTACCTAAGAAATAAAAGTTGGTCTGTAGTATTTTAAGGGTCTATAATAATATAAGAATTGTAGAGCAAATTACCCATTTTTTTCTTTCTTTTAAAAAATTACTACTATAACATATATATACACCTAACACCCCTTACATTCAACACCACGAACAGAAACACCGTTGAGATGATTAAAATAAGTCAAGCAAAACATTTTAAAAGATTACTATATAAGAAAGAAGTTACATTAAAAAAAAACAATGAGCGAAGCAAAACAATTACCGTCCAGATCAGAAAATTTAAAACGTGTTCGGGAGGAGGCGTCAAAGGACATTGCGTCAGCACCTCTTGTAACTCACGTGGCCAAGGCAATGAAAACCTCTGTGGTAAACTTGAAACCAAATAAGAAGTTGGAGGAACAATATCATTGGGACAGTGAAGGGACCAAAATTGTAGTCTCTGAGAGACGAAATGGTTCCCAATACGTTCGTATTGTTCACGAGGATTACGAAAGAAGAAACCGTACACTCACATGTGAACCGATGTTTGTGGTGGACAGTTGCCTTGGCGAAGATGGCAACTTAGGTGTTCCTCGACCGTACACTAATGCGGAGGGAGAGGAGAAAATGTTCACGGAAAACAATCCAAAGAAAGCAAAGTACGAATTGATTCTATCCGCTGGAACTCCTGATGCTATCAGTGACAGTTACAGGGGAAAGCTTAAAGAATCACAACCACGTTTTGTTAATTCAGTAAAAGAATTGATGAATGATATGTGGCAAGAAGGTTTTCAAGCTGGTATCTACGATGATGCTTTGGGCGAACAAGAGAAAGAAGCCTGGTTAAAAAATCAAACCTCTTCTTTCTTAAAACAAGATGAAGATGGAACCGTAACCATTACGCTAAAGCGCCCCATTCAAAGTTACCGTGGAGATCCGAATCCAGTGCGCTACTGGAAGAAGACCCCACAAGGTCATGTTGAACGATTCAATCCAGCAGAGATAAAGAAGGGAGCTCTGGTGATTGCTCAATACTTTCCAAAACCATACTGTTTTCAAGATGATAACACAGGTGAATGGAAGCATGGTTCAACCGCTGAGTTGGGTCGTGATCTTATCGTTGTATGGATGCCTAAACCACGTACAAAGGAGGAGATTAAAAGAGCTAATGGTGGAAATATGGATAGTGCATTGGCAGATGTACCATTCCTTGAGTTTTAATTAAAAATTAACGTTTTTAAATTTTAACAATCGTTTTCGAACTGAATTATTTTTTTCTGCTCCAACAACTTCGGATTTTCTATTTTCATTTTGTTTACTTTCTTCCTCTACTTTTCTTTGTTTAAGATATTGTTGAACTTGTTTGTCAATGATTTGGCTGGGTCTCCTGGCCTTTTTAGAACCTTTATCTATATCAAATTGACAGGTTTTATTATCATCAACATCAAACAATAATATGCTACCACGGTCCTTTGCCGCTTTTAGTTCCTCTTCCATGTTGACACCATATTGCAATATCTCTAGTTTATCAATACAAGGACGATATTGTAACAATTTCGACACTTGTGCTTGTGTATCTTTTGCATCTTTTGTTACAATGTTGGAGTCAGTAGCGCCACGTTTAAACGGTCTTCCTATTGTTTTTGCCAATGACCACAACACGGTAAAGGGCAATATAGTAAGAACAGATTGCATAAAGACGAAGAAACGTATCCATTCTGTCGTTGGTTGTTCTCCAAACCAATCTCCACCTGGACCATAATTGAACAGAGCAGTGGATTTATAGTACATGGCTAAACTCACAGTGTAAAGCGTCAGAGATACTGTTAAAATGGTGTGGACAGGTACAGGCTGTTTGTAGGTGGTCAATGAGTACATTGTGCCCCAACTGGAGTAGATATGCTGCCATTTCGCTATAAGATCTCTTTCTTTACTATATCCACCTTCTTTCCTTGTTGGTATTCCATATTTGTATTCACGCAACGTGTTCAACTGATCCAGTAAGCAGTACATGATCACTTCGAACAAATCCATGTCTGATTTATCTGAAATGTATTTGATTTTTCGATAGAGGTACCTTTTAATGGGATTTTTTCCACCAAGGTTTGACCACGCCTGTGAATTGTCGTCTTCAAATGGAAACACTCGGTTACATTTGGCACAACATAATGGTATACCAAAAAATGAGGAATAAATACCGTTGAAGCATGTTTTTGGACGATTCTTCTTATTCTTTCTACAAGTGATCCCACAACAGCTCCATTTGATAATGCAACATCTTACTTTTGTTGGTATAATTAGTTTAATTCGGTACTTATCATCCAACATGTCATAATTAGCAGCATCCATATGGTGTTTCGGGGCTTGACGTAAGACATGTTTCGCTACGGGGGCGAGCACACACAGTAGGTAACGAATTTTTGCTAGTTCCACTTCTACCTTTTCTTTTGTTGCTACACCTTTTACATACGTTTCACCCTTCTTCGGATCGTTTTTTGAAGGATCTACTTTATCGGGATCATAGGCTATATTGTATTTATCTTCATCATCTGTAAGGGCACTAATAAAGAAAGCAAGTGCTTTGATATCGCCACATAAAGCCTGAAACAATTTTTTGTTTGTTTTATTTTTTTCAACACCGTTGGAGAAAAGGAGAGAGATGAGCACACTAAATACCGCGGCAAAACCTACATTGAATGTTTTTAATCCATCTCGAAAACTATCGGTGTGTTCTTCTCCCCATATAGCAATGACAAGAGAAATGGCAATTACAAATACAGTCCATACAAAAGTATTGTCGGTGAGAAAGCTGTAAAATCTCCAACAGTTGCGAGAAATTGGACTCTCAGAAAATTGTGGAAATTTCACTTCAATGTACTTGCGGTTGTCACCAGACAACTCATTTTTAAGCTCATCAGCAGTAACAGTACCTTTCTTTTTTAAAGTTCTTTGTCTCGATATTATATTATTTACTTCTTTCACGTATTCCTCCTTCGTCTCCTCGTCCCCTTCCTTTGGATTTACACGTAAGGATGCATTAATAAAGTCACTCTCTGAATCATCAATGATTACCTTTTTTGAAAGCCGACAAGGACAACATCTCCCTCTCCAAACATCCCAACACCAGTCACCAGTATCTTTTCCCATTTTCTATACTTCTAGGAATTTAAATACTTTACTTTTATTCTTTTCATACATCATTCTCAACGCCTCCTTCTGATTCTTACTGAGATTTTGAAACGCATGGAAAAGAGGAACCAATACTTCTGGAGCAGCATATCGTACCGTTCGAACACCGTTCATATATAAAAAATAAGCTCGAAGTTCTTGGTCCATGTGACTATTTTTAATTGAATATATATAATGAGATTAAGTTAAATAAAGGATGAGCTTAACGGTTATATTTGGAAGCATGTACTCTGGCAAAACATCTGAATTGATACGTAGAATTAACCGTTTTCAATCCATTCAAAAACGTGTCTTAATAATTAATAACAGATTGGACAACAGGTATAGTGGTGATGACGCGATAGTAAGTCACGATGAATATAAATTCAACTGTGTGAAGTGTAAAAACTTGCATGAAATCGATAGTCAAATGAGAATTGATGCAGATGTGGACGTTGTTGCAATCGACGAAGGACAATTTTTTCCAGATTTAAAAAAGTACGTGTTGAAGTTTGTGGAGAAGTACGGAAAAGACGTAATTGTGGCAGGTTTAATAGGAGATTACGAACGTGAAAAATTTGGAAGTATTATTGATTTATTTAATTATTCCGACAACATTGTTCACTTAAAAGCACTATGCACAAATTGTAGAGATGGGACAGTAGGTATATTTACAAAAAAAATATTTACGAAAAGAATTGTTCTTGAAATGTTGGGTGATCAAATTGACGTTGGATCCAAGGAAAAATACATTGCTCTTTGTAGAAAGTGTTACTTAGATGAAGGGACGGTTAGTGACTGAATCTCTCATCATTTTAAGTATTTGTTTTTGATCATATTCGTCTCCATCAAAAAAACTATGTGGCATTAAATTATCTAACGTTATTCTATCATCTGGTTCTTTTTTTAACATGTGTTCTATACAATTTTTTAACGATATTGGTAGTGATGGAAAGTTTTCTACATTCTCATGACTTTTCCAAAACTTTCTCCAACGGAATTCATACATTGCTTGAATCCATTCATCACTATTAAAGCCATAACAACTGTAGGTTGCTTGAGACGTAAAAGAACTGTATGGTCGTGATCCAGTAGCTAGACAGAACATCAGTACTCCTAAGGACCATATGTCTGATTTTATACATTCATAAGTTTCTCCACGCAATACTTCTTCCGCCATGTATTGAACCGTGCCAACTTTTCGAGAACTATATTTTGTGAAACTACACAACTCCCAATCAATCAATTTAACAATACCTTTTTCATCTATCATTATATTTTCTGGTTTAATATCGCGGTGAAAAATGGACATCTTTGATGCGTAGTCATATGCCAACATAATTTTTTTTATTACATACCTCACAAATTTCATGTCGCTACCATCCCGGTGGCATTCAATCCAATCGTGGAGATCACAACCGTTGTAGTAACGAAGTTCGCATATTCCAACAAAATTTAAATGACTTATACTATCAAAGTGATAAGAAGATGTAATTTCTGTAACAAAAGGGTGAGGACGAAGTTTTTCCAATGCTTCTTTTTCTCTTATGTATGATCTCTTACTCCTATATTGTTTCAACACCTTATTTCCACGAATACGAAAGGTATGTCTAGGCATTTCTTACTTTACTTTTTATTTATATATTCCTTTTCTTTTTTCCTTCTTTCTAAAAAATAACATGAACAACATAAGCCACGCTTAAATATCTTATTTTCACAATCGTTTACCCTACATTCACTGTCTGTGTACTTATCTTTGAAGTGTTTTAGGCACATACCCTCTACAAATACTTTTGTGGCACACCCTTCGCATTTACATTTTGGTTCAACGGGAAAATTACCAGTTTTTGTCGCCTGGCGGTAGTGTGTTCTACATAAGTGTCTGTAATACACACTTCTTGAATGACATATTAAGCATCGTTGTCTGTAGGAACGATAGTGTCTCTGACATAAGGTAGCGCCGAATACAGGATTTAGACAATTCGCGTGAGTGCAGTGAAATTGCTCTTTTCTGCTTTTTTTATAGCAAGAACGACATAAACCAGCTCGATAATGTTTTTCATGACAAATATCACATTTTAGATTGTTCCTCCACTGATCGTACTCTTTAAAATTATAAGACATATGTTAATACAAAAAAGGTTTATATACTTTAATTTTTATAAGAAATTCGTCATTCTTTAATATACACAGTGGGTAGATATATGTAAAGAATCCTTTTTGTGATAATTGTGATGCTAAGAAAAATGCTTTGACCGCACAAACTCCAACCGCAACCACGTTAATCTCCTTTTTTGTATATAATTTTTGAACAGAGCTTGAAGTTAATTCAGAAATAGTTTCCTTATCATTTATGCTAATGTCGTTATCAAAATTTTGAATAGATGGCTCTATGTCTGTTACACCTTCTTTTACTGAAAAAACACACATAGAGTGCATTCTATTGTAAAGCAAACATATATGTTGAAGACCAAAGACGCAAAAGTCTTTTCTTAGTCCCATGTAAACTTCTAAAGCAATTTGTATTTTATAGCCTCCACCAATAACATGAATCTGTTTATGATTTTTTAAATAAGCTTTACACAAATTGATGTAAAATTTACGACTTCCATTTCCAATTTTTATATAAGGGGGAAAGTCATTTGACTCCATTTAAGCTGATAGATGTCTCATATATATACTCTAAGATCGACTATATAAGATTTTTCTTACCTTTAAAATGGCCTGTGTGCTTCTTTGGCATGTGAACACACATTTTTTATATCGCTGTTCACATAATATTACATGTGATCTTATAGATCATTCGTTATATATTTGTAATGCACCACTATTACAGACCACAACAAGTGTCGAAAAAACTGATACGACATCAATACCACCAGTGGTAAGCACAACAAAAATAGAGACTTCTTCAACATCAGCATCGACACCATGGCGTACGTCAACACCACTAGTAACAACAACAACAACATCAAGTCCCCGTCCAGTAACAACGACATATCAACCTCCAACATCAACATTTGCTTCAACAACGATAATATCAAATCTTTTGAATCAATCAACAACCACTGAGACAACACAGTTGATAGAGTCGTTAGAAAACCATACGACAACAGACAACCCATCACAATATCTATCAACAAGTCCAACATTTAATTTGACCACGACTTATACTTATACAACAAGTACTACTAAAACTGCTACAACTACAAGTTCAAGTAGTACTGTACCATATAACGTACCGAAAACAACATTAGTAGCCACCACAACATCGACCGAATCACCTGTAACATTTGTAAATAAAACAACAACTACATATAGGCCAACGACTGAAAATCCCACTACTAAAATGCTACGGACTACTACAGGAAATCCGACAACCAAAATGATTCAGACTACTACAGGAAATCCGACTACTACAGGAAATCCGACAACTTCACACGCGGTAGATACCACTACAATAAAGAATACGGTGGAGCCTACTACAACAACAAAAATCCATCCTACCACCACAGCGATTTTTAGTCAGACAGAGATTCCTGTGACTCATAGTCCGACAACTTCTAGTACTCAGTATACTACTACTATGACCAAAAAAGAACCTATGACTACCCCTGCTGTTCCTGTTCTAAATCGAACAACAAGCACAAAAATTGGAGACTCCTATACTACCACCAGCAAAACACCATACGGTGTAAATATGGTCACAACTACTGCTATTCCTATGTATACTACAACCAGTGAAACAGCTATGGTCACTACTACTGCTATCCCTATAGTAAACAGAACGAGGAATCTTACTAGTTTTTTTAAAAAAAAGGGGAATAGTAGAGAAGAATCCTCCAGTCCGAAGATTGGTGCTATAATAATTAGTATACTAAGTGTGGGAATAATTTTCTATGTTATTTACCGGATGAAAAGAAGGCACGCGCTAAAAAATAAACCAAAAAAAGAGACTACGGTTTTACCTACTGATGAACCATTGGACCCTATCAT
>MDTG01331148.1_pt1 | contig 25949 bp, 28 predicted proteins | sample 811421 | NCBI WGS metagenome assembly MDTG01 (sample SAMN05326645, study PRJNA326480) | marine metagenome | isolation source: seawater | place: Pacific Ocean: South East | collected 2011
CGGCCCGGCGCGCATGAACGCCGGGATAGGCCCACACATTGCTGCGATGGCGCCCCTGCCGGCCCAGCTGGACATTGTTGCGATGCGGCGCCTTGCCATGGCGGAAGACGGCGACCAGCTCGTGCTGGGAGCGATAGAGCGACCCCATGCCGGCGGCCTGCTTGTCCCAGACGCACAGATTTTTCACAGGCCCGAGCCCGGCCTCGCCGGATTGAATGAGATCGGCGATATGCCGCCAGTCCATGCACACGAAGGCGATCGCGCCGGGCCGGCTGGCCTCCTTGAGGCGCACGAACATCGTATCCAGAAAGCTGCGGAACTCGGCCGCACTCATCTCACCGGACGCCATCACGAACTCGTCGTGCCGGACCGAACCCAGCCCGCAGACATGGCCGGAGATGGGGACATTATAGGGCGGGTCGGTGAAGACGGCGTCAGCCGTCTCCTCGCCCAGCAGGGCGGTATAGGTGTCCGCGTCCAGGGCATCGCCGCAGACAAGCCGGTGGCGGCCCAGCTGCCAGATATCGCCGATACGGCTGACCGGCGGTCCGGGATCCGGCTCGGGCACAGTCTCCGGCGGGGTGTCCTCATTGTCGTCCTGCAGCAGGACATCGATCTCGCCGGTCTCGAACCCGATCGCCTCGATCTGGAAATCCAGCTCCATCTCCAGGAGGGCGCCGATCTCCAGGCGCAGAAGATCCTCGTCCCAGCCGGCCGTCTCGGCGAGGCGATTATCGGCGATGACATAGGCGCGCTTCTGGGCCTCGCTCATATCGGCCAGGCGCATCACCGGCACTTCAGTGAGGCCGAGCGTCTTGGCCGCTTCCAGCCGGCCATGGCCGGCGATCACACCATAGTTGCCATCGACCAGGATGGGATTGGTCCAGCCGAACGTGCGGATGCTCTCGGCGATCTGTTCGATCTGCCGCTTCGAGTGCGTGCGCGGGTTATTGGCATAGGGGCGAAGCGCCGAGACCTTGACGGTCTCGACGCTCAAGTCGCGGATCGGCGCGGTCATAGGCGCCTCCCCAGGCGCGTGCCCTTTTTGTCGCAGATCAGCTCGTAGCGCGGCGAGCGCAGGCTCAAGGGCGTGCCGGTGATGTCATGCTTGTAGAAATAGGCCCATTGCACCGTGCCCGGCGTTGTATTCGGGTCCAGCAGCATCTGGGTTGTGCAGTGCGTATAGCCTTGCAGAGGCAGGGCCGGCGGCGGGGAAACAAGATTCTTCATGAGACTTTCCTTCTAACGCTACGAAGGAATTCGATGTCTCGTATCACCGAGCGGGAGTCGTCCGCCGAATTCGTACCGCTCGGCCTATGTCTTCTTTTTTCGCTTGATATAGCGTCTCAGGGCCGTGCTGACGCGACTGTCAAAGTCCTTGGGTTTCTTGGGATTTTCGACGGTGATGACTTTGACGCACGCCGTGATGAATTGCCCGGCCGGCGTGGCCGAACGCGAGGAATATTCACCGGGCGCGGGCCGGTTGTGATGCGTGACCTCTTTCTGTGTGGCGTCGGTGTAGAGCGCGGCAAGTTTATCGATCAGCCAGTCGACTTCGCGATCTTCATCGTCGCCGCTTTCTGCTTTCATCTTTTTGCTAAGGCCGCGCGCCGTCTCGCGCAGGACCTCATCCGAAAACGTATCAGCCGCCAGCCTCGCGATCACACCGCCCCTAGGGTATCTTGCCCACAACGCGTCGATCATCGCGACTTCGGCCCGTCCATTGAGACGCATTATGTCCGGCCCCGTGATCCGGTCGAGTTTGACAAGCTCTTCGAGCGCGGCCCTGGCCTCGCCCCGGGTAAACTTCTTCGGCCCCCGGCCGTCCCAGTTGCGATAGCGCGCGGCAATGTTGGTGAGTTGGTGGCGGAGGCCGGCGATCGTGTCGGCATCGGTCCGGCCGAGGTGTTCGGCGATCTCTTTGAGCGCCGCGTCGGACACCTCCAGGGGCTCGACGTCGTGGAAGCCATCATCGCCATGGTGGGGATCTTCGCGTCGGGTCATGTCCGGGCTCCTTTGTTAAAGGTGAGCCTCGATCACATCCCATCAGACTGTCCCGGATCAACTATTACTTCGGCCGCACGGGCCAGCCGCTCGGCCTCCGCGATCCGCGCCAGTAGCGGGGCAATATCCTCCGGCAAAGCGCCCGCCTGGTTCTGCGCGGCCAGGGCGGCAGCGGCTTCCAGACAGGCGGTGATTTCCGCCATCAGGTGGTGGAAGAGGTCGGCGCGATCCTCTTCCGCCGGCATCAGCGGTCCAGCCGCTCGATGAGGGCCTGCGCGATGGCGCGCATGCTGGTGAACCGGTAGCGCGCATACTTGTCGTCGCTGGTATGGCGCGGGTTGGGCCGCAGGGACATCTTGTCCTTGCCCGGCTGGGCGATGTCGGGGACCTCGGCGGAGGGCACCAGCCAGGCGGTCTCCAGCTGGCCGGTCGTTCCGTCGATGGCGACGGCCAGCAGCGCCAGGTCCGGAGTGTCGCGCCAGGTCGTCCTGCGGATATCGAACTGGACCGTGCGGGGCCGGTCCGTGTCCAGGAAGGTCCAGCTCTTGATCTGAAGCCCGATCGTGGCGTGGCTGACCTTGTCGTGGATCATCACGTCGATCGCGTCATCATCGACCAGCGGGACATAGCATGAAAACCGGCCATCGGAGGCCAGCATCAACTGGGTGGCGACCATGATCTCGGCGGCGGCGCCGAGCTGGCCGCCGGTGGGGCGGGGTGGTGTGTGCGTCTGGGTCATCATGGGGACTACACACGCTTGGATAGCGGGTCGAGTCAACCAGAAAAGAGACTCATAGACTGTAGATCAATCGGATGCATCGCTATCGGATATCCGGATGGATATTCGTCATCGGCTTTCGGCCAACATGAAGCGTCTGCGCAAGGCAAAATCCTGGTCCCAGGAGGAGCTGGCCGATCGGGCCGGCCTGCACCGCACCTATATCTCCGGTGTGGAGCGCTGCGTACGCAATCCCACCATCACCGTGGTCGAGAAGATCGCGGTCGCGCTGGGCGCCGGGTATGACGAGCTATTGGGGTGAGGCTGGGCGCTCCAGCGGTTCCAGGCCGTATCGGGTGCGCAGGGCATTGGTGCTGCGCCACCCCTCGTCTTCCGTTACGGACCGGCAGGACGTCTGGAATGCATGGTCCTGTGACGGCATGTCTGCGCCATGCGCGGACCCGATGTCTTCCAGATGGCGCTGGGAGGGATCGTTTTCCCAGAAGTGGCAGACATCCTCGCCGTCGCGGTGGGCCGCGATCGCCGCATCAAGGGTAAGGGCCCTATCCACCTCGCCGACTTGAAAGGGATAGCCGTCCGGTCGCGGGCGATCGAGGCTGGGGCAGAGATCGTGCAAGGCCTCGGACGTTTCTGTCAGCGACAGATCGACAATCTCCACATCCCAGGTTGGGAAGGGTTCATGCGCGTTTGGTGGAACGCGGTCCGCCTCGATCTGGGCGGTATAAGCCAGCTCTGATTGTGAAACGTGGTCGGAGGTGAGGCGAAGCGGGGCCCAGCCGCAGATGCGCTGTGCGGTGTCCGGGAGAACCGTGATCGGGCCGAGCTGATGGGTGATGCCGGCCTCCTGTGACAGGCGGACCGTGATGGCATCATCAAGCGCCGGCCTCAAGCCGCGCTCCACCGAGGAAAGATGCTTGGCCGGTGCGACCCGGTTTTGCGGCGTCATCAGTGTTTCAAACTCGCCGGTCCCGGCCAGGCGCGGGCACCAGGCGGAGACCGCCTCGGGGCTGGCATCGGCATTTACGAGCGTCATCGGCAGCGTGTTGGTGTGTTCGTGCCGGCGTTCGAAGGCGTTGATCCGGGCGAGAAGCCAGCGGGGCGACCAGGCCCGGTCCTGCGGCGTGGAGATCTGGTACTCGCCGCAGAAGTGGTCGCCATCGCGAACGCCCGGATAGCCCAGATTGAGCATGTACGTGTCCTCAGGCATGTCCGGCCAGATACGGTCCAGGCTGTGCATGATGACACCGGCAGGGCCGCCTCGAGGCAGTTCCACCGCATCCGGGTCGAAGTCCGGGAAGGGCGGTAGAGGCAGGTTTGGCTCCAGCACTTCGGTGCGCAGGCTGTCGGGCATGTTGGGGCAGGCCTGATCGAGCGCCGCGGCGTCCGCCGTCCGGTCGATGACGGTGAGCCTGGGAACTGTAGTCCAGGGTAGGTCCACGGTCTCGCCTGGCTCGACGCGCAAGATGTAGACCGCCACGACCTCATAGTCGGCATCGGCCAATTCATGGGAGTAGGAGCCGCATAGATGCCCGTTGTCGACAAAGGTGGGCGAGACCATCAGGCGTGGCGTCGGAGCGTCTTCGGGAATCTCGCCCCAAAACGCACGTATCATGCCGGTCGCAAGATCGTGCCATGCGCGTCGATCGGCGGGCCCCTCCGGCCATTCACCGACATAGTCTCCCGGCATCGCTTCGGTCTGGGTGGCGACAAGGCTGGTCGCGGCGAGCAGGGGCAGGAGGAGAGGGGCCATCATGAGATCGATCCTTGCGTGCCAGGTGTGGTCGGTGGGGTGAGTGCGCTCTGTCTCGTCATCGGGATCTAGTCATCCGGCGCGTCGAAGGTGCACATGCGGTCGCCTTCGCAGGCGGCCAGCCGAATGCGGATCATCGCATTCATCCGCTCGGAGTGGTCGCGCGCCGTCTCATAGTCCCTTAAGCGGCACGGCAGTCCGATGTCGCGCGGATAGCCGGGAACGTCCGCCGGCCAGTCAACGCCGGGCAGATCGGTAAAATCATCCTCCCAGAAATGGCAGACCAATTCGCCATTGCGATGGGCCTCGATCGCAGCCTCCAGGCTCTGCGCCTGACCAAACGCATTGGCCTGGTTGCCATAACCCTCCGGGCGCGGCTGGTCGAAGGCCGGGCAGGCCTCCCGCCCAGCCTCCATCCCATCCAGAAGCTCAATGTCGACGATCTCGACATCCCAGCTTGGAAAGGGGTCCTGCGGTCCGGCCGGCACGCGTTCCGCGGCGATCCGGGCGCTGAAGGCCATCGCGTTGAGCGTCGTGTAATCGGAGGTCAGATGGACATTGAGCGTGCCACAGACCTGGCGGGGCGATTGCGGCAGGAGGGTGAGCTGACTGCCCAGTGAGGCCGTGATGGGCGGGGCCCCATCAGCAGGCTCGGCGGGCAGGCTGGCATTGATATGGTCGATCACCGCCGGGGTGAGCGTGTCTTCCACCGAGGCGATGTGTTGCGCCGGGTCCGATGCGTGTTCCGGCGTCATCAGCTGCGCAAAATCACCCGACGCTGCCAGGCTCGGGCACCAGGCTGTTACATTCTGCGGGGACGCATCGGCGTTGATGATGGTCACGGGAAGCACCAGTTCGCGATCGCTCTGCGGCGCAAAGGCGTCGATGCGGATGGTCATCCAGTGCGGCGTCCAGGCGCGTGCCTGCGGCGTGGAGCGCTGATAGGCGATGCAATAATGGTCGCCTTCCCGAAAGCCCGGTCGGCCGACATTCGTGTGGATCGTGCCTTCGGGACGTTCGGGCATGACGCGTAAAAGGCTCCTGCGCATCATGAAGCTCTGACCCCCCTCCAGCATGCCGACCCCGTCCGGATCGAAGTGCGGCAGATCGGCCCGGAACCGGGCATAGGGATCGAGGATCCCGGCGCGCACATCATCGGGCAGGTCGGGGCAGTACCGGTCGAGATCCTCCGCCGTGGCCTCGTGCGTGATGAGGTCGACAGGCAGCGCCCGTGGGGCGTCCGGATCGCCCAGATCGGTGGTCTCCAGGCGGGCGACGAGGCTGCCATAGCGTTGATCGAAATTCCCCGTCCCGCCGAACCGGTAGACGCCGCACACATGCATGCCGTCGAGAAAGCGCGGTTCGACCAGCGCGATCGATCGCGTGTCCTCCCGGTCGGGCCTGGCCTCCAGCGCGCGCTGAACCCCGTAGGTCAGTTGCCGCCAGGCTTGCGGGTTGTCGACTGTCTCCAGATCGGACGGCCAGCGGCCGACATACGCACCAAAGGGCGAAGCGGCCTGCAGACCCAGCAGCGTGGTTCCGGCCATCAGGGCGAGAAGCGTGTGAGGTGCCATGCCCGCTACACACGCTTAGGTGAGGGGCTGTGTCAACCGAAAATGAGACTGATCGGCTACGTTTTGGGGGGCGTGCTGGCCAAGGTTTCGTTGCTTTGGAGGTGCTCGAAGTAGCCCGAGATCGTCCATGCCGAGCTGGTGATGCGAACGGGCGCATGTGGTCTTGATGCGCCCGCTCAGGGAGTAAAGGCTAAGCGTCTGTGCAGGGGACCAGATGTCTGCTGACGTGTTTGATGTCGTGCAGCAGGTATCTGAGGAATTCCCTCTGGTGGTCATCCAGACATTCCAACTCCTGCTCCATGAAGACGGTTACCTTGTCGTGGAGCTCGGATTGGCCGGTAGCTGGCGTGCGGTAGAGGGCTTGAGCCGCAGCTCCCACGGCTGACAAACGCATCTCGTCATCGACATCCAGATCCGGCTTGTCTGCATGCTCTACGAAATTTGCCTTGGCCCGATAGTATGTGGCGAGCGCCGTTCTTATCGTGTTCATGCGACGCCTCCCCGAGTGAGGCCGAGTTCGTGGATATCCCTCGCGATTGCATCAATGAAGGCGATGTGAACGGTCTCGAGATGGTCCCGCTCGAAGCGGGCAAATGTGGCCAGTTTGTCGAACAGGTCGTGCTGGTTGAAACATCGCGCCACATAGAGCGCATCTCGGGCTTCGGCGACATGGTCCGCGGCCACATCTGCAGCGCTATTGTCGATATCCAGTTCAAGCAAGGCTGCCATGGCCCTGTGATAGCGCGCTGCCGCAATATTGAATTCTTCACGCATGAGTTTCTCCTTCTGCAAGCCGGCGGAGTGCCGGCTGATCGCCTGAATGGCAGGCGGATGCAGAGTATCGGAAACCACCGGGACGAGATGGGTGCCGAGGGTGGTGTTATCCGCTTTGGCGCACGAGCGGACAAGGTCGCTTTCGGCTCGCGGGCGATACTGCAAATTCAGGCTTGAACCTCTAGCGGCTAGAGGAATTAGGCTGGTCCGGTCGCTTGAGGGCTTGATCGACAAAGCCGTCACCTGTAGACCCCTGTCGAACCGGAGGTGTTCGTGCTCGCTCTGCTGCGCACATTACTGGCCGTCCTGACCCTCCTGTCCTTCTCCGGAGAGGTGGTGGAAGCGGCTGTGCCGGGGCACGACCACCATCTGGGCCATGAGGACCTCGCCGAGGGCGGTTCCGGTGAGAGCGAACACCGCCATGCCCAGCATCCCGTACATGCCTGCGGGGTCTGCCATCATGCGATCCCGGCCAAAACGGGGGCACCGGCCCTGAGTGTGCCGGCCAGACGGATCGCCTACCGCCTGTCCCACGAATCCGGTGCGGACCGGGCGCTCGCGCCGCCCCACCAGCCTCCCATTTCCTGACGAGAGCGTTCGAACCCTTCGTTCTCTTCAGACAATCGGGATATCTGGATGTATTCAGACAAATCTTCCCGGCCGAACTGGCCGGGCCGAGGACTTGCAGGCGTGGCCTGCAGTGCTCTCCTCGCGTCTGCGGCGCTGGCACAGCCGGCTCCGCGGGACGCCCCGCTCGATCTCGCGACGGCCCTGCAGTGGGCCGCGCAATCCAACCCGCGCATCGGGGCGGCCCGGGCGGACGTGTCCGCACGGCTTGGCGAAGCCCGTCAAGCGGGCCTTTGGGACAACCCCTCCCTGGAAGCCGAAGCCGAGGACTTCGGCGGCGATCGCGGCGATATCGGCGACGCCGATGTGACCGTCGCCGTGCGCCAGACCATCCCGCTGGGCGGCGACCGGCGCCGCGCCCGCGAGGCGGCCGAGGCCTGGGCCGGTGTCGAGACCGCGCAGCTGAACGCGGAGATCGCCAGCCTGCTCGGCGACGCGGCCACGGCGTTCGTGGACGCCCGTGCGGCCCAGGAAACCGCTCGCGTCAGGGCGGAACTCCAGGATCTCGCGGAAACCGCCGCGTCGGCCATACGCCAGCGCGTCGAGGCGGGGCGGTCCTCGCCCATCGATCTCGACCGGGCCGACATTCTGGCCGCCACGGCCGGCATCGAGGCGGCATCGGCGTTGACCGAGGCGCGGCGTGCAGGTCTTGCGCTGGCCGCGATATGGGGCGGCGCGCCGGCGGGCGAGGTCGCGCCCCCGTCCGTGCTCGTGAACAATCCGGAACTGTCGGCACTGACGCCGGAGGCGATGATGCGGCGCAATCCGGATCTGGCGGTCGCACAGCAGACATCCCGCGCGCGAAGCGAAGAGATTGCCAGAGAACGGGCCGAAGCCATCCCGGATATCACTGTCGGTGCCGGGATCAGGCGGTACGGCAGCGATAACGAGACGGCCTATCTCGCCATGGTCGAAATGCCGATCCCGGTGATCGACCGAAACCAGGGGCGCATCGCTGCCGCTGCGGCGCGAGAGACCGGGGCCCGGCTGGACGAGGAGGCCCTGCGGCGGCAATTGCTGGCCCGCCATGCGGCCGCCTACCGCCGGTGGAGCGATGCGCAGCAGCGTCACGCGGCACTGAGCGAAAGCGTGCTGCCGGCCGCGCAGAACGCCTTCTCCCGCGCCAGCCTCGCCTATCGCGAGGGCGCCCTCCAGCTCCTCGACCTGCTGGACGTCCAGCGCACCTATTTCGACACACGCATCCAGGCGATCGAAGCCCGGGCGGAACTCGCCCGCGCGGCCATCGAACTGGACGTGCTCTTTGGCGCACCGCGCCTGAAGCAACTCGCCGGCATTGCCGGCGCGGAGGCCAATCCATGATATCGACACTCACCCGGACACTCCTCGCCGGCACGGCCGCGCTGGCGCTGCTCTCCGCCTGCTCGGAACCGTCGGCGCAAGCGCCCGCCCGCGAAGATCCTGCGGGCACAGATACGCATGAAGGCACGGCCGAGACCAGTCGTGCGGGGGACAATCACGCCGATGGAGCCGAAGAAATAGAGCTGACCGACGGCGACATCGACGCGCTGGGCATAACGATCGGCCAGGTCGATACCGGTCCGGTCGACGGCGAGGTGGAATTGCCCGCCGAAGTCCGGTTCGACCAGACGCGGCTGGCGCATGTCTCGCCGCGCGTATCGGGGATCGTCCATGCCGTTCATGTCACGGAGGGTGACACGGTCGAAACCGGCCAGCTCCTCGCCGTACTGGACAGTCGCGCCCTGGCGGACGCCAAGGCCGGATACCTGTCCGCCTTGGCCCGCCTCGATCTCGCCCGGTCGCGTTTCGAGCGCGAGAGGCGGCTGTGGGAGCAGCAGATCTCGGCGGAGCAGGACTTCCTCGACGCCCGTCAGGCGCTGGAGGAATCCCGCATTGAGGTGCGCAGTGCCCGCCAGCAATTGGAGGCGCTGGGCGTTGACGAGGCGGCGCGCGACGCCCTTGTCTCGGGAGCCGATCAGCCCCTCACACGCTACGCCCTTGCGGCACCGATCTCCGGTACCGTCATCGAGCGCCATGCCGTGCTGGGCGAGGTGATCGAGGAAGGCGCCCAGCCGCCGGCCTTCATCATTGCCGATACGTCCACAGTCTGGGTCGATGCAGCCATCTACGGTGCCGATCTCGACCGGCTGCGGGCCGGAAGTCCCGTCCGGATCGATCCGGGCGACGGCGGCCCCGAAATCGTCAGCCAGATCGCCTTCGTCAGCCCGCAACTCGGCGAAAGCACACGCACGGGCCGGGCGCGGATCGTCATCGACAATGCCGGCGAACGCTTGCGTCCGGGCATGTTCGTCACGGTTCACGCCGAGGCGCTCGCCGCCCGGGCCAGCACCCGCGTCCCGGCGACCGCACTGCAGACGGTCGACGGCGCCGATCTCGTCTTTGTTCGCACCGATCACGGTTTCGAAGTTCGTCCGGTCCGGATCGGACGGCGCTCAGACCGTTTCGCGGAAATCCTCGCGGGGGTCGAGCCGGGCGAACGGATCGCGACCGCCGGCGCCTTCGCTCTCAAGTCCGAACTGCAAAAAGGGGAGTTCGAAGATGGACACGCCCACTGACAACACCTCCCCGCAAAACCAGGGGGCGGCCACGCGGCTCCTGCATCGCATCGCCGGCGGGCGCCTCCTGGCGGTGCTCGGCTTCGTCGCGGTCATTCTGGCGGGCGGAATCACCTTCCGGACCATGCCGGTTGACGCTTTCCCCGACGTCACGCCCGCCCTGGTGCAGGTCTTCACCGAGACCGAAGGCCTCGCCCCCGAAGAGGTGGAGCGCTATGTCACCTTCCCGGTCGAGACGGCGATGAATGGTCTGCCCCGGCTGACGGAAGTCCGCTCCACCTCGAATTTCGGCCTGTCGGTCGTGAATATCTATTTCGAGGACGGGACGGATATCTACTGGGCCCGCCAGCTCGTCGGCGAACGTCTCCGGCTGGCACGTGAGGACATACCCGACGGCTTCGGCGAGCCGGCCATGGGGCCGATCACCACCGGGCTCGGACAGATCCTCTTCTACTTCCTCGACAGCGCCGACGGCGCCATGAACGGCGTCGAACTGCGCACCATCCAGGACTGGCTGGTGAAGTTCGACCTGCAAACCGTGCGCGGCGTGACCGAGGTTCTCTCGCTGGGCGGTTTCGAACGGCAATACCAGATCGATGTGCGGCCGGAGGCGCTCCTGCGCTACGACCTCACCGTCGCGGACGTGGTGGCGGCCGTAGAGGCCAATAACGCCAATGCCGGGGCGCAGTTCCTGGTCGAGAACTCCGAGCAGTATACAGTGCGGGCCGTCGGCCTGGCCGAGGGCGAGCACGATCTGGGCGATATCGTCGTCAAGGTCGTCGATGGCGTGCCGGTGCGCGTTCGGGATATCGCCGGGATCGAAATCGGCGGCGCACCCCGCCAGGGCCTCGCCACGATGAACGGCCAGGGCGAGATCGTTGCCGGGCTGGTGCTCAAGCTGATCGGGGCGAATACCAATGAAGTGATCGGCCGCGTCCACGACCGGCTGGACCGCATCAACGAGACCCTGCCCGAGGGCGTCGAGGCGATACCCTATTACGACCAGTCCGAACTGGTCGGTGCCGCGGTCTCGACCATGACGACGGCGCTCTGGCAGGGCGCCCTGCTGGTTGCGATTATCCTGTTCGCCTTCCTGCGCGGCTGGCGGCCGAGTCTGATCGTGGTGGCGTCCATCCCCTTCTCGGTCGGGTTCGCGCTGATCGCGATGAGTCTGTTCGACGTTTCGGCCAATCTGATGTCGCTGGGCGGGATCGCCGTCGCCATCGGCATGATGGTCGACGGGGCGGTGGTCATGGTGGAGAACGCCAACCGGCGTCTGCGCGAGGCCGAAGCGGGTGCAGACCGGCGCACTGTCGTGGCGCAGGCCTGCGCCGAGGTGCTGCAGCCGCTGGTTTTCGCCATCCTCATCGTCGTGGTGGTTTTCCTGCCGATCCTCACGCTCGAAGGGGTGGAGGGAAAGACCTTCCGCCCGCTTGCCTTCGCCGTGGTCTTCGCCATGGCGGGTTCGCTGGTGTTTGCCGTGCTGCTGGCACCCGCGGCGGCCTTTTTGGGCCTGCGGCCGAAATCGACCCGGTCGGAGGGTGGCAGTCTCTATGCCCGCTGGTTCGGTCCGGCCGTCGGTTTCTTCGTGGCGCGGCGCTGGGCGGCGGTCCTGCTCGCCGGCGTCATGCTGGCGGCGGGCGCGCTGATCTTTCCGCGCCTGGGTTCGGAGTTCACACCGCGCATGAACGAGGGCGACCTGCTCATCCGCTTGACGATGGCGCCTTCCATCAGCCTGCCGGAGGCCCGCAACACGGTCACCCGGTTCGAGCAGACCCTGCTCGACGACTTCCCGGAGGTCGAGCGCGTGGTGACACGGGTCGGCCGCGGCGAAGTCGGCGCCCACGCCGATCCGGTCAACAGCGGCGAAGCCTTCGTCGCCTTGAGGCCGAGATCGGAATGGACGACGGCGCGCACGCAGGCGGAGCTCCTGGCCCGCATGAGCGAGCGCTTCGAGGACTTCCCCGGGGCCCGGTTCAACATCACCCAGCCGATCGCGGCCGCGACGGACGAGCTGCTCACCGGCACCAAGGCGGACCTCGCCATCAAGCTGTTCGGCGAGGACATGGCCGTGCTGGAAGGGCAAGCGGCGGAGATCGCCCGCGTGATCCGTGGCATCGACGGGTCGGCGGACGTCCAGACCGACCAAGTGACCGGTGCGCCGCAATTGCGCATCACGGTCGATCGCGACGCGATCAGCCGCTTCGGCCTCAATGTCGAGGACATCCTGTCGGTTGTGCGCAGTGCGGTGGGCGGTGAGACCGCCGGGCAGGTCTTCGAAGGCATCCGGCGATTCAATATCGTGGTGCGCTATCCCGAGGCCGACCGCGCCAATGCCGAACGCATCGGGCGCATCGTGCTCAACGGACCCGGCGGGGAGTTGATCCCGCTGAGCCAGGTGGCGACCATCGAGCGGATCGAGGGACCGCGCCAGGTCACCCGCGAGAACGGGCGCCGCTTCATCACGATCCAGACCAATGTCCGCGGCCGCGATATCGGCTCTTTCGTGGCTGAGGGGCAAGCAGCCGTGGACACCGAAATCGACCTGCCGCCCGGCTACTACGTCGAGTGGGGCGGCCAGTTCGAACTGCAGCAGCAGGCCAATGCCCGCTTTGCCGTGGTGATCCCGGTGACGTTGGGCATCGTGATGCTCTTGCTGCTGTTCAGTTTCGGCCGTCTGAAAAGCGCCCTGCTGATCGTGGCCAACATCCCGCTTGCCCTGGTTGGCGGTATCGCGGCGCTCTGGCTGACCGGCCAGAACCTGTCGGTGCCGGCCTCAGTGGGTTTCATCGCCCTGTTCGGCATCGCCCTGGGCAATGGTATGGTGCTGGTCTCCTTCCTCGACCGTTTTGCGCGAACACGCCGGGACGTGGATGCCTTCAGTATCGAGGCTGCGGTGATGCGGGCTCAGCCGGTGCTGATGACCGCCACCACCACCGGGCTCGGCCTGATGCCGCTGCTCTTCGCGAGCGGGATTGGATCGGAAGTGCAACGTCCTCTCGCGGCCGTCGTCATCGGCGGGCTGGTGACATCGACCGTGTTGACGCTGCTCGTCCTGCCAGCCGTCTACAAATGGTTTGCGCCTCGGCCGGTGCTGCCAGAACGGGAGGAACCGGTCTAGCCGGACGGTTCGACGGTGAGCCCCGGATCGTTAAATCGATCCGGGGTTTCCACCGTTGACCCGGTCCCGCATCGATACCGGCATTGACTCTATAGTCGCTACAGGAATTAGGCCTGCTGCAGGCTCATCAAGGAGCACTCCCGTGCCACACGATCACCGCGAGCTTCACATCGACCCGCAGTCCGGCGACCGCCGGGTTTCCATTGCCATCTGGGCAAACGGCCTGCTGACCGTCGCCCAGATTTTAGGCGGCATCCTGTCGGGCAGTCTCGCCCTGATCGCCGACGCGCTTCACAATTTTTCCGACATGGCGGCATTGGTCATCGCCTTCGCCGCCCGCAAGATCGCGCGGCGGCCCGCGGACAAGAGGATGACCTTCGGATACGGCCGGATCGAGATCGTCGCCGCGCTGATCAACTACACGACGCTGATCCTCATGGGCGTCTATCTCTTGTACGAGGGCGGTATGCGGCTGATCGATCCGCCAGAGGTCGCCGGGTGGACCGTAGTGATCCTGGGCGGTGTGGCACTTGCGGTCGACACGCTGACGGCGCTGCTGACCTACTCGATGCAAAAGGGCAGCGTGAATATCCGGGCGCTTTTCCTGCACAATCTGTCGGACGCGTTCGCCTCGATCGCGGTTGTCGTCGGCGGCACGCTGATCCTCCTCTACGACATGCGCTGGGTCGACCCGGCCATCACCATCGGCATTGCGGCCTATCTCCTCTACCTGGCCTTCACCGAGATCGGCACCCCGATCCGTACGCTGATGCTCGGCAGCCCGCCCGATATCGACGGCGCCGCCGTCATCGAGACAATGCGCAACCGGGACGGCGTACAGGACGTTCACCACGTGCATCTCTGGCAGATGCAGGAACATGAAGCAGCGCTCGACTGTCACGTCGTCCTGACCGGCGCGGGCTGGGCGCGCCTTGAAGATATCAAGGCAGATCTCAAGGACGCGCTGCAAAGCCGCTTCGGTATCGCGCATTCGACCCTGGAGTTCGAACACGCCGATCGTGCCCACGAAAATGCCGGCCTTTACGGTCATCCCGAGCCGGCGGAAAAGGAGGACAACGATGTTCACTGAAACACTGACCGATCGTGACGATGTCATCGGCATCGTCTGCGAGGGAAAACTCTCGCAGGCCGACTTGAAGCGCATGCACGCATTGCTGCACGAGCGGCTGGAAACGGCCAACGGCAGCCCGGGCCTGCTGGTGGATCTCACCGGCTTCGAGGGCTATGAGGGACCTGCAGCAATGGCCGAAGACCTGAAGATGGACACGGCGCACCGCAACGACTTCCACCGCATCGCCGTCGTGGGGGAGCGCAGGTGGATGCAGTGGGGCACATCGCTCGCCGGCCTCCTCACACGCGCCGAGATGCGCTGGTTCGACGCCGCAGAGACGGCCGTGGCCGCCGACTGGGTCCGGCCGGGCTGAAGCGCGATCATGAACCCGAACCTCAAACAGCCTGGGCCGCAGAAACGAGCCAGGCGCGCGCCGCCTACGCGGCCCGCGAGGACGCGCTGGCGCTCCACCATTTCGAGCGCGCCCACATTCTCGGCCAGCGGTATTTTCTCACCCACTGGTCCACGCACTGGTGGATGCTCAAGCTCGGCATCCGCCGGTCCGACCGGCGGGAGATTCGCGGACAGATCGTGCGACTCGTCGCCGTGATACCCGGCTATGTCTTCGGCTGGGTCCCGAAGGGCAATACCGGCGGGGCAGATGTTTCCGCCATCAAGCCGATGGCGATCCCACAGGACCTTGAGGCGTTGCTGCAGGACTATTCGGTGTCTCGTGACGTGGTCGGACGAATGTTGGTGCTCGCCGCTCTCGCGGCGCTGGCCCTCTTCGTCCTGATCCGTTGAAGCCAACGGGGCCGGCAACAGGAGGCGCAGGCTGCGACTGCGGCGTGGACAAAGCGAAGCAAGTGCTAGGTCCGCTATCGGGATGGAGCCAATTTTGGCCTCCGTTCCGCCGAGGCGCATAATCCATGGCTTCCAAACATGGAGGCCACAATGGACATCATCTGTCTGCCGGACCGCAGCCGGCCGGAACCCTGGAACACACGAGAAAGCCCGGATATCGGCTATTGCGTCGCCAGCGCATTCAGGATCGCGCAGTCCGGTGTGTCACCGCGGTGACAAGTGGCGATCAGCCCGGCGAGCGAGGTTTCCAGACGCTGCAGGTCGTCGAGCTTGCGCCGGATATTGCGCCGATGGGTTTCGGCCATCTCCGCGACCTGCCCGCAAGTGTGATTGCCGCCGTCGACCATAGCGAGCAGGCCGCGAACCTCTTCGAGACAAAAGCCGAGATCTCGCAGGCGCAGGGCGAAGCGAAGCCGGTCGATATCGGCCTGCGAATACAGCCGGTGGCCGCTCGCAGTCCGATCCGTCGGGCCGATAATGCCGATGGTTTCATAATAGCGGACCGTCTCGATATTGCAGCCGAGATGACGGGCCAGGCCTGTACGTTTCAGCGACGCTCTCATTTTCGTGATCCCCTGCACGGATTCCGGTCTTGATCCTGTACGTACTACAGGGTCTAGCCTCGGGTCATGTCAAACCTGCGTGACCTATCCAGCCGGCTGTCGCGGTGGCTGTCCGGCGACAGCGCCGCACTTGCTGGCGCATCCTCTCGGTCCGCTGTCGTCCACCGGCGGCACCAAGAATTCCGTCTGCAGCACGGGCTGCCGGACTGGACGTGGAGCTGAAATGTCCGAACCCCGAAACACAGAACTATCCGCACAGGCGCGCGCAATCGATCCGCCCGGCAAGCCGCGCAGCCTGGCTGCGCTCGGCGTGCTGGGCGCCTTGCTCGCCTCCTCTTGCTGCATCCTGCCGCTGGTGCTGATTCTCGCAGGGGTAAGCGGCGCCTGGATCGGCTCGCTGACCGCGCTGGAGCCCTTTAAACCCCTGTTCATCGCCGTCACCGCCGTATTTCTCGGCCTGGGCTTCTGGCACGTCTATTCCCGGCGCAAGCCGGACTGCGAACCGGATAGCTATTGCGCCCGCCCGCAATCGTCGATCGTCACGCAATTCGCCCTCTGGACAGGCGCGCTGCTCGTCCTACTGGCCGCCACTATCGATTGGTGGGCGCCGCTTTTTTACTGATGGAGACCAACATGAAGCGCTTTGTTTTCTTTGCACTCGCCCTGGCCGCAACCGGCCTGACAGGGATCGGCCACGCGCTTGCACTCCCCAATAACTCGGCCGGCGGAGATGTCGCGCAGGCCCAGGCCGCTCGCCATGAGACGGTCAGTTTCGACATCGACAATATGACCTGCGCCATGTGCCCTGTGACGGTGCGCACTGCCATGAACCGGGTCGAGGGCGTCCAATCGGTCGCCGTCGATTTCGACGCCAAGACCGCCACGGTCGCATTCGATCCCGCCGTCACGACCGCGGACGATATTGCCGCGGCATCGACCAATGCCGGCTATCCCGCACATCGGCAGGACGAGGCCGGCGAGTGATGCACGATTGCGGTCCGGCCGATCGGAAGACCTACGATCTGATTGTCGTCGGGGCCGGCTCGGCCGGTTTTTCCGCGGCCATCACGGCTGCGCAAACCGGGGCGCAGGTCCTGATGGTCGGGCACGGTACGATCGGCGGCACCTGCGTCAATGTCGGCTGCGTGCCGTCGAAAAACCTGATCCGGGCCGCCGAAGCGGTACACGCCGCCGGTGCGGCCGGCCGCTTCCCCGGCATCGCCGGCCGCGCGCAGCTGGCCGACTGGCGCGCCCTCAAAGCGTCCAAGGACGCACTGGTCGCCGAGCTTCGCGAGAAGAAATATATCGACCTGCTGCCACAGTACGAGAACATGGCCTATGTCGAAGGCAAGGCCCGGCTGGTTGAAGGCGGTGTCCAGGTAGAGGGCGACATCTACCGGTCGCCCCGCACCTTCATCGCCACCGGTTCGTCGCCCTGGATTCCGGACATTGCCGGCATTGATACCGTCAATGTCCTCAACAGCACGGACGCGCTGGACCTTGAGGACTTGCCCGCGAGCCTGCTCGTGCTCGGCGGCGGCTATATCGGCTGCGAGCTGGCCCAGATGTTTTCTCGCCTGGGCAGCGCCGTGACCCTGGTCACGCGCTCGCGCCTCCTGCCGGAAGCGGAGCCGGAAATCTCCGACGCCATGACCGCCTGCTTTCTTGCCGAAGGCATCAAGGTGGTGACCGGCGTTCAATATCGTGCCGTCAAGTCCACGCGGCACGGTATCGCCCTGGAGCTGGAGCGTGACGGGCGGAGACAGGTGCTCGAAGCCGGGCATTTACTGGTGACGGCAGGGCGTCGACCGAACAGCGACGGCCTGGGCCTCGCCGCGCTCGGTGTCGCGCGCGACGCCGACGGCGGGATTGTCGTGGACGCGCAGATGCGAACTGGCAATCCGGCGATCTATGCCGCCGGCGACGTCACCGGCCGCGACCCCTTCGTCTACATGGCCGCCTATGGCGCCAAGCTTGCCGCGCGCCATGCTTTGGGCATCGACGCGCCGGCCTATGAGAACGCGGCCATGCCGTGGGTCGTGTTCAGCGATCCGCAGATTGCCGGCGTCGGACTGTCCGAATGCGATGCCAGGGCCAGGGGATTGTCCGTGAAAACATCGATTGCGCCGCTGGACCAGGTCCCTCGTGCGCTGGCCGCCCGCGACACACGCGGCCTGATCAAACTGGTCGCCGATGCTGCAACCGACAGGCTCGTGGGCGCACAGATCATGGCGCCGGAGGGCGCGGACAGCATCCAGACCCTGGCCTTGGCCCTGAAGTTCGGCATGACGGCACGGGAGTTGGGCGAGACGATCTTCCCCTATCTCACCACAGTCGAAGGCTTCAAGCTGGCGGCCCAGGGCTTCGAAAAGGACGTGACCAAACTCTCCTGCTGCGCAGGCTGAGGGCGCGGGAGATGGTTATCGCACCGGACGGGCCGGCGGATCGCGCCTGTAACCGCCGTGCACTGCCATTTGAACAAGGAGGTAGCAGAGACCGTGACCGAAGTTCTGAGCGACCAGCCGGCACGGTCGGACTTCGCCAGATGGCGCCGACCCGACTGACGGCCGGGGGCGTCGCCGAAGGCTTGGTGGCCGGTCGGAGTGGTGCGGCGCCATATGCCATCGCGTGCCCGGAAAACAGCTTCGCCTTCCTGTCGGTCTGGCATCTCGGCCTCCACAAGTAGAAGGACACACAATGCGCCAAACATACGACCTCATTGTCCTGGGCGCCGGCATGGCCGGCATCACGGCGGCGAAGAAGTGCGCTTCCGAAGGCTGGACGGTGGCGATTGTCGATCGGCTACCCTATGGCGGTACATGCGCGCTGCGCGGCTGCGATCCCAAGAAGATTCTTCGCCGCGGCGCCGAGATCGTCGACAGCGCCCGACTGATGCAGGGCAAAGGGATCGAGCCCGGCTCGCTGGCCATCGACTGGTCCGATCTGATGGCACACAAGCGCAGCTTTACCGAACCGATGCCGGAAAAGATGGAAGCGGGCCTCGCGCGCAGCGGTGTCGAGACCCTGCATGGCAGCGCACGCTTCACCGGACCGAATGCGCTGGAGATCGACGGCGCTCCGGTGACCGCGCGGCATGTCCTGATCGCCACCGGCGCGCGGGCCCGCAGGCCGGACATCCCCGGGACCGAGCACATGATCGACAGCGCCGCTTTTCTGGAACTCAAAAGCCTGCCCCGGCGCATCCTGTTCGTCGGCGGCGGTTTCATCTCCTTCGAGTTCGCGCATATCGCGGCGCGGGCCGGCAGCCGGACGGTGATCGTCGATCGCGGCGAACGGCCGCTGAAGGCGTTCGATCCCGATCTGGTGGAGATGCTGGTCGAGCGCGGCAGCGCGGCCGGGATCGAGGTGCAGCGCCGGACCGAACTCCGCGCCGTCGCGCGCTCGCCAGATGGCTTCGCCGTGACCGTCGAGCAGGACGGCCGGCAGCGGACGGTCGCTGCGGATCTGGTGGTGCTCGGCGCGGGACGCGTGCCGCAGCTCGGCGATCTGGACCTTGAGGCGGCGGGCGTCGAACACGGGCCCGGCGGCGTGACCGTGGCGGGCCACATGCAAAGCACCACCAATCCGGCGGTCTACGCGGCCGGCGATGCAGCGGACACGCCCGCCTTACCGTTAACGCCCGTCGCGGTCATCGAAGGCAAGGTGGTCGCCTCCAACATGCTCAAGAGAGCGCAGACCGTACCGGATTACACCGGCGTCCCGTCGGTGGTGTTCACCGTGCCCGAATTGGCCCGCGTCGGCATGCTGGAAGAGGAGGCGCGCACCTCGGATCGCACGATCGACGTGCGGTTCACCCACACGAGCGACTGGTATGCCAACATGCGCATCGGAGAAACCTCCGCGGCCGTAAAGATAATCGTCGACACCGAACGCGATACATTCCTGGGCGCGCACATGTTCGGCCCCGGCTACGGCGAGCTGATCAACATCATCGGCCTGGCCATGAAGCTCGGCCTCACCACCCGGCAGATCACGTCGATGCCCGCGGCCTATCCGAGTCTTGGCTCCGATCTGGGGCCGCTGGTCAAAGGTTCGTGACGAGCGGAGACCGGAACGTCACACGCGATCGAACGTCGACGGGCTGCGCCACCCATCGGTGTCGGGCAGCGCACGGCTGCTTCGCGTCTACACCGACCTCTTGCCTCCCGTCCCGCCCGTCGTGGCACGTTGCTTCGTAATGTCCGCTCCCGGGATGAAGCCGATGCAGGATGTCACCCAGAGGTGACATTTCGCGCATAAGCGGCGGTATGCGGACGTCCTCCGAAGATTGAATAGTGCGGCATGACAATTAAAGGATATGGCGATATTGTTTAATAATGCCGAGTCGCTATTAAAGGTTGGAAATGCCTTTCGATCAAAATTCACGCGTAGGAAGTTTTGTCGATACCGTCGTAGGGGGGGATCGAGCCAGGGCCTATATACCACAGCCGTTACCGCCTGAACCAAGCCTCGATCTGGGCGCGCTGATGGTCCTCTACGACAGAGCCAGCGCCGCCGTCGGACGATTGGACGGTGTCACAACCATTTTTCCGTCCACGCCATTGTTTTTGTACATGTATGTCCGCAAGGAAGCGCTTCTTTCCTCTCAGATCGAGGGAACGCAATCATCGCTTTCGGACCTGCTTTTATTCGAAAGCGATGAAATCCCGCACGTTCCGATCGACGATGTGACCGAGGTGTCGAACTATGTCGCGGCGGTGGAGCACGGTGTGAGGCGATTGCGGGATGGCTTCCCGCTCTCCCTTCGATTGATCCGCGAAATGCACGCGATCCTGCTCAAGTCGGGTCGCGGCGCCTCCAAGCAGCCAGGCGCATTCCGCAGATCGCAAAACTGGATTGGCGGGACGCGTCCGGGCAATGCGTTGTTCGTGCCTCCACCGCCGGATCGCGTGGAAGACCTTCTGGGCGTCCTTGAGCGTTTTATGCACACGTCCGATCCGGGTATTCCCCCCCTGATCAAAGCGGGGTTGGTGCATGTGCAATTCGAAACGATCCACCCGTTCCTCGATGGCAATGGCCGCATAGGGCGGTTGCTCATTCCGCTTCTCCTTCATGAAGCCGGCGTTTTGCAGGAACCGAGCCTTTATCTCAGCCTCTTCCTGAAATCGCGGCGGGACGACTATTATCGTCTTCTCCAGGAAGTGCGCCGGGAAGGAGCCTGGGAGACCTGGCTGGAATTCTTTTTGACGGGGGTCGCGGAAACCGCGGAACAGGCGGCCGAATCCGCGCGGGAGATCCTGGCCTTGTTCGACCAGGACCGTCAGCAACTCAGTGGCGTTGGCCGCGCGTCGTCGTCGATACTGCGCGTTCACGAGGTTCTGCAGAGCCGCCCGGTCATTTCGATCAAGGCGGCATCGCGCCTGTCGGGGTTGTCGTTCCCGACTGTCGACAAGGCCTTCGCAAAAATGGAAGAGATGGGCCTCGTCCGGGAAAGCACCGGGCGCCAGCGCGGCCGGGTGTATGCCTATGCCGCATATCTCAACCTGCTCGATCACGGAACAGATCCGCTTCCCCAATAGCCCGGTCATGCCGCAAACAAGGGCGAAATGCGCCAAAGAAAGACGGGCACGGACATCAGGTCTTATTGATTCCGGCTCGTCTGGTGGCGATGCCGTATAGATCGTTCACTTTGACGGAATGGGCATCCAGGGTGTTCTCTTCCACGAACGGATCAACGTTGCGGGAGGCCCCAATGAGCTCACACGGCAACCCCCATACCGGCCACATGCCGTCGAGCGGTCCTGGCATGGCGATTTCGGCATGGCTTACGGGAATCTATTTCCTGATAGAGATGAGTATCGGCCTCTGGACCGGGTCGATCGCCGTGATCTCGGACGCGTTTCATACGTTTTCCGCTGTGGGCGGCGTTCTGGTGGCGATCATGGCTGCACGCCTGGCCAGGCGCCCAGCGGACGGGAATTTCAGTTTCGGATGGTATCGTTCGGAGATCATCGGCGCGCTCGTCAATGGCGGATTCCTGGCGGGTATGGCGCTCGTAGTGATCTATATGGCGGTCATGCGGCTTGGCTCGCCCATCGACCTCCCGACGGGACCCATGCTGATCGCGGCTGCTGGCGGTCTGGTGACCGAGGTGATCTCGCTCGGGCTGATCTGGAAACAGAGCAGGAACGATCTCAATGTGCGCGGCGCGCTCTGGCACATCATCCAGACCTTTGTCGGCAGTCTGCTGATCATCGTTACGGCGCTGGTCATCAAGTTTACCGGCTTTCTGCTGATCGATCCCATCCTCGGCATGGCTTTCGGCTTCGTCCTGTTGTGGGCGAGTTGGGGAATTCTGCGCGACTCGGCACGCCTTCTCATGGAGGGCACGCCGGCCGAGATCGATCTGCACGCCGTGACCGAGGCGCTCCGGGCGATGGACGGCGTGCGCGACGTTCATCATGTCCATGCCTGGGCCCTGACCAGCGGTCGCAATGTGTTTTCGGGGCATGTGCGTGTGGCGGACGGGACCGACACCCGCGAGGTTCTCGAAAGGGCACATGCGTTGCTGAAGTCGGATTTCGGGTTTTTCTTCGTCACGCTGCAGGTCGAAACGACGTGTCTGGACGAAAGCGGCGCCGAGACGATCGACGTGACGCGCAGCGGCCTCAACGGGACGACTGCAAAATAATACGCGGGATGTGAGGGAGGTGATGCTATCCTGCGTAATACCCCGAAACGGGAACCCGAGGGCCGGATGCAGCGCATCGCTATGACAACGCCATCCTTCCAGACCAGGCTGGTCGGCCTGGTCGCGATTGCGATTGCGGCTGTGTCTTTGCTGATCGCACCGGCCCACGCCGACAGGCCCGACATGGCGTGCCCGTCCGAGGTCACCCCCACCTGCTGTGCTGACATGGACGGTGCAGAAATGCCGGATACGGCCTATGCATCCGAAAACCTTCCGTCCGGCCCGTCCGGTCATTGTGCGGATACCGACTGCGCGGTCATGACAGCCTGCGCAACGCCGTCACTGGCCATATTGGCCACCGCCGGCCTGTCGCCCCGGTTCCACCCGGTCCGGCACGCCGGCCCGGGTGATGCGTCCCGCGCGCCCTTCCCGCCGCCTGCCCCGCCCGAACAGCCCCCGCGCGTCTGAACCTTCGACGCTGTCGGTCTCTGCCGGCTGCGCCTTGTGTCGATTGGTTCCAGACCCGTGGAGTTTTCATGTCCCTGTCCATATTGCCGGCTGCTCTTGCAGCCATCCTGGCGTCCGGCGCGATGCAGCCGGAGGCCGATGCGCCGCCGCTAAGTCTGGCGGAAGCCGTTTTCATCGCCGAAAGCCGGGCTGAGCCCGGCGTCGAAGCCTGGCGGGCGCGTGCCGATGCGCTCGTTGAGCGGGGCGAGGCCGACAGCGCCTTGCCGGATCCATCGGTCCGGATCGGCATGGCCAGTATCCCGCTGAGCGATTTCGACCTCGAGCGCGAGGCCATGACCCAGGCGCAGGTCTCCGTGCGGCAGATGTTCCCGCGCGGCGAGACCCGTCAATTGCGGCGCGCCCGGCGTGAGGCCGAGGCCGAGGGTGCGAGGGCCGGCATGGCTCTGGAGGCCCGCGAAATCCGGCGCACGGTCCGCCAGCGCTGGCTGGAACTGTTCTACTGGGAACGGGCCCGCGATCTCACACTCCGTCGTCGCGAGGAAATGGACCGGCTGGGCGAGGTTGCGACGGCCGTTTTCGCCAGCGGGCGGGCCAACAGCCATGACGTGATCCGGGTCGATCTGGAAACCGCCATGCTGGGTACGCGGCTGGTGGAGATCGAGCGCCAGTCCGAAACCATCCGCGCCGATCTGGCCCGCTATGTCGGTGACGATGCCGACCGGGCCCTGACCCCGCAATTGCCGGTCCTGCCGGCATTTCCGGATGGTGCCGAGGCGGTTGCGGCGCTGGCCGGGCATCCCGGTATCCAGGCGCACAATGCCCGGATCGAGGCGGGCGAGCGGGAGCTCGATATCGCCCGGCAGGCTTTCCGCCCCGCCTGGGCGATCGATGCGGGCTACGGGCTGCGCGGCAGCCGCTCGGATGTGGCCAGCGTGGGGGTGAGCGTGGAAGTGCCGCTGTTCAACCGGACCGGCCGGGAGGCCGGGGTAAGTGCGGCGCGGCAGGCGCGCAGCGCCGAGGAACTGGAACGCCAGGCGAGCCTGCTCGATCTGCGCCGGCAGCTCGACCGGGCGGTCCGGCAGCACCGCTGGCTCGACGATACGATCACGCTTCACGAACGCGAGGTCGTGCCACGGGCCCGCGAGACGGTGGAGGCCGTGCTGACGGCCTACGAAAACGAACAGGCCGATTTCGCGGAACTCGTCCGCGCCGAACTGGCGCTGCTCGATGCGGAACTCGCCCTGGTGCGCATGCAGGTCGATGCGCGCCAGGCCCAGGCCGACATCCTCTTTCTCGTGGGAGACGTGCAATGAACCGCACAAGCCTCATCATCGCCGCCCTTGCCCTTCTTGCAGGCGCGGCCGCCGGCATCGCCGGCACGTCGCTGCTTCGCGGTGATAGCGCCTCGTCCGGTACGTCCGGAGAGCGGGAAATTCTCTATTGGGTTGCACCGATGGATTCGAGCTACCGGCGGGACGAGCCGGGCAAATCGCCCATGGGTATGGACCTGGTTCCCGTCTATGCGGGCGAGGAACCGGCGGGCGGCGATGCCGGTACGGTACGTATCGACCCTGCGGTGGAGAACAATATCGGTGTGCGCACGGCGCTCGTGCGCCGTGAGGAATTCCATCGGCACATCGCCACGGTCGGCTATGTCCGGCCCGTCGATGCGCTGACGTCCGCCGTGGACGTGCGCAGCGAGGGCTGGATCGAGGATTTGCGCGTCTCCACCATGGGCGAGGCGGTGGCAGCGGGCGATCTTCTTTTCCGCATGTATTCGCCCGAACTCGTCGCAGCCCAGTCCGAATATCTGCAGGCGCGGCGCATCGGCCGCAACGAGTTGGTCGAGGCGGCCCGGGCACGTTTGCGTGCACTGGGCATGACGTCCGGCCAGATCGAGGCGGTGGGCCGGGCCGGTCAGCCGTCGCGGCTGGTCGACGTGCACGCAGCCCGCAGCGGGATCGTCATCGATCTGTCGGTCCGCGAGGGCCAGCACGTGCATCCCAGCGCCACGTTGATGACCATCGCCGATCTCTCGTCTGTCTGGGTCGTTGCGGACGTGTTCGAGGACGAGGCCCAGGCGGTGATGGCCGGCCTCGCGGTGGAGATGCGTTCTCCGGCCTTTCCGGGCCGCGTTTGGGAAGGCACCGTGGAATACGTTTACCCGACAGTGGACCCGCAGAGCCGGTCCGTGCCGGTCCGCATGCGGTTCGACAACCCGCAGGGCGATCTGAGGCCGGGCAGTTTCGTCAATGTCGTGATCAAGGCACAGCCGCGGTCCGGCGTTCTGACCGTGCCGCGCGAGGCGGTGATCCGCACGGGCCGGTCCGACCGGGTGATCCTGGCCGAGGGCGAGGGGCGGTATCGCCCCGCCCGCGTCGTGCCGGGAACGCTCTCGGAGGACCGGATCGAGATCCTCGAAGGCCTGACCGAAGGCGAGCGTGTGGTCGTGTCCAGCCAGTTCCTGATCGATTCCGAGGCGAGCCTGCAGGGCGCCATGCTGCGTATGAGTCCGCCGGGCCCAGTGCAAACCGGCGCAGAGGCTGCGCCCCGTGAAGCCGGTGGCACCGGAACCGTGACGTCGGTGATGGCCGGTCACGGCATGATCGATCTTGACCATGACCCCATCCCCGAGATCGGCTGGCCCGCCATGACGATGTCCTTCCGCACGGTCGACGGTGTGGACCTCTCCGGCCTGGCCGCCGGTGACAGCGTCACCTTCACGCTGCGCGAGACGGAGGGCGGAGACTGGCTCATCTCGGACATCGAGCCGGCCGGGGCCATGTCCGCTCACGACATGCACGATATGGACGACATGCCGATCGATGCGGAGCCGGACGACATGCCGGAGATGGAGGAAACCGACCATTCCGGCCATGCCGATCCGCACGGGGAGCACCGCCCATGATCGCCGCCATCATCCGCTGGTCGGTCGGCAACCGGCTGATCGTCCTCATTCTGGCCGCTTTGCTGGGGGCCTACGGCACCTGGTCGCTGGCCCGCACGCCACTGGACGCGATTCCGGACCTGTCCGACGTGCAGGTGATCATCAAGACCACCTATCCCGGCCAGGCGCCGCAGGTCGTGGAGGACCAGGTCACCTATCCGCTCACCACCGCCATGCTGGCCGTGCCGGGTGCGGTGACGGTGCGGGGCTATTCCTTCTTCAACGACAGCTATGTCTAC
>MDTG01207224.1_pt1 | contig 25944 bp, 29 predicted proteins | sample 811421 | NCBI WGS metagenome assembly MDTG01 (sample SAMN05326645, study PRJNA326480) | marine metagenome | isolation source: seawater | place: Pacific Ocean: South East | collected 2011
CGTTGGCTTTATCTAAAGTGTTGCATTACAACGTTTTGTCCGTAGAACAAATTAAGCAAGGTTTAAATAAGTGAATATTAATGAGTAAAATCGTAATAATTAATACTGGAAATGGAAATCTACTCAGTGTTTTAAGAGCTGTTGAAAAATTTGAAAGTGATGTTGTAATTAGTCAAAGTAAAGATGTTATAAAATCTTCAAAAAAATTGATTTTACCAGGCGTAGGGGCATTTAAAAATACCGTAAATTATTTAAAAAAAAAAGAAATTTTTGACACCATTAAATCTTACTCTGCGGACAAACCTCTATTAGGTATTTGTTTGGGAATGCAATTACTTTTCAAAAATAGTAATGAATTTGGAATATGTGAAGGTTTAAATCTAATAGAGGGAAATGTCGTGCCTTTAAAATCGAAAATCTTAAAAGTGCCAAATATAGGTTGGTATAATCTTGAATTGAACAAAAATTTAAGTAATACAAAATTTAGTTTTTTAACAAAAAATGAATATTATTTTATTCATTCATACTTTGCATCAAATGTTAGAGAAGAAAATCTATTAGCATACTATAATTTTGGTGAAAAAAAAATTCCCGCAATTGTTAAAAATAATAATATTATCGGTTGCCAGTTCCATCCTGAAAAAAGTAGAGAACCAGGCTTGGATATTATTAAAAAATTTGTAAAAGATGAGTTTTAAAAATGAATAAAAACTTTATTGAAAAAAACGTAAAAAAATTTTCATCTAATATCTTTTTAATTGATGAAAATGGACATTCTGTTACTTATAATAAAATATTTTCAAAGTCATCAGCAAAACTTAATTTTATCAAAGAGGGAGAATTGTGCCTCATATTGGCTGATAATTGTTTAGAATATATTGAATTATATTTATATTTTTTGAAAAGTAATGTTAAGCAAATTTTAGTTGATAAAAATACTAGTGAGTCTCAAATAGATAAGATTTCAACTTTGTATAAACCAAATTATTTAATTGTTAATAACTCTACTAAACCTTTCTTGAAAAATTATAAGTTTGTAAAATCTTATGGTATTTATAATATATATCTGTATTCCGAAAAAAAAATTCAAATCCATAATGATTTAGCTTTATTACTATCAACATCTGGGAGCACTGGTTCGTCAAGATTTGTAAAATTAAGCAAGGAAAATATATTAGATAATGCATTAAATATTTCAAAGTATCTTAAAATAAACTCTAGTCATACAACTATTACAACAATGTCACCGAGTTACAGTTATGGAATGTCGATAATAAATACTCATTTTGCTAAAGGTTCTAAAATAATTTTAAACAATCAAACTTTCTTTGAAAAAAAATTCTGGGATAAAATTAATAAATATAAAGTAAATAGTTTCGGTGGAGTACCATACCATTATGAAATTTTAAAAAAGTTGAAATTTTCTGATCTAAATTTGCCAAGTTTAAAATATTTGACTCAAGCGGGCGGTAATATGAATGAAAATACAATTTTATACTTTTTAAACTCTTGTAAAAAAATGAAAGTAGATTTTATACAAATGTATGGTCAAACAGAAGCTTCGCCAAGAATGAGTTACCTATCATTTAAAATAGCAAGAAAAAAAATTGGAAGTATTGGAAAAGCAATACCAGGTGGAAAAATGTTTTTAAAAAAAAATAAAAATTCAAATAAAGTAGGTGAAATTTTTTACAAAGGCAAAAATGTGTTCATGGGGTATAGTTTGAGCTACAAGGATCTATCAAAAAATTATAAAAAAAATAAAGTATTGGAAACAGGTGATTTAGCTAGGGTTGATAAGGACGGGTATTTTTTTTTAGTAGGAAGAAAAGAGAGAGAAATTAAAATTTCTGGTTTAAGAGTTAATCTCGATGAGCTAAGTGATATAATGGAAAATAAAAAAATTAAATGTTGTTTTGTTAAAAAAGATGAAAAGATATATATATTTACCATTTCAAAACAGTCTGATTCATATATTTTAGAAAAATTATATACAGAAACAAAATTAAATAAGAATTTTTTTATAGTCAGAAAAGTGAAATCATTTCCATTAAATAAAAGAAAAAAAATTGACACAAATAAGTTGATAAAAAATGAATTACATTAATAAATTTCTAGAAAACTCTGATATATTCAATTCTAAAAATAAAAGGCATCAGTCTTTATTTACAGATACTTTAGAAAATCTTACTAAATATCATAAAAAGAAATGTCTCGAATATTCAGACTTTGTTAAAAAAATTAATTTAAAAAAAAATGGTCTAAACAAATTACACAATCTTCCATTTTTGCCAGTTCAAATTTTTAAATTTAGAAAATTATTAAGTATTAATGAAAACCAGATTTTTAAAACTTTATCTTCATCAGGTACAACTACAGGGAAAAAATCAAAAATTTATCTAGATAAAATTAACTCTGAGAATCAAATGAAGGTTTTAAATAAAATTTTATCTAAAAAATTTGGTAAGCAAAGAAGGCCGATGTTATTTGTTGAAAAAGACCCCTCTCAATCTAATCGAAAAAGATTTTCCGCAAGTTTAGCAGCCTTATATGGTTTTTCTATTTTAGCGTCAAAACAATGTTACCTGCTTAAAGAGGATGGTGAAATAGATTATAAAGCACTTGAAAAATTTATGGAAAAATTTTCAAAGGAAAAATTTTATATTTTTGGTTTTACATCATCTATTTTTGAAGATTTTTATAAAAAGATTAATAATAAAGATCTAGATTTAAAAAATGCAACTTTAATACACGGAGGGGGTTGGAAAAAACTTAAAGATATTGGGGTTTCCAATGAGTCATTTAAGAAAAAAATAAAAAAAAAATTTAATATAAATAAAATATTTAATTATTATGGATTAATTGAACAAACTGGTTCTATTTTTTTTGAATGTAAAAATGGATATTTCGTTTCCTCAATTTTTTCCGACATTGTTATAAGAGATAAAAATTTTAATATTTTACCAAATAACAGGAAAGGTTTAATTCAGATACTATCTATTTTACCAACTAGTTATCCAGGGCACAATATAATCACAGAAGACTTAGGTGAAATCAAAAATATCAAATGCAACTGTGGACTAAATGGCACTCATTTTAAAATTCATGGTAGAGCAAAAGAAGCTGAAATAAGAGGTTGTAGTGATGCAAGATAAAATTAAATCAATCGATAATTTAAAATTAAATATTAATAAACCTTTTAATGAACTTTCAATTGATTTTTTGGATGATCTATCTAAAGAAATTAAAAAATTTAAAATAATTAAAGCGTATCCAGATTTATATTATTTGATGTTTTGGTGCACAAAAAGAAACATTCTTAATTTAAAGCATAAACATAAAACTAATAATTTTAGAATAGGTAGAGGATTTGTTTTTCATGTGTGCCCAAATAATGTTCCTATAAATTTTATATACTCTTTTATGATAGGTTTGCTAAGCGGTAATTCAAATATTGTAAAACTACCTTCTAAAGATTTTAAAGAAAGAGACATTTTGTTAAAATGCATAAAAAAATTATTTTCTTTGAAAAAATATATCAATTTAAAAAAAAGCAATTTATTTTTAAAATACGATCACGATAAAGAAGATTATATTTCTAAATATATTTCTTCTAAATCAGATGCAAGAATTATATGGGGTGGAGACACTACTGTAGAAAAATTAAAAAAAATATATACTCCTGCAAGATGTATTGATGTTTGCTTCGCGGATAGATACTCAATATCTATTATAAATACAAAAAAATTTAATTCCCTTAAACAATCAACAATAGATCTTATTGCGCGGAAGTTTTTTTATGATATTTATTCAATGGACCAGTTAGCTTGTAATTCACCGCATTTTTTATTTTGGTTAGGAGATGAAAATGAGCAAAAGAAAAATTATTTTCTGAACAAGATAAGCAAAATTGCTAAGCAAAAATTTAATTTTGATGAAGTTCATATGATAGATAAATACTCAAATTTGATAAACAAAATAATGAAATATAAGGAATTGAGCAGTGTTAAAATGTACGAGAATTATTTATATACTGTAAAATTAAAAGACTCAAATATTAATATTGAAGATATAAGAGGTGTGAACGGAATTATTTTTCAAATAAATATAAAACATTTGAATAAAATGCCTAATTATATAAAAAAAAAATGTCAAACAGTGACACAATTTGGATTTAAAAAGAAAGAGTTTGAAAATTTAATTTTAACGGAAAATTTGTTGGGAGCTGATAGAATTGTGGAAATAGGAAAAGCCTTTAATTTTAATTTGATATGGGATGGTATAGACACTATCAACTCTTTGTCCAGAATAGTAAGTTTTGAATAAATGATTTTAGATAAAAAAAAAATTTTGGAATATCAACAAAATAGAGATCCTTATTTAATGATTGATCATGTTGATGATGTTGTCCCAGAAAAGTATGCTAATGGATACAAGAATTTAAGTGAAAATGAATGGTTTTTTAAAGTACATTGGGCAAGTGATCCTAATATGCCTGCAATGCTTCAAACTGAGGCTATGGTTCAAATGGCAGCAATGGCCTTACTAACAATACCTAAACATAAAGGAAAGGTGGTATACCTTACTTCGGCTTCAAAATTGCAATTCAAGAAAAAAATAACGCCGAATACAAAGTTAAATATTGAAACAAAAATTATTAATTTTAAACGAGGTGTTGCTAATTGCTCTGCAAAGGGTATAGTTGAAGATCAAATAGCATGTTATGGTGAATTTACTATAATTTTACCTGACGTAATTGATAAATTTAAGATAGAAAAATAAATGCCAAAAAATTCACCACTTTTAAATAAACCCCGATTAGTGAAAAAACTTAGAGATTTTTATACTTATGTAAATAAAAACGACGGAAAAGTAGGAACAAAAACAAGAGGAATAGATTTAAATTTAAATAATGCTTGCAACTTAAGGTGTAAATATTGTTTTACAAACTCTCCAAAGGGGGATCATGTAAAGGAATATTTGTCACCTAAGGTAATTGGTAATTTGGCTGATCAGGCCGATGAGTTAGGGTATTTTGAATTTGATCTTCAAGGTGGTGAGCTTTTACTAAGACCAGATTTGTTATTTGAAACTTTAGAAGCAATTAAACCAGAGAGGTTTTATTTATATCTTACTACAAATGGATACTATCTAGATAGAAAAATGGCAGAAAAACTTGCCAAATTTCAAGTTAGTAGAGTTTCTGTAAGTATTGATAGTATGGATGAAAAAGTTCATGACGATATTCGAGGTAGAAAAGAATCTTGGAAGCGAGCAATTGAAGGTTTAAAACATGTACAAGATGTTGGAATGGACCCATATTTAAATATTACTGTAGGTCATTACAATGCTTTTAATCCTGACTTTGAAGAGCTATTAAAATATTCCAAACAACAAAAGTACAAAACGCTTTTAAATGTTGCTGTCCCAGCAGGTATGTGGCAAAAAATGGAGGAAATAATTTGTGATGAGAAAGATAGAGAGCACATTAAAATGTTAAGAAAAAAATACGGTAATTTAGTTCGAAATCTATGGAATCCTTTTGATAAAAAAAACGAGAAAATACTTGGATGCACAACTGTTAATAGACTTTATATAACTCCAACTGGTGATGTTCTAGTTTGCCCATATGTTCATATTAAAATTGGAAATATTTTAGAACAACCCCTAAAAGAGATAGTTGATTTTGGTTTTAGAATTAAATATTTCAGAGAACATAGTAGTCTATGTTTAGCTGGAGAAGATAAAGATTTTATTTCTAAATTTATGACTAAGCAAGGTCAAAGTATTTTTAAGCCTGCAGAAGCAAGTAAAATATTTGATAAGGAAGATATTAAAGATTAATATCAATATTTTTAAATGAAAAAGATTTTAATATTTGGAGCAGGTGGTTCAGGAAGAGAAATCTTTAAACTTATACAAGAAATAAATCTTTACAAAAAAGATAGTTGGAAAGTAATTGGATATATTGACTCAAATAAAAAACTGTTAGGAAAAAAAATTGATGGTATAAAAGTTATGTCCAATTTAAAGAAATTTGATGAAAAGAATATTTATGCTATCTGCGGTCTTATGGACCCGATTAAACGAAAAAAAGTTTACCAAAAAGAAATTAAAACTAGAAAATATAGTATTCCAAACCTCGTTCATCCAAATATAATTAAACCTTCTTCTTTGAAAATTGGAATTGGTAACATTATTTTCAATAACGTCCATTTAAGTTATGACGTCACTATAAACAATTATAACATAATAAGTAATTTTAATGATATTGGTCACAATGTAAGAATGGAAGATTATGTTACTTTAATGCCCCAAAATATAATAGGGGGTAAGTGTAAAATTGGTAAATTTAGTTTTTTTGGATCAGGTTGTAGAGTTCATCAAAATTTAAAAATAGAAAGCTCATGCAATGTTGGTATGGGTAGTACGATTGTACAGAATTTAAAAAAAGGATCAAAAGTAATTACCTTTCAAAGGCAGTCTATTTCAAATTAGTTTTTAAATCATAAAAAATTTTTTTTTTATATTTTTTAAAATTAAATTTTATTATTTTATTAATAATTTTTTTAGAACTATTTCCGTTGCCATAGATTTTTTTACTTATTTTAAATTTTCTTCTCATTTTTTTATTAAATATTTTTTTAAGTGAATTTTTAATACTTAAAGAATTAATTTTTGCGTTAAAAATGCTTGAGGTAAAAACTCTTCCAGTCTGTCTGTCGCCAAGGTTTATAGTCCCAATTCCAAAAAAAGGCACCTCAGATATTCCACTCGAGGAGTTACCTACAGCTCCATCAACATATCTAAGAGTAGACAGGTAATTTTGACTTCCCATTGATTTAATAAAATGAAAATTTCTAAGTTTATGGGTTTTTATAAATTTCTTAATTTTATTAATAAGAACCACCCCTTTCGCATCAGCGTTCGGCGAAGTGATAATTACCAGTGTTTTTTTCAATTTTTTGAGCTCTTTTAATAAAATATTTATATCATTAACTGATCCTTCGCTGTCTATTGAGGGATGAAAAGTAACAATAATATTTCTTTCTAGAAATTTAAATTTAAATTTTTTTTCTAATTTTTCTTTCGATAAATAATTATTTTTTTTAATTTTTTCATAATTGAGGCTGCCATAATTAAAAACAGTTTTAGGATTTTCACCCATTTGTATTAATCTAGATTTATATTCTTTAGTTACGGGAAAATGAAGATTTGATAATTTAGTTATACTATTTCTAAATCCATCATCTAAAGAACCGATTGTTTTCTCTCCACCTGCTATATGAACAATATTAATGCCTAGAACGTAAGCTGTTATCGCAGAGGATAGCATTTCATATCTGTCACCAAAAATAATTACTACATCAGGGTTAATTTTTTTTAATAATTTAGTAAGTTTTTTTATTGAATCAGAAAAAGAGTTTAAAACTGAAACTGTATTTATATTTTTTGTTTTTATAGGAATTTTGAAAATGGATAGTCGTTTTTTTCTTTTTATTTCAGTACCACTACCGAATATTGGGTTTGAGTGACTGCCGGTAATTACTAAATTACTTTTGAGTTTATTTGATTTTAGTGCCCGGTCTATAAGAATTTCAACTGTTCCGTAGTCTGCTCTAGATGAGGTAATAAAACATAATTTTTTCATATTGAGATTAATTGATCTTTTTTAAAATTTTTTTTTGCTTTTTTACCTAATATTTTAAAAAAATTAGTTGGAGATATTCCAGAACCAGGTCTTTTGACTGTGAGGTTTTTATTAGTAAATTTTTCTCCTTTAAATATATCTCTATTAGCTACAATTGAATTCCTTGCAATTTTAATATTTTTCTTTTCACTTTTAGTAGGTTTTTTAATTTTACTACCTAATATAACTTCCACATTTTTAATTTTTTTTATCATTTCTTTTAAATCTTTTTCTAACAAACTAGATTTATGGTCTGGACCCTTAAGTTTTTGACTTATAGTAAAATGTTTTTCAATTATTGAGGCTCCTACTGAGGCTGCAATAACTGATGCTTCTATCCCTTTAGTATGGTCAGAATAACCTACATTAATCTTAAATTTTTTTTTAATTTCAAGCATTGCTCTTAGATTTACATCCGCTAGTGGTGTTGGGTACTCTGTATTACATTGTAAAACAGTTATATTTTTCTTTTTTGTTCCATTCGATGTTAAAATTTTTAAAGCATAAGAAATTTCTTTCATAGTTGACATGCCTGTAGATAAAATTACTTTCTTTTTTAATTTTCCAATTTTTTTTAAATAAAGAACATTATTTATTTCGCCAGAAGGAATTTTGAAATACTCCATTTTAAATTTTTTAAGAAAATTTATTGACGACAAGCCAAAAGCGGTTGATAAAAATTTTATTTTTTTTTTGTCACAATATCTTTTTAAAAGTTCAAATTCTTTGAAGTTTAAAGTCATTTTTTTTGACATTTCTAATTGTGATTGATTTTTGTTAGTATTTCTTTTTTGATAATCTGCTTTTAAAGCATATTTGGAAATATGCTCACTAGGTATTGATGTTTGAAATTTAATGTAGTCGGCACCCGATCTTTTAGCAATATCAACTAGTTTATAAGCAAAATTAATATTTCCGTTATGATTTGGGCCTGCTTCGGCTATTATTTTCACACTGCTCATTTAAATCTTAATATTACTAAATTTTTAACCCTTTACTGTTCAACTTTTGAACGATATAACTAAATGGTTTAACTTTCAACATAAACTTATTATGTTTAAAAACAAAACAGCGCTAATAACAGGCTCTAATAGAGGTATAGGGTTAGCTATTGTTAAAGAATTTTCAAAACATGGATGCAATATTATTTCTTGTGTTAGAAAAATAAATGATGAAACGAGAAAGCAGTTTGAAAAGATAAGTTCAGAATTTAAAAATGATATTAAGGTCTATGAAATGGAATTGGATAAAATATCTTCAAATAAGGATATTTTGGAAAAACTTTTATTAGAAAATGAAAAGATTGATATTTTAGTAAATAACGCTGGCATAAATCATACCGCATTATTTTTAATGACAAAAATAGAAAAAATTCGTGAAATTTTTGAAGTAAATTTCTTTTCAAATTTAATTCTTACACAAAAAATTTTAAAAAAGATGATTAAACAAAAAAAAGGATCTATAATAAATATTGCATCAAATGCCGCTCACGAGTCCGACTCTGGTAGATCGGGATACGCCACTAGTAAATCTGCGTTAATAACCTTAACAAAAGTACTTTCAAAAGAATTAGGGGCTTTAGGAATACGTGTTAATGCCGTTGCACCTGGATTAACTGAAACTAGAATGATGAAGGATGGTCTCTCTGATAAAATATTACAAGAGACTTTAAATAAAATACCATTAAAGCGAGCAGCTAATCCTGAAGAAATTGCGAAATTAGTTTCTTTCTTAGGATCAGATTTATCCTCTTACATAACTGGAGAGGTAATAAATATTACTGGAGGTTACTAGCAGTGAATAAAAATGAAATAAGTGAAATTAAAAATTTATCTAAAAAAATTCGAAAAGATATTTTAAATATGGCTCTTAGTGCAGGTGCTAGCAGTTCACATTTTGGAGGATCTCTTTCAACTGTAGAAATTCTTTCTACCTTATACAAAAAATTTTTGAAATTTGATGTCTCAAATCCTGTCTGGCAAGAAAGGGATAGATTTATATTAAGTAAAGGTCATGCTTGTCTTGGTTTCTACTCCATATTATACGAGATGGGTTATATAAAAGAAGATGATTTAAAACTTTTTGAAAAAAACGGAAGTTTTTTGTTAGGCCATCCTGTTATTAATAAAAAAATAGGTATTGAATTTTCAAACGGCAGCTTGGGTATGGGATTGTCTTTAGGTATCGGGGTTGCAATGTCAATAAAAAAAAGAGCCTTAGCATCTAAAGTATATGTTTTAATTGGTGACGGAGAATGTAATGAGGGATCGGTTTGGGAGGCTGCAATGTCAGCGAGTCATTTTAAACTTAATAATTTAACTGTAATTTTGGATAACAATAATTTTCAACAAACTGGATCAAATAATGAGATTATGTCATCTGAAAAATTATTTGAAAAATGGAAAAGCTTTGGTTGGGAAGTAATTAATATAAATGGACACGATATTACTGAAATTAACGATGCGTTTAAAAAACCTGCTACACTTCCAAAATTAATTTTAGCAAAAACAATAAAGGGAAAAGGTTTTAGTTTTGCAGAAAATAATAATGATTGGCATCACAAAATACTCACCCAAAAACAATATGAGGAAGCCTTAAAAGAATTAAATGAACAATAAAAAATTTATAACATCTAGTAGTATAAAACTCTGGCCAAAATTAGGAATGAGAGCATCTTTTGGTTTAATGGCGCTTGAGCTTGCAAAAATAGATGATAAGCTTTTAATAGTAACTGGGGACGTGTCAACGTCTGCTGGTTTAGACAGATTTAGAAAAAAATATCCTGAAAAATATATAGATGTTGGAATAGCAGAACAAAATTTGCTTGGCATTGCCGCAGGACTAGCGAGTGAAGGACATAACGTAATAACTACTACATTTGCTCCCTTTCAAACTGCAAGATGTTTAGAGCAAATTAAAGTAAATTTGGGTTATATGAATCAGAAAGTATGTATGATTGGTTTAGCTAGTGGATTGGTTTTAGGAACATTAGGTTATACTCATTGCTGTATCGAAGACTTAGGAATTTTAAGGTCAATCCCAAATATTGACGTAATATCACCTGCAGATACTACTGAGTTAGCTAAAGCTTTAGAGGCATTTTATCTGTCAAAAAACTCGATGTATATAAGATTAACTGGAGGGTCTAATATACCTCTTATTTTCAATGAAGATTATAATTTTAGTTTAGGCAAGTCATCTACGTTAAAAGAAGGTAAGGATATTGCTATTTTATCTACCGGTACAATGTTGAATGTAGCAATGGAGACTGCAAATTTAATTAAGAAATCAAATTTAAGTGCTGAAGTCATAAATGTTCATACTATAAAACCGATTGACGCAAATAAAATCATAGAATGTGGGAAAAAATTTAATTATATAGCTACAATTGAAGAACATAATATCATAGGAGGTTTGGGTAGCGCGGTAGCTGAATGTTTAACAAGTTCTGGGGGAACTGCAAAACAACTATTTTATGGTATAAACGATAAATATAGTGATGGAGGTGAATATAAATATTTATTAAAAAAATTTAAGTTGACCGCTGAAGACATTTCAAAGTCAATAAACGATACAATCAAATGATTTTAAATGAAAAATAAACAAAAATTAAAAGAACTTTTTAAAGAATCTTTAAGCATTTCAGAGGAAAAGGTCAATGATAAGCTGAAGTATAATGAAATAGAAGAATGGGACTCTATTGGACACATGACGCTAATGTCAGCAATTGAAGAAGAATTTAAAATAACTCTTGAAACTGATGATATTATTGATTTTAGTTCTTTTCAAAAAGGTATAGAAATATTAAAAAAATATAAGGTTGAATTTTAAATGAGAAAAGAAAATTTGTACAAAAATTTTTGGAAAAACGGTTATGTAATTCTTAAAAATTATATTTCTAAAAAAGAAATAAATAAGATTTTCAATCAGATAAATGACCTTACCAATATCTCTTTAAATGAAAAAAGTTCTTTGAAAAACAATAAAGATTTAGACCTAAAATATCTTAAACTTAAGAATAAAAGTCCAAAATTAAAAAGTCATATTTATGATCTATCGAAATATTGTGATAGCCTCGTGGAAATTGCTTCTTCAAAAAAATTTCTTGACATTAGTAAGTCGCTTTTAAAATCAAAAACAGTTTTTATTGATACTCCGCAAGTTAGAGTAGATCATCCAAAAGAAAAAACAAATCTTCCTCAACATCAAGAATTAAATCAAATTTCAAAAGACGTAATAACTTTTTGGGTTCCACTTGTTAACATAAATAAAAATAATGGTGGAATATATTTTAGACCGAAAACACATGAATTGGGACACGTCAAATATAAAGACTATCATTTATCCGCAACTGCTGCTGGGCAAAAAAGAGTAAAAATTTTAAACAAATTGTTTAATAAAAAAGAGAATAAAAAATATAAATCAATATCACCAAAATTAAATGCTGGTGACGTTGTTATATTTCATTCTTTTATTTTTCATGGAACAAAACCTAATCGAAGCAATAAAGTTCGTTGGGTTTATATCGCTAGACATAATTCTATTAAGACAGCGCCATATCTAAAAAAAGAAAACTATCCTTTAAGAATTCCATATAATGAAGACTACAATACAATTTAACTATGAAACAGAAAATGGCATGCGTTATTGGTCTAGGTTATGTTGGATTGCCTATGGCAATAGCAATTGCTAACGCAAAATTAAAACATAAATTTCATTACAAAGTGTTTGGGTTTGACAAAGATTTAAAAAAATCAACAATCTTACAACAAAGTATAATTAGCAAAAAGTTACCAATTGAAACAATGGACAAAAAACTTAAGCAAAAATTTTTTACATCATCACATAAAAATAAAATAAATATAATTAATGATGTTAAAAACATAAATAAAATGGATATTATAGTTTTGAGCGTTGGATTTGATTTTATAGATAATAAAAACTCATTAAAAAATTTAATTAAATTAATAAATAGTATTACCTTAAATATTAAAAGTGGTGCTCTACTTTTGATAGAAACTACTTTACCTCCTGGAACTTTTGAAAAAATATTAGTACCCAGAATAAAACAAAGTTTAAAAAAAAGAAGAGTAAGATTTGAAAATATCTATTTAGGTTACTCATTTGAAAGGATTATGCCTGGAAGTAAATATTATGACTCCATTGTTAATAATTATAGATGCTATTCAGGTTTAAATATACCGTCAAAAAAAGCTGTGAGGTCATTTCTTAAATCAATAATTAATTACAAAAAATATCCATTAAAAGAGTTAGATACGATTACTGAGTGTGAAGCTGCAAAAATTTTGGAAAATTCTTATAGAGCAATTAATATTGCCCTTATAGATGAATGGGTTAAATATGCTAAGACTATAAGTGTTGATTTATTAAATATTATCAAATCCATCAAAATAAGAGGTACTCATTCGAATATTATGATGCCAGGTTTGGGCGTAGGAGGATACTGTTTGCCTAAAGATGGTTTGTTTGCAGCTAAATCAGCAAAAATGATATTCAAAAGAAAACAGAATTTTCCTTTTATAAATTTAGCTTCAAAAATAAATAATAAAATGCCATTTACGTCTTTAAATTTAATTGAAAGTGAGACAAAAAGATTAAAAGGGGAAAAAATATTAATTTTAGGAAGTGCTTACAGACCTGATGTTGATGATACAAGAAATAGTCCATCACTGATTTTAATAAAAGAACTTAAAAAGAAAGGTGCAATAGTCTCAACTCATGATCCGATGATAATTAATAAAAAAATCCCAAAATTTGCTCAATACAATTTGGTTATATTTTGTGTAAAACATAAAAAATATAAAAATATCTCAATAAAAGATTTTTCTAAAAAAACAATATATTTTGATTTGAATAATGTGCTTGATGAAAAAATTATTAGTTTTATGAAAAAAAAGAAATATAAATTAAATATTCTTGGTAGGTATAGTGAGTAAAATATTAATTACTGGTGGTGCTGGATTTATAGGGTTAAATTTAGCTAAAAGACTTTCTGAAACAGGAAATCAAATATATTTAGTAGATAATTTTGCAAGAGGTAAAAAAGATAAATATTTAAGAAAAGTACTTAAACATAAAAATATAAAGTTTTTAAAGATAGATTTATTAAAAAAAATTTTTTTACCTTATAATTTTAAATATATCTTTCATCTTGCTTCAACGGTAGGGGTTAAAAATGTTAATAGAAATCCTTTTAATACAATTGAAAATAATATAATTGGCACAATCAACTTAATAAAATCACTTAAAGGCAAAAATATTACGAAGTTTATTTGTTTTTCATCAAGTGAAGTGTATGCACCGAGTTCGGAAAAAAATTTAATATTTAAACCAGCTAAGGAAAATAATAATTTGTTAGTAAATTATAACACAAAACCAAGAGACTCTTATTATTTGTCTAAACTCATTAACGAGAAAATAGTCGCTCTTAGTGGTCTTCGTTTTTTGATTTTAAGACCGCATAATATCTATGGACCTAGAATGGGTAATTCGCATGTTATTCCAGAACTATTACAAAAAATTAAATCAACAAAAAAATGCAAAATATATTCACCAAATCATTCAAGATCATTTTGTTTTATAGAAGATGCAATAAATCAGATAGTAAAATTATCTTTTTCAAAAAAAACTAATAATCAAATTTATAATATTGGCAATATGAGGGAGGAAATAAAAATTTATGATTTAGCAAAAAAAATAAAAAAATTACTTAAAAATAATTGCAAATTATTAAAGCATGTCAACACTCCAGGTTCCCCTAAAAGAAGAGTTCCCAACATGACAAAAACTTTAAAGACTACTAGATTAAATAGTTTTACTAATCTTAATAATGGTTTATCCAAAACTGCAAACTGGTATTTTAATGAAAAAAATTGAGATATTAGAACCAACAATTTTTAATTCATCTAAAAAGCTTTTAGCTTACAATATTAAGAAAAATCAAATATCTACTTCAAGTCATTTAATAATAAAAAAATTTGAGAATAAAATATCAAATATAAGTGGATCAAAATTTGCCCTTTTAACAAATACGGGAAGCGCTGCTTTATATACCGGTTTTAAATCTTTAGGAATTCTCAAAAATGATTTAGTGATAATGCCCTCTTATACTTTTATTGCAACTCCAAACGCATGTATTCTATCTGGAGGATCTCCATGGTTTTTTGATATAGAAAAAGATAGTCTTACAATAGATTTGAAACAAGTTGAGAAAAAATTAAAAACAGATACTTTTAAAAAAGGCAAATTTTATTACCATAAAAAAACTAAGCAAAGAGTCTTTGCTATATGTCCAGTTTATACTTTAGGTTTTCTTCCAGACTTAGTTAAAATTAAAGAGCTCGCAGAAACATACAATTTAAAGATATTGGCGGACGCTGCTTGTGCAATAGGGTCAAGTTTTAATGGTAAAAAATTGTCTTTTTATAATGATGTAATTACTTACTCTTTTAATGGTAATAAATCTATTACATCTGGAGGTGGAGGAGCATTATGCATTAATAATAGATCTATTTATGAGAAAGCTAATTTATTAATATCAAACGGCAAGATAGGTCAGTACTTTCACCAATCATTTGGTTTAAATTTAAAAATAACTGGTTTACATGCTGCATTAGGATTTGGGCAAATTAAAGAATTAAAAAAAATTACAAAAATAAAAAAAATGATTAGAGAAAAATACATCAATTTTTTCATGAAAAATAACATTAAAACCTTTTATTTAAGTAAAAAAACTAGTTCATCTATTTGGCTTAATTTTTTAATAGCCAAAAAAAATATTAATAAAAAAATTTTTAGTTATGCGAAAAAATCCAACATTAATTTAAATTATTTTTGGAAACCAATGCATTTGCAACCTTTTTTAAAATTAAATTTAAAAGAGGAGATGAAAAATACAAATATTATATGGAAAAAAATATTAGTTTTGCCCTCTTCACTTCATCTTACTTCAAAAAATATTATCAAAATTAAAAAGTTTCTTTATAAAAATCTTAAGTTCTTATAATAATTTTTTAATAACAGACTTAAGTTTGTTATTATTTTTATCAAAATTCATTACTTGATCATAATGTTTTCGAAAATACCTTTTCCAAATTGTACTTTCACAATTGTAAACAGTATTTATAATTTTTTTTAAACTTTTAAAATCTTTTTTTGAAGTCCAAAATTTATCATTTAATTTTAAATCTGCAGGCCAACCAAACTTTCGACTATTAAATGGATAGAACATCTTTCGATATGAAAAAAAAACAGTTTTATTTCCTCTTCCAAAGCTTTCATATAAAAGAGTTGAGTCTATCCCCACTAAAACTTTAAATTTATCGACTAAAGAGTAAGTTCTTCTTTTATCGTGGTTTTTAAAAAATACATAGTTATTGCCAAAAATTTTATCATAATATTTTTTCTCTTTTTGTGACTCTAATTTGTTTTCTGTAGAACCAATGACACCTAATAAAAAATTTTTTTCTTTACAGTATCTTTTTAGGTGTTTAATTAATTTTAATTCAGCCTTTATAGAATCTCGATAATAATAATTTTTATAAAATTTCGTATTTGGATCATAGTCTCTAAAAGTGGAAACATAGCCTATGTCATAAATTTTTTTTTTATTTATCTTTACGCTATTTGATCTTACTGCGCCGGTAGCTAAAATATTTGATTTAATATATTTTTTATATAATTTTGATACAGCTTTATTATGTGTAAACAAATAATCAGAATATAAGTTGAGTTTTTTTCCTTTAAGATTAAAAAAAATATCACTTGGAATATTTGTTCTTCTGCCATTTTGAACAGCTATTTTTTTTAAAAAATCAAATTTAATTTGGTAAAAGAAAATATTATTATCAATTAGAGTAATTAATATTTTTGGTCTAATATACTCAATATAGGTTTTGAGATAATCTCTGTGTCTAAACTTGAATTTAAGTAGGCATTTAAAAATTATAAAAATGTTTAGTTTTTCATATCTAGAGCATAGTACGGTAAAGGAATTTTTTGGAAGTACTCTGCTTAAATCTTTGGTACTATGATCATCAAAAACTAAGATTTCTTTTTTTAAAGGTGGTAAAAATTCAAACATCAAATATTATTTACAATGTAGTATTTAATAAGCAAGTTATAACGTTCAACTATTGAACAGTAAAGAAAAAAATGCTATCTTAAACCTCTCTAATTGGATAGATTGTTTTTTAATAATATGAATAAAATCGATGAATATTTCAAATCAAGTTCAAGTGTAATTGGAGAACTAGGTGCGCATAAAAAAAAGATAGAATTAATTTGTGAAAAAATTATATCTAACAAAAAAAATAATAAAAAAATATTAGTTGCAGGAAATGGTGGTTCTTGTGCAGATGCGGAACATTTTGTTGGTGAATTACAATGTACTTTTAAAGATAAATCTCGTGATCCTATCTCAGCCTTTGCTTTAGGAAATTTGGCTCCAGCGATAACTGCGTGGTCAAATGATTTTGAATTTTTAACTTTTTTTAAAAGACAAGTACAAGCACATGGACTCAAAGATGATATTCTTTTCTTAATTACAACTGGCGGAGGCGAAGAGAAATCAGGAGCTTCAATGTCATTAGTTGAGGCTGCTAAAGAAGCCAAAAAAAAAGATATGTTAGTAATTTCTTTGGTTGGTAAAACTGGTGGTATTTTGCATGATATTTCTGATATTTCTATATTGGTTGAAAGTAAAGTAACTTCACTGATACAAGAAGCTCACATGTCAATATTACATTGTATCTGCGAGCTTTTAGATCCAAAATTAAGTAAATAAAAATGAAGCTTTTTTCGAAAAAAAAATCCAATCCATATATTATTGCAGAGATCGGAATTAATCATAACGGTTATCTTAAGTTGGCTAAACAATTAATATATGAGTCCAAAAAAGCTGGTGCAAGTGCTGTTAAGTTTCAAAAAAGAACTGTTAAAGATTTAGTAAATTTTAATCAATCACCTGGTAAATCTATTGGGTATTTAAGTAAAAATGCTAAAGATATTAAAAAAACTAAAATTAAGTTTGGAGGCTGGGTGTATCCTGATATTAGACTGGAATTGTCTGACAAAGATTATTTTGAAATTAAAAGATATACAAAAAAATTAAAAATTGATTTGATAGTTACTCCTTGGGATGAAACTAGTATGTTGTTTGTAAAAAATCTTGGAGTTAAATATGTTAAAATTGCAAGTATAGATGCAAATAATTATCATTTTTGTGAGTTTGTAGCTAAACAGGGGCGTCCTACTATTATAAGTACAGGTATGTGTACCTATGAGGAAATTCTTAAAACTCAGAAAATTTTTAAAAAACACAAAACACCACATATCTTTTTGCATTGTACATCGGCTTATCCAAGTGATGAAAAAGATAAAAATCTAAATTGTATTCCAAAATTGAGAAAATTATTGAAAGATGAAGTAGGATTCTCTGGACATGGAACTGGAGTTGTAGGCGCAGTAGGAGCAACAATATTGGGTGCCAAAGTCATTGAAAAACACGTTACATTAAATAAAAATATGCATGGTCCTGACCATGCAGCTTCATTAGAATTTTCTACATTTAAAGAAATGGTTAAATTGTGTAATAAAGCAAAAATAAGTCTTGGCAGCTCTAATAAAAAGTTTTTAAAGTCAGAGCAAATTTTACACAGTATTTTAATAAGAAAATTTGTAGTTAGAAAAAATATAAGAAAAGGTGAAAAATTTTCATTTAATAATATTAAAACTGCTTTGATATATAATAAAAACGGTATTCTTCCAAAGGATTATTATAAAATAATAGGGAAAAAAACCAAGCGTCAATTAAAAATTGGTCATATTATAAATTGGTCAGATATCAGATAATTAAGTAGAAATTATTTGAGAACCTACTTTGCCAATTTCTAGTCTTGAAAAATTTAATTTTTGTCTTTTAAATTTTGATATAGTTTTATTTAGATTCTTAGTCACTAAAAGAAAAAAACCTCCCCCGCCTGCGCCAATTATTTTACCACCAATAATATTTTTATCTTTAAGAAGATTAAGATAGATTTTATCTATTGATGAATTAGTAATATTCTTACTTAACTTTTTTTTAATGTTCCAATGTTTATGAAATATTTTACCTATTTTCACATAGTCACCTTTAGTTAATGCGGCTTTCATGCTAGGTACGAAGCTTTTAATTTTGTCATAATAATCTATATTTATTTTTTTGTTTTGCGACTTTATAATTTTTGATGAGTCTCTAATTTCATTTGTAAAAACTAATACCATATGAGAATTTAATTTTTGAATAACTTTTTTTTTTATTTTTATTTTTTGAACTTTAAAAACCCCTCTTCTGTTGATTCCTACCTTAATTATCCCCCCAAATGTTGAAGCAATTTGATCCTGCCAGCCTCCCTTTAAACCTAGTTTTTTTCTTTCAATGTAAAAAGCAATTTGAACAATTTTTTTTTTTGAAATTTTTAAATTTAAAAGTTTTGAAATTGCAGTTATCAAACCAACAATTAGCGAACTAGATGAACCTAGTCCTGACTGGGTTGGAAGTGTTGAAAAACAGTTTATTTGTATTTGATTTTTCACATTAAAGTATCTTAATACTTCTCTAATTATTTCATGTTTTATTTGATTAATTGAATAACAAAACTGAGTATCTGTCGTTTGAATTAAAATTTTTTTATCTAATGGCCTTTTTGATACGGAGACATATATTCCTTGATTAAAGGCACAAGTAAGAAATAAACCAGGCTTCTTTTTATAGTAAAAATCAATATCAGTTCCTCCTCCAGCCAATGGAATACGAAAAGGTGTTTTTGAAATAATCATTTATTTTATTTTGAAGCCTGATTTTTTTGCATCTAAATAAAACCCTTTCACAGTATCTAAGGAATATTTATTTGGTTTAAGACCAAACAATTTTTTTTTTTTTAGATATGCGGGTGGAACAGTAATAATATCTGCTCCAGCTTTTTCAGCTGTTTTAATATCATAAGTCATTCTACAACTAGCCCATAAAGATTTGCATTTAGTTTTCATTTTTATAAAAGTAGACATCTTTTTAAATTCTTTACTTGCATCTATGCCTATATCATAAAGTCTTCCAGCAAATATGGATAGAATATGATTTTCATTTCTTATAACTGGATATATTTGTTTTATTTGTTTCAAAGTAAATATAGCAGTTATATTTAATTTAATATTAAGTTGATTTAACTTAGCTATTAGATTTTTTGTGCTTTTGCCAGATGTGTAAGTAATTGGAATTTTGACAAAAATACTCTTACTTATCTCGCTTATTTTTTTAGCTTGATATAAACAATTTTTTTCATCGTCTGCAAAAACTTCTATTGATAATGGTTTATTTTTTGTCATCTTTAAAAGGGACTTGGTGTAAGCTAAATAGTTTGAAACTTTTAATTTTCTAAACAACGATGGATTAAATGTAAATCCATCCACATTTTTATAATATTCATTTATCTCTTTATTACTAGGTCCATCAATATGTATTTTGATTTTTTTCATAAAATTTGTATTTCTAAGTATATATTTCTTTCAATAATTATTGTCTATTTAATTTTATAAAATTTTAAAATTTCGTTATTAATAATACCTAATGATTTATCATTTAAATAAAAAACATTTTGATCATTGCTTTCATCGTAAAAATACAACCAGTTTCTTTTAAAATTATTCAACAAAAATGATGCGTTGGCTTTTCTTCCGTCTGCTATAATAATCGTTCCAGGTATTAGAAAATTTTCAAATTTAAGAATATCACAAACCATTGGCATCATATCCTCATGAGAAGTTGTAAAATTATTTACTCTTTTTTTTATTTTAAATTGATCTGGCCCATCAAGATAAATGAAGTCTGGACTTACTAGTGGTAATTTTTTATACTCAGTACAAAATTGGCCGTTGTATGTTGTCATTTGGCAATCAGATAAATGATAACTGATCTTGTTAAAACCTTTTAAAAATTTATTATTTCTTTTTTTTGTTATCTCTAGAAATTTTTTTTCATTTTCAAGTATATGTAACTCAAAAATATTTTTTTTCCTAATTTTTTTAACGTGTTGAGTATATCTGTTTTTATTTAACATTAAAGCGTGCGCTAAAATTAAGCTAGACCATCCAGAACCAAATTCCAATATTGTCATTCTTTTATTTAAAATAATATAGGCATGTAACATGTATAAGTCGTTTAACTCAGGTGAATATGTCTTTGAAGACCAGGGATTAATAATTTTATTAATATTTCTTTTTTTAGAAATAATAGGATCTTTTAAAAACTTTAATAAATCATATTTTTTAAAATACTTTATGATTTGAGAATAATTTTTTTTAGGGGGTAATTTTATATAATTAAATATTTTTTTCATTTTTTTTATCAATCCTTAAATTATTCATTAAAAAAAGGTAAACAATAAAGGTTTTTATATCGTTCAACTATTGAACAGTAAAGAAAAAAATGGTATTACTCTCAAATACTGCATTTTAACTTAATTAAGACAAATCATTTAAAATGAAAAAAAAAATTTCAATTTGTGCAATTATACCGGCGCGATCTGGGTCAAAAAAAGTGAAAAATAAAAATATTATAAAAATTCTCAACCACCCTGTTTTTGCCTATTCTATTGGAATTGCAAAAAAAACTAAGCAGATTGATAAAGTAATTTTTTCAAGTGACTCAAGTTATTATTTAAAAATAGCGAAAAAATACAATCCTGATATTTTACGTAAAAGATCCAAAAAAAATTCAACAGATACAGCTACAGATTTGGATTTTTTGAAAGAGATTTCAAAATTTCTTAAAGTTAAATTAAATTATATGCCTGATCTATTTATTTTATTAAGAGGCAACTGTCCGACTAGAAACATAGATCAGCTAAATTTAGCAATAAACAAATTTAAAAAAAATATTTCAATATACTCTTCGTTAAGGTCTGTTTCAAAAATGTCAGAAACAAGTTATAAAACTTTTTATATTTACAAAAATAAGTTACGTGGTGCCTTTAACAATAAATTAGACATTGAAAATCTTAATCTTCCTAAAGAAAAGTTTCCTGAAACATTTTCAGGAAACGGCTATATTGATATAATAAAAAATATTTCCTTAAATAAAAACTTTATTCATGGTAAAAAAGTCATGCCATTTATAAATAAAGATATCTGTGTTGACATAGATTATCCAAATGATGTTATTTATGCTAAATATCTTCTTAAAAAATTTAAATATTTTAGGTTAAAATCATGAGTTTTAAATACCAGAAACCATCTTATTTTGAAAAATATGAACCCCCATCAATGGTTCCGCCCATTAAAATATATTGGAAAAAATCCAAAGATTATTTTGTTTGGGATGAAAATAATAAAAAATATATTGATTTTACATCAACAATATTTGTTACGAATATTGGACATAGCAATAAAAGGTTTAAGAAAAAAATTATAGAGGTGCTTAACAGTTCTTTAAGTCATAGTTACGTTTATTATAATAAGTTTCGACAAGAATATATTTCTAAATTAATAAAGTTTGTAAATAGAAAAAAACTTAATAAATGTTTTTTTGCCTCAGCCGGTACTGAAAGTACTGAGGTGGCTTTGAAACTAATGCGATTAAATGGCTTGAAAAAAAATAATAAAAAAAAAGGTATAATTTGTTTAAAAGGAAATTGGCATGGAAGAACTATGGGTGCTCAACTGATGTCAGATAGTAAAGAACAATCTAGATGGATTACCACAAAAGATAAAAATATTTATCACTTAGATTTTCCATACCCATGGAAAGAAGGTTTTGATAAATCTGATTTTTTTAATAAATCCTTATATAAACGATTTAAAGGAAAATTTAATTTTAAAAAAAATATAGCAGGGATAATGATTGAGGCATTTCAGGGATGGGGTTCATTGTTTTACCCTCAAAACTATATTAACAACTTAGTAAAATTTGCTAAAAAAAATGATATTTTAATCAGCATTGATGAAATGCAGTCAGGATTTAGTAGAACAGGAAAAAATTTTGCATTTGAACATTATAAGTTTACACCAGACATTGTGTGCTGCGGTAAAGGAATGGGATCAGGGATGCCTCTTTCAGGTGTAATTACTTCTTCAAAATTAATTAATTTACCCAACGCTAATCTTCAATCGACACATTCTGCAAACCCCTTAGCATGTGCAGCTGGTTCGGTCACTATAGATGAAATTAAAAGATTAAACCTTACTAATAGAGCTAAAATTTTAGGTAAAACATTTGAAAAAAATCTTCAAAATATAGAGAAAAAATATCCAATGTGTATTGAATTGGTGACCAATAAAGGGCTTATTGGTGCAATTATATTTAAGAATTTTTTGGGTTTTAAAGCAAAAGAGATATCTAGTAGAGTATCTAGTAAATGTCTTAAAAAAGGTCTACTTGTAGTAGCTACAAACAGGGATTCTATAAAGTTTGGCCCACCTCTTATAATTACCAAAAAAGATCTCAATAAATCCATGAGGATAGTTGATGAGAGTATTGAAGAATTTATTTATGAAAATAGTAAAAAAAATTAGACATATTGGGATAGTCACAAACAATATAAAAAAATCATTATGGTTTTATGAAAAAATTTTAGGGTTTAAATCAAAGGTTAAAATGATTGAGTATGGAAAAGTAACTGATAAACTTACAGATATCAACAGAGCTAAAATTGAAACTCTTAAGTTAAAATCTAAAAATAGTGAAGTAATGATAGAACTGCTTCAATTTAAGAATAAAAAGATAAATGGAAAAAAAAATTATAATATTTCGAGAATTGGAACTTCACATTTTGCAGTAACTGTGAATAATTTAGAAAAGGTCTATAAAAAACTTAAAAAATTAAAAATGAAATTTATTTGCAAACCACTCTTATCCAACGACAAAAAAGTAAAACTAACTTTTTGTAGAGCGCCCGAAGGCACTTTAATAGAAATGGTCGAAGAACTTAAAAATAGATGAAAAGATCCTTTACGCACTCATCCAGAACAAGAGGAAAAAAAGAATTAGATTTGTATGCATATAGAGCAGCTAATGTAAGGTTAGAGTGGTGTAAACAAATTTTATCATTGATAAAAAAATTTAAAATAAAATCAATAAATGATCTAGGTTGTAACTATTTTCAACTATACAAAGAAATTTATCACCAGAAACTGAGATATTCTTATTTTGGTTATGATATTGATAAAAAGTTTGTATCTATAGGTCTCAAATATTTTCCCTCTATAAAGAAAAAACATAAAATTGGTAATATAGAAAAGTTAAAATTAAGAAAGGCAGATTGTAGTGTTATTTCTGGTACTTTAGCTCATTGCGATTATCCTCTTAAGATTTTAAAAAATATAATTAAGAGTACAAAAAAAATTATTATAATAAGAGATATGTTTGGAAAAAAACATATCGAAAAAATCAGCCGTTTTAAAGCTTTACACCCTGTAAATTATAGACAATTCTCGTTTGAAAAAATTTCAAAGTTTATGACTAAAAACGATTTTTCACCCTTTTTTATTTTAGATGAAGCAACAAATTTTTCTACAAACTTCAAAAGCAAAAAGTTTGCTTCTAATCGAAGATATTATGTTATGGTAGGTATTAAAAATGAATGATAGAAAAATTGCAATAGTAACAGGAGCATACAAGGGAACAGGTTTAATTATTTCAGATTTTTTGTTGAAAAAAAATTATAAAGTTTATTGTTTAGACAATAAATATAAAAAAAAAATTCAAGTGCTAGACGGTAAAACTTACTACAAGATAGATTTATCTAAAATTATTGAAATAAAATTATTTGTCAATTTTTTAAAAAAACGGGAAAAAAAAATTGATTGTCTAATTAATAATGCTGGAGTAACTTTAAAAAAAACAAAAAAAAATTTTGTAAATTATTGGTTTAAAACTCTAAATACTAATCTAAATTCAATATTTTTTCTTAGTGAGATGTTGGTTCCGTTTTTGAAAAAATCTGATAACCCATCAATTGTAAATATTTCAAGTATAGCAGCTAAAATTGCAATGTCACAAAATCCAGCTTACAACGCCTCGAAATCTGGTGTGCTTGCTCTTACATCAAGTCAGGCATTGGATTATTCAAATCATAAAATTAGAGCTAATGCAATTTGTCCAGGTTATATTAAAACTGATATGACTAAAAAATCATTTAATAATAAAAAATTAAAGAGTTTAAGATTGAATAGAATGATTAATAAAAGGTATGGCTCATCAGAGGAAATCGCAGAACTTACATACTTTTTGTGTTCAAAAAAATCTAAATATATAAATGGTCAGGATATCGTAATTGATGGCGGGTTTTTAAAAAAAGGAATATAAATCTTGTAAATGCTAAAATCTTCTAAAGATTATAGGTCTGTTGTTAAAAAGATCCTTTTTGAGATAAAAGATATTAACAAATCTTTAATAAATAAAAAATTAGATTTTAAAAATAAAAGTAAAATTCAAGTTGATCCTGTAACAAAATTTGATCTTTTAATAGAAAAAAAGATTAGATCATTCATAAAAAGAAATTTTTCATCACATAACATAGTTGGTGAAGAATTTGAGAAAGTAAAAAAAAACAGTCTATACGAGTGGTATATAGATCCAATAGATGGAACAAAAGCTCTTGTAATGGGCTTAAACAGCTGGTCCAATTTAATTGGACTTTTTTTTAAGGGAGGACCCATTTTAAGCTTTGCAAATTTTCCTTGTTTAAAAAAATATTACTTTGCCTATGGAAATAATGCTTTTGTATTTGATAAAAAAAAAATAAGGAAATTAAAAGCGTCAAAAAAAATTGACCCAACCAGGCCCTTGATAGCGATGAATACGATTTCAAATAATCAAAACATAAGCCTTTTTAAAAAATTAAAAAATAAATATTTCATTAAAATCACTGGTATCGACGCACTTAATTACTGTCTTTTATGTGAAGGAAAAATAGATGTTGTTATAGAGTCCGGACTTAAAAAGGTAGATTTTTTTCCACTTATGAAATTAATAAAAAACTCTGGAGGAGTAATTACAGACTGGAATGGTAAACAAAAATTTAGTAACGGAGATGTTCTGGTTTCCAGAAATAAAAAACTACATAAATTTTTTTTAAAACAGTTTAAACGATGGAACTATTAATCTAGTTTCGTTACAAACAAAAATTTTTTTCAGTGCATAAATCAAGCCAATTGAGCTATTAGTACTGGTCAGCTACACGCGTTGCCGCGCTTCCACA
>MDTG01201982.1_pt1 | contig 25930 bp, 24 predicted proteins | sample 811421 | NCBI WGS metagenome assembly MDTG01 (sample SAMN05326645, study PRJNA326480) | marine metagenome | isolation source: seawater | place: Pacific Ocean: South East | collected 2011
CACTATTTTTGACAATATAATTAATATCTTTAAATTTTATTTTACTATTTTTAAGTAACTTGTTTGCATCTTTCTCCTTATAAGGTATTTTTTTATCTTTAATAATCTGATCTACTTTTTTGTCTATATCATAACCAAATACTTCATGTCCTTTACTTTCAACAGCTAAAGCAACTGGCAAGCCTAGTTTTCCCAATCCAATAAATCCAATTTTCATAAAATTTAAATTAATTTGTTTTCCAAATATTTGGAATTGTATTTATATTTGTAAATTTTCTAGACACAACAATTTTTATTTTTTTTTTATAATTTGCTAAGTAAGCTCCCCACCAATAATAGCTACTATTTGAAATAATAAAATTAGAAAAACTGGAAATTAACAACAAAATATCAAAATCATTAATTCTATCTTCAAAATTATTAAGATAATAAGCTTTATTTTTAATTTTATTTTTTTGTTCATATAAATTTTTTTTTGAAGAAAAAATAAAAAAAATAGGCTTATGGATCTTTTTTTTTATGTCATTTATAGCATTATTATAAAAATCAAAATTTTCTACCCCACCGAATCTTTTTCTAATATTTACTGGGGCTTCTTCAAACATTCTGATACCTACACAAACAGATTTTTTATTTAGTCTATTAGTTATTTTTTTAACTTTTTTGTTTTTAATTTTATTTTTTAAAATTTCAGAGATAATAATTCTTTTATTTTGAACAAAATATTTTTCTGACTGGAAAAAACCAATTAAAAATATTTTTTTATAACTTTTTGTAATCTTAAAAAAATTATTGATATATTTTTTTTGGTTGGACTCATCAATAAGTAATTGATTTTTTAAATTCAAAAATACCTGTTTTTTATAAAAAATTTTTTTAATTAGCAATAAAATATTAAACCAAAATAAATCAATAATATTTATTTTTTTATAATTCAAATTTTTTGGTAAAGCTTTTTTTCTTTTAAAAATTCTATCAAATAAAAAACCAGATTTATCATCTATTATTAAATCTGCATTTAATTCCATTGAAAGATTTTTTGCACAAGAATACTGGAAAAGTTGGTTACCAAGTCCGCCAATTAATTTAATGTAAATTTTTCTTTTCATAATAAATTATTTGTTTATAAGAGAATTTAGTAAATTCAAATAATGAAAAAAATAGCTCTTATAACGGGTATAACTGGTCAAGATGGTTCTTATTTAGCACAGTTTCTATTAAAAAAAAATTATACTGTACATGGTATAAAAAGAAGATCCTCAACTATAAACGATTATAGAATAGATTGGATTTACTCAAAATATTATAAAGCTATTAAAAGTCCGAGATTTTTTCTTCACTATGGTGATGTTACTGATAGTTTAAATATTTCTGAATTAATAAGTAATATAGGTCCTGATGAAATATATAATTTAGCAGCACAAAGCCATGTTAAAGTAAGTTTTGAAACACCTGAGTATACTGCTAATGCAGATGGATTGGGAGTATTAAGAATTTTAGAAGCAATAAGAAGATATAAAAAAAAAAAAATTAAATTTTATCAAGCCTCAACTTCAGAAATGTTTGGAGGAAGTAAACCTCCTCAAAATGAAAATACAAATTTTCACCCCAAGAGTCCCTACGGTGCAGCAAAACTTTATGGACATTGGATAACAAAAATATATAGAGAAAGTTACGGAATATTTGCTTGTAGTGGAATATTATTTAACCACGAAAGTCCTCTGAGAGGAGAAACATTTGTTACAAAAAAAGTTATAATTTCTGCAGTAAAATATTTTAAAAATAAAAATGAAATTTTAGAGATTGGAAATTTAGATGCAGTCAGAGATTGGGGGCATGCAAGAGATTATGTAGAAAACATGTGGTTGATGTTACAAAAGAAAGTTCCCAATGACTATGTGATTGCAACTAATAAAGGTTACTCAGTGAGAAAATTTATTGAAGAAACATACAAATACTTGGGAATTAAAATAAATTGGATTGGTAAAGGAGATAAAGAAGTTGGTAAAGATATAAAAACAGGAAAGATTATAATTAAAGTAAATCCTAAATATTATAGGCCTAATGAAGTGGAAAATTTAAGAGGAGATCCTAAACGTGCAAAAAAAGATTTAAATTGGAAACCAAAAGTTACATTTAAAGAATTAGTTAAAGAAATGATAGAGTATGAACTCAAGTTACAAAGTTAAGAAAAGTGATAAAGTTGTAATTTTTGGTCATAAAGGATTGATTGGATCTGCTTTATTAAGAGAGCTTAAATTAAGAAAATATAAAAATATTATTACTCCATCAAAAAGAAAACTAAATCTTTTAAATGTAACAAAAGTGGATAAATTTTTTTCAAAAAACCGTCCAAAGGTGGTACTGATAGCTGCTGCTAGAGTTGGTGGTATTCATGCAAACAGCACTTATCCGTTTAATTTTTTATATGAAAATATGGTGATACAAAATAATATTATCGCAAGTAGTATAAAATTTTCATCTAATAAATTAATCTTTTTAGGATCAAGTTGTATTTATCCAAAATTGTGGAAAAAACCATTTACTGAGAAAGATTTAAGTTTAAATGATTTAGAAAAAACAAATGAAGCATATTCTATAGCCAAAATATCTGGATTAAAATTATGTGACGCATTTAATAAGCAATATAAAAATCATAAACCTAAATTTCTTACAATTATTCCACCAAATCTTTTTGGTCCCAATGATAATTATGATGACAAAAATAGTCATGTATTAGCAGCACTTTTAAAAAAATTTTTTTATGCAAAAAAAAAAAATAAAAAAAAAATAGAAATTTGGGGTACAGGAAAACCAAAAAGAGAATTTCTTCACTCACATGATGCAGCTAAACTTATAATTGATTTAATGGAAGTTTCTGAAAACAAAATATATAAACATACTCAAGGTAAATTTTCTCATGTAAACATCGGAAATGGATTTGATTTAAAAATATCCGATATAGCAAATAAATTGGCGAAAATATCAAATTTTAAAGGAAAGATTGTCTATGATAAAACATTTCCAGATGGTGTTAAAAGAAAATTGTTAGATATAAGTTTATTAAAAAAAATAATACCAAAATCAATAAATAAAAAAAATATTAATCTAAAAAAATTTGATATGGACCTTAAAAAAGAATATGAGAATATAAATACAAAAACTTTTAAAAAATTTGAAAAAAACAGCTCATATAATTTACCCTTTTAATCCTAAAAAAAATATAAATCCCTGGTCAATTGGAAACAATTTATATTTGACTCTAAAAAAAAAGTATAAAGTTAAATTATATACCTGGACATCTTTAGAAAAAATTGATCCAAATAAAAATGATATACTGATTGGTCATGCTCATACAAATCCATACACTGTTTTTAGAAGATCAATAAATAATGAGAACTGGTATAAAAAAATATTAATCCAACCATTTAATTGTGATCCAAAACAAATGAGTCATTTATATGATTTGATTCCAATTTGTGATGAATTCGTTGCAATTTGTGGAAAATACTGGTTAAAAAATTTAAAAAAATCCATTTTTAAAAAATGGCAAAAAAAAATTACTCAAATTGATTTAGGTTTAGATAAAAAAAAATATCCTTTTTTAAAAAAAAAATTTAATGAAGGTGGTAAAAGAAAATTCATATACATAGGTAATGATTATGCATATAACAATTATGCAAAAAACACTATTTTTCTTGAAAAAATTTCAAAAAAAATAGATACAAATTATTTAAGTACAATTGGAAACAAAAAAATTGGAAGTATAAATCATTATGGTTGGCTTGATTTTAATTTAAAAAAAAGTCAGAAATTGATATCTGATTATGACTATTTAATACAAACAAGTAATTTTGATGCAAATCCCTCAACAGTTTTAGAGTCGATTTCTTGGGGATTAGTTCCAGTGATTACCAGACAATGTGGCTATACAGGTTTTAATAAAAATACTTACATACCACTTAATAATGTAAATGGGGCTATTAAAATTATTAATAAATTACAAAAGTTAAAAAATAAAAATTTATATAAAATTCAAAGAGATAATCTTAAAAAACTAAATGAAATATATAATTGGAATGTTTTTAGGAAAAAAATTGATTCTATAATTAGCAATAGAAAAAAAAATACCAAAATCAAATATACAAAAAAAGAAATAAGGATATTCGAAGAAAATAAAAAAAAATCTCCAAATTATTATTTGAGAATAAATAATATATTTTCTATAATTAAGTCTAATTTAAAAATGCTATTTATAAATACAAATGTATGACATTGTTATTATTGGATCTGGTTTATCCTCAACTTCGTTTTTAAAAGGGCTTAAATTTAAAAATAAAAAAATTGCTATAATTTCACCATTAGTTTCGCAAGTAAGTAATAAAAGTAATAAAAAAAAAATTGAAAAATATGTAATGAAAAATTTACCTCCAAGATTTAATGAAAAAAAGGATATTAAAAATATAGTAAATTTTTTCGTCGAGAATAAGATTAATTTTGACAAAGAAATATCTATATTTGGAAGCTTGCAACATGGTGGAGTATCAAATTATTGGGGTGGAAGTTGTGAATTTTTAAATGAAAATCAGATAAATTTTTTAAATAAAAAAAATAGAATAGATTTAATTAAATCATATTCTAAAATAGCAAATGATAATAATTTTTCAGGAAAATTAAACTATTCAAATAAAATTAAAGCAAAATACTTCAATGCTTTAGATAAAAATTTTAAACAAATAATAATAAGAAATTCTGACAAAAATATTAAATTTTTTGAAAATGAAAATGCACAAAATTATAAAAATGGGAAACTATATTTACCTTTAAAACTTAATGAATTTAAAACTATTAGAAAACTAAATTTAATTGTTAAAGAAATAAAGAAGAAAAAAAATTATTATTCTATAATGTGTAAAAACAATAATACTTATCAGGAAATCAAGTCTAAAAAAATAATTTTAGCAGCAGGCACTATTTCAACTACAGGACTAATTTTAAGAATGTTGAGGATAAAAAAGAAGGTAAAATTAAATCATAATCCAATGTTATTTGGAGTTTTAATGTTAAAAAATAAAATTAAAAAAGATAAATTTTCTCCTTCACGATTGGCAGCACGGATTTTTGAGGATAATAAAGATTTAAACTCACTTGTAAACTTTAGAGGATCAAATGAATTAATTAAGGAAAAAATATTCAAAAATTTTAGTTTTATGAAAAATAAAATTTCAAAGAAATTTTATAATCTTTTAGAAAATAATTTGATATTTTTTAATCTTTATTTGGATAGTAAATATGGAAATCTATTTATTAAAATGAATAAAAATCAAAACATGAATATTTTCTTAGAAAAAAAGAAAATTTTTTTTATAAAAAAAAAATTAAAAAATGATGCAAAAAAAATATATGAAAATTTAAAAAAAAATAATTTAATTTACCCTTTTAATTTTAATATCATTCCACCATTTGGTAATGACAATCATTATACTGGCACAATTCCAATAAATGGAAAAGATAAATACCTTTCTTTAAATGAGAATTGCGAATTAAAAGGATTTAAAAATTTATATATTATTGATGGAAGTTCGTTACCAATTAATTCATCTAAATTTCCAACAGCATTAATAATATCCAATGCTTATAGGATTGGAAAAAATTTTAAATGAAAATTTCTAGAGTAAAAATATATTTAAAATTTAAACATATAGTTAAATCTCTATTTTCAAATTTTGAAATTGATAAATCCAATGTTGAGAAAAAACTTACTCAATTATCAAATAAGAAGTATATTGAATTTTTTGGAATGTGCAGAACAAGTTTCCTGGTGATTTTAGAGTACTTAAAGAATAAAAAACCTCATAAGGATGAGTTGATTGTTTGCTCATATAATCTTGAAGAAATGGTTGATATTGTCCGACTTTATAATTTTAAAGTTAAACTTATTGACATTGATTACGAAACTGGTGTGATGAATTATGATCAAATTAAATCTTTTGCATCAAATAAAACTGCTGCAATTTTATTCACCAACATGTTTAATGATCATCTAAAACTTCAACAATTAAATAAATTTTGTAGGGATAATGATATTTTAATGATTGAGGACAATGCAATTTACTATGGCAATTATTCTGTTCAAAAAACAAATCAAGAGTATTCAGGATCATATGGAGATGTATCAATATTTAGTTTTGGTATTATGAAAAATGTATCTGCTATTTTTGGTGGAGCACTTCTTACATCTGACGTAGATATATATAATTTTGCAAATAAAAAAAATAAAGAATTTAAAAATTTTTCAATAAAATTATATTTCAGTAAATTTATACTTTATTTTGTTCTTAAATTTTTATTGTCAAAAATTATATATAACATCTTCTTTTTTTATATAATTCGTATATCTCATGATAAGAAAATTAAAAAATTATTAAATTTAATCTACCCATCTTTAAAATTTAAACAAAAAAAAAAAATTCCCAAAGAATATTATTCCAGAATTCCAAAATTCAGTATTAAATTAATCGACAAAATAATTAATGATGATGAATTTGAGCAAGATAGAATTAAACGAAAAGAAAATAATAAACTATATTCAGAATTATTAGTTAGTAATTCATATATAAAAGTTTTGAACATAAAAAATTTTAATTTTCAAAACTTTTTAGATTTCCCAATTATAGTTAAAGAAAATAAACCAAATCTTGTTAAATATTTATTTAAAAAAGGTTTAGAAACTAGATATCACTTTTATTCAAACTTTGAGAAGTATACTGATACTAACTTGAATAGAGTATCTGAATATTATGATAAAAATATATTATGTTTACCTTCACACTCAGAAATTGATAAAAAAAGGATCGTCAAATACTGTGAGGAAATAAATCAATTTTATTTAAATGACAAAAGCACAAACTACTAAATATACAGGGGTTAAAAAGTTTTACTTCGATAGAGTCTTAAAAGATATAATTATTATTGGAAACTTAATCTACTCAAGAAAAAAAATACTTGATTTTGGGTGCGGGGAAAAAAGACTTGAATTTTTATTAAAAAGGAAAATATATAATTATGATATTAATCCTGACTATTCTGAAATTAAAAATTATCTGTCTATAAATTTTGATCTGATAGTAATAAATCATGTTTTAATGTACTTTACAAAAACAGAAGTTGAACATTTTTTTGAAGAAATATTAAAAAAAAATACAAATTGTGAATTTATAATTGGCATAGGAAAACAAAACCTTTTAAGTAAAATTTTAAAAAATTTAACTTTTAATTTTAAAGCTCATGAAGGGACTATTCTAAATTATTCAGAGCAGCTAGATATTATTAATAGATATTTAGATATTATAAGAAAAAAAAATGTTTTTTTTATGACTGATATATTTTATGCAAAATTTAGAAAAAATTAATTAAATTTTTTACTTAAAAATTTTATACTTATTAAAAACAAACCTTTTAATGAATTAAAAATTTCTTTTAAATTGGTATTACTTTCTCCTCGTATTCTATTTTCAAAAATTATCGGGAAAGACATAATTTTAAAATCATTACTCAAAAAATTTGCTAATGTTTCTGTTAAATAAATAAAACCTTTGTTCATTGGCTTATTTTTTAAAATTTGATTTATTGCTTTATAGTTATAAAATCTAAAACCATTTGTGTAATCTTGTATAGATTTACTAATTAAAAATCTAATTAGTAGATTTGAAGAATAACTAAATATCCTTCTTTTTAATGGCCAGTTTATTATAACACCATCTGGATATCTTGAGCCTAAAAGCACATCACAATCAATATTATTTGAAAGTATTTTTATTCCTTTAAATAAATCATCAACAGAATGTGAAAAATCACAATCCATCTCAATAAATATTTCTATTTTTCTTCCAGAATTTTTAAGAAAATTAAAACCTTCCCAAACGGCACTTCCTCTACCGTTTTTTTTCTCTCTTTTAATGAGATGAATATTTTCTTTATTTTTAAATTTATTCTGTAATAACCCAAAAGTGTTATCAGGACTATTATCATCCACTACGCATATGTCTATTTCATTATTAATTTTCAAAATATCATTAATTAAATTAACAATATTTTTAGACTCGTTAAAAGATGATAAACAAATTCCAATTTTTTTCATTTGATTGTATTAACAATGTTTTTTTTAATTATATCTAATAAAAGTATTGAGGTTAATAAAAATAGCATAACTTTTGCTAAACTGTTTATTACTCCTCCATAAAAACCAAAAAAATAAATAAGTCTATGCACTTCAAAAGACAATATAATCGATATAAAAAAAACATATTTATATATTTTTAAATTTAAATTGACAATTAAAGGTATTAAAAAAATTATAAATATCATTCTGTAATCGTGATTACTACTTACTAAAAAAGTGGCAGAGAAAATAGATCCTCCACTTAAGAACATTTCTTTGTTAACATAACAAATATTAATTAACTTTTTTTTAAAGAAACTCAGATAAAGAATAAAAACTAAAAAAATAAAAAATATACTTAAGATGTAATTGTTAATATTTATACTAAAATATTTATTAACATTGCTGGTAATAGCTTTAGTTCCATAGCTTATATCTCCAGTACTCGGTGTATTTTGAAAAATAAATTTAAAATCTTCGAATGTAAATAAAAAATAAATCAATAAAAAAACAATAGAATATATTAGATGTTTTATATTTTTTTTTATTAATAAACTTAATAAAGCAAAAATTGGAAATACTTTCAAAATAATACTTAAAAATAATAAAAATAATTTCACAATATTATTTTGAATAAGTGAAAAAAATAAAAATATAAAAATAAGAATTTCAATATTCCCTCTTTCTAATAATAGAAAACTTACCCCACTAAAATATATATAAATAATAAAGATAGATTTATATTTTTTTAAAAAATAATAAAAAATAAAGTTATATAAAACAAAACAAAATATTAAGTAAAAAGAGGTATATTCTGCTTTAAAGAAAAATTTTACTAAAGGAATCCATATTTTAGGATAATTTAATCTACATCCTTCAATATCATTGTAAACAACAAAACTGTTTGAATAATTTTCATAAAGTCTGCTCCAACTTTGAACACATCTTAGATCTGTAAAATTGATTGAATAATTTCCAACTGGTACTAAAAAAAAATCCCAAAAATAATTACCTGCATAAAAATAGAAAGTACTTAACAAAATCACAATAATAAGAAAAAAGTTTTCTATTTTTGATAATTTATACATAAATTAAATTTTTTTTTTAAATATATACTTAATTGCTAAGTATAAATTTTTTTTGTTAAAAATGTTTTCACTCTTAAATAATTTAGAATTATTGACACCTATAAAATTTATGTTTGTTTTCTTACTCGCTAAATAATCGGAAATTTGGTCTCCAATCATGTAAGATTTTTTTTTATCAATGTTTAGATCTTTTATGGCATCCAGGAATAATCCATTATTTGGTTTCCTACATCTACAATTGATTTTTAGAGACTTAATTTCTTTTTTGTAACCTTTTTGAGGATGATGTGGGCAATAGTATACTCGATCAATATATACTTTATTTTTAGAAAGCAAGTATGATAGTTTGTTTAAATCTTTTAAAAATTTTTCTTCTGAAACTATTCCTTTTGCAATAGCAGGTTGATTTGTAATTAAAATTGAGAGAAAACCTGATTTATTAATCAATTTTAGAGAATTTATTGTTCCTTCAATTAATTTATCAATTTTTTGATAATGTTTTTTTTTGTTTAATTTATTTATAACTCCATCCTTATCTAAAAAAATTGCTGGAATTTTTTTGTTTATGTTACCATTTTTAAATTTAAACCCTTTTAACTCCTTTTTAATTTGATTTATTCTTGCTGGAGTACCAGCATCTTTAATATACTCTCTTGTGTTGTATCCAAAAATTTTTATTTTTTTTTCATTTAACTTTAAAAAATTTTTTGAAAAATCTTGAAATTGTTTTTTTTTTATTAAGAGTAAAGTTTTTTTATTTATAACACTTATTCCTGCTAAACATAGATTTGGAATATTTTTTTTTAAATGAGGTTTAAAAAATATTTTTTTTGATTTAAAATTTTTGTCAATTTCTATACAGTCACTATCAATAGGATGGTTATTTGGATGTACAACTAAAGTGCAATCTGCATTTTTTTTTTTATGAAATTTTATTAATTTTTTAAAATCAATATTAAAAATTAAATCACCATAAACAACGAGATAAAATTTATAATTTAATTTACTTAGAGGATACAAACATCCAGCTGTACCTAATTTTTCTTCTTCTGTAAAAATTTCTATTTTGAGATTTTTATATTTTTGTAAAATATATGAGTTCAGTGTTCTAAATTTTGATCTTGATAAAAGAATGATTTTTTTGTTTAAACCTGCAACTGCTTCTATTTGAAAATCAATAATTTTTTTATTTTTATATAATTCTAACTCAGGTTTAGTTTTTCCTTTTGTCAAAGAAGAAACTCTTGTTCCATCTCCTCCTACGAGTATGACTATTGCAAACATTAATTTAAAATCAACATAGATAAATTAAAGATATTTTAAACATTTATAAAAACTTCGTGTTTTATTTTTAACATATACTTTTTCAATGTCGGCTTCATCATTTCTAATTTTTGACTTTTTAACAACTATATTTGTTACAACTTTATATTTTTTAACCAATAATGATGCAATTTCAAGTGGAGTAATTGAATGACCTGAGGCAATATTTTTAATATTAATTTTAGATTTAGCTTTCTTTAAAATATTTTCTGAAATTATATTTGTAAGATCATCGATAAAAATAAAATCACGTTTAACTTCTAAATTTCCTAAAATTAAATTTTTTTGTTTTTTATTTTTAATTTTATTTATCTGATTAAGAATTTCAGGTATCAACATTTTATTTTTTTGATATTTACCATACACAAGAAATATTCTTAAAATTGTTAGTTTACCTTTTTTTAAATTTTTTAAGAAAAATTTTTCAATTTTTAATTTTGTTTTACCCAATTTATTACTTGGTAGAGTTTGTGTATTTGAACTAATGAATTTTTTGTGATTATTTTTATAAACTTTACCTGAAGAAAAGAAAATCAAGTGTTTTGATTTTGTTTTTTTGAATAATTCAAGTAAGTTCTTTGAAATTTTAAGTGAATTTTTTTCAAAATTTTTATTTTTTATAATATCGTAGTGGGATGTCATACCAGCAGCATGAACTATTACATCGTAACACTTATCCAGTTGCTTAGGAATTTTTTTTTTATTTAATAGATTATGTTGAAAGTAATTATATTTAATTGAAGATTTTTTTTTGCTTCTCCCAAAACCATTTATATTAATTTTTTTTTTTAATAAACTTTTAACTAAATTTAATCCAATAAACCCTTCTGAGCCGCTTATTAAGACATTCATTAATAGTATTTATTTTTAATGAAATCTCGCCAATAATTTAATGTATCTAATAAAATATCATTAATATTTTTTCTGTATTTCCATTTAGTTAGTTTTTTAAATTTTCTAATATCTCCAATTAAATAGTTCAATTCAGTAGGTCTTACTCTGTTTTTAACTACTTTATATTTTATTTTTTTATTTGATAATTTTATTAATTTTTGAAGTATTTGTTTCATTGAAAAAATTAAATCACTTCCAATTAGATATAATTCTCCAGGCTTACCTTTATTTAAAGCAAGATAATAAGCTCGGACCATATCAGAGACATGAGTAAAATTTCTTACCGCATTTAAATTCCCTACTTCTATAGGAGTTTTCTGAATTTTACTTTCTATTTTAGAAATCTGATAAGCAAAAGATGATATAGCTCCATTTATGTCTCTTCTAGGACCCTCGTGATTAAATGCTCTACATCTTATTATTTTCATATTATACGAAGCAAAATAACTTTGGCAAATAGCATCTTGAGCAACTTTGCTTGCTGCATAGTGATTAACAGGCGCAACTAGTGTTTCTTCATTTATTGGTAAATTTTTTTTCTTAACATCACCAAACTCTTCAGGAGTACAAGAAATAAGAATTTTTGATTTAATGTTATATTTTCTAACACTCTCTAAAAGATTAATTGTTCCTATGGCATTAACATTAAAATAAGCAATTGGCATATTCCAAGATGGACTTACCCAGCTTAGAGCTGCAAAATGATAAATATGGTCAGGTTTTAATTTTTGAATTATTGAGTCAATACTTACTCGATCAGATATATCACCTTCTATAAAATTTATTTTGTTTATTAAATGCTTAATATTTCTTTTTTGTGCATTTATTTTGATTAATCCATATATATCAATATTTTTTTTAGACAAAAGATAGTCCAACATATGGCTTCCCACAAAACCATTTGCACCTGTTACAAGTATTTTTTTATTTTTTTTCATTTTTTTATCTTATTCCACAAATCCTCTTTTTTGTAAAAAAAATAATTTATTTTAAGTTATCTTTTAATAAATTATTTGTTTTCAAAATTGTATTTTTTATCAACGATGTAAGTTGGTCGTTTTTTAATGTGAGGTATTAGCCTAGCTAAATATTCTGCTATTATTCCTAGTGAAAAAAATATAAGGGAAGATACTAATAGAATTAGTGTTATGATAAAAAATTGGTATTTAAATACAAATAATTTTAAAGAAGTTAAAATTAAATATAAAATAAATATTAGTGTAGAAAAGAAAAAACTTATTGAAGATAGAATTGTAATCATATGAAGTAATTTAGTACTAAATGAAAAGATGCCATTAAGACCAATTTTTAATGATCCAGTAAATTTATTGTATTTCGTTGAACCTTTAATTCTTGGATCTCTGTCAAATTCTATGATTTTTTGTGAAAAACCAACATAGGAATTTATTCCTCTTAAAAAGAAATCGGGCTCATCAAGTTTATTTATTTCCTTTAAAACTCTTTTTGAAACTAGTCTAAATTCACCAACATTCTTTGGAATATTAGTATCACTTAACTTTTCTATGAGATGATATCCAATTTTAGAAAAAAAATTTCTAAAGAAGTTTTCTCCTTTTTTTTTATTTCTTCTTGCTAATATAGTTTGATACCCTTGCTTAGAATATTTATACATTTCAGAGATTAATTCGGGTGGATCCTGAAGATCGACATCTATAAAAACAACATTTTCAAAACTAGCATTATTTATTCCAGCCAAAGTTGCTGCTGGTTGGCCAAATCTTCTTGATAATTTAATTAACTTTATTTTTGAATTATTTTTTAATGAATTTAAAATTAATTCCTCAGTATCATCGCTTGATGGGTCCATAACAAAGATTATTTCGTATGGTACATTAATATTTTCTAGAACCGGTGTAATTCTATCGAGAAAGATATTTATATTTTCACTTTCGTTATAAACGGGTACTATTACAGATATACTCATTAAATTTTATTAATTTTAAATTTTTCATTATCTATCCTAATATTACAATTAACTCCATTATAATTTAATTTTAATGCTTTATAAATTAAAGATATATAAATTTTGTGAAAATCTTCACTTAACTCGTATTTTAAAGTTTTACACTGTTTTAGTTCATTTCTTTTTATATTCCATTGAAGTTTAATTTTGCTCTCCTTTTTAATGATTGAAGGGAATGAGTCTAATTTTCCTATCCCATAATTAAACTCACTATATTTATAAATTGGCAATATAATTAATAAAATTAAGATAAATTTTTTATTAAATTTTGGAATTGATTTAGAAACATCTAAGGCAATTAACAAAAAAATAAGCGGAGATAAAATAAAATAAAGTTTAATTGAAGACCACAGTAAATTATTTGCAACAAGTATTAAAAAGAAAATTATAAAAAATATAAAATTAATTATTAAAAATATATTAAAGCTTTTATTTTTCTTAAACATAGAAGCAAGGTTTTTATAAATTCTTTTAACTATAATCAAATTCAAAAAAATTAACGTTATAAAAAGAATGTAATTTAGTAACTCATAATTCTTTGATAATGAAAAATGATAAAAACCAAATATTGAGGGTATTAAATTTACTAAAAATAACGAATTGTTCTCTAAATTTATATTAATAATAGTTGGTAAGATTTGAATTATAGATTTATTTATTGCCCACTGTTCTTTAATTTCATTAACTATTTCTATATTATGAATTGGGTTGTCTTTTCCAAAAATAAATGCCCCATAATAACCCCAAAAATCATTTTTATGCATTAATCCAATAGGTATTTCGCTATTTAATAAATACATAAGACTTGATTGATATGTCGGTAACATAATAATGGAAAATATTATTCCTGAAATTATTATGTTTTTTAAATATTTTTTTTTATCAGTAGATAATCTGATTAGATATAAAATATATATAAATACGGGTACAAAAATAATGGCTGCACCATTGGGATAAATAATAAAGTAAATTGCGCAAATAAAGCCAATTTTGAAATATAAATTAAAGTTTTTTTGATTTAAGTTGTCTTTTAGGTCAATTACATAAGAAAATATCAAAAAAAGAAATGGTAATGAAAATATTAATGAATATGCATCTATTTCATAATTATAGAAATAAAAAAAGCTAAAAACATAACCTAATGATAAAAAAAAACTACTTTTAAGATTATTGGTTAGTTTTAAAAAAAATCTTAGTGCCCCCAATGAAATCAGAATTGTAATTATAATTTTAAATAAATAACTTACTTGAATTACATCAATAAATTTAAAATTTAAAAGAAAGCCTAAAAATAATTGTATAGATGGTCTATAATAAATCAAAGCCAATATGTGTTTAAGATAAAATTCTTCACTTAAATTTTTTGGATAATTTTCTTTAAAACTAATAAGTTCAGAATGTGTGTATGAATTAAAACTTAAACCGGTACTCAGATAAACAAAATGATCATGTATATTCCCCCGAAAAACATAAAATTGTTCACCATATAATGAGCCAATAATTGATAAAGGTATAGAAATTATAAAAATTATTAATAAAATTTCTTTAAAGTGATTTAATCTCTTATAGTTAAAGAAAAAAAATATAGATCCCAAAATTGTAAAAATCAAAAAAAGATGGAATATTAACTTAAGCTCAATGTTTAAGTGAAAGTATAGATAATTAAGCATTAATATTAATACACCCAATGAAAATATAGGTTTTTCAAAATTATCTAATTTAAGAAATTTATAAAATAAATTTGAAAATATGTATAAAATTAAAACAAATATTATAGTGATCAAAAAAAATATCATGAAACTTTTAAATTTATAATCAATTTAATTTAATTAAAAATACGTATAAATTTATTTTTCCCCAATGATTAAAATTTAATTTTCTTAATTTCATTGGAAGATAGGTATTTATTTTTTAAAAATTGGGAAACTAAGTTCATTATTGAATGATGTAAGCTTTCCACTATACCATAATTATAAGAGTAAATATGAATATTGTTGTCGGCTAGTTTTTTTGATCTTCCTCCATTAAAACCAGTCAAAGAAATAGTTTTTAAAGACATTTTTTTTGCTGTTTTAATTACATTAATAATATTTTTTGAGTTTCCTGATGAGCTTATAGTTATTAGGACGTCAGATTTATTTGCTATTTGTTTTATTTGATCACTAAAAACAAATTCATATTTGTTATCATTTGATATTGCAGTCATTAAAGCTGAATTGGATGAAAGGCTTATTATAAAAGGTTTTAAAGGTCCTATTTTATTTAAAAGTTTTTGATGATCACATGCAAAATGGTTTGCTAATGCAGCAGACCCACCATTACCACATACAATTACCTTTCTTTTTTTGGAAATATATGCTTTTTCTAAAATACTAATTATTTTCTTCAGATTTTTTAATTTTATTTTTTCAAATGATTTTCTGAAATCTTCATAATAATCGTTCTTAAATTCATCAATTCTACTATATTTTTTTATTGGAAATTTCATTCGACGCAATATAAGTTAAATTATGCTATTGTCAAAAACTCCCCTTAGAATAAGTTTTGTAGGTGGTGGCACGGATTATTTTCATAATAAAATGGAACTTAAAGGTCGAGTTATAGTGACAACTATAAACAAATTTATGTATGTCACCCTAAACAAAAAACACAATGATGATTGTAGAATTTCATACTCTGAAACTGAGAATGTAAAGGATGTTAATTATATTAAGCATGATATCATTCGAGAAGGTTTAAAACTCTTCAAAATTAAAAATGGGATAGAGCTAACAACAATTGCTGATATTCCATCTTCAGGGAGTGGACTAGCTTCATCAAGTGCATTGTCAGTAGGTCTTTGTAGGGTATTAAGTGGATTTAAAAAAATCAATACAAACAGCAGGAAAGATGCAGAGAACGCTTGCAAAATTGAAATAGTGAAATGTAAAAAACCAATTGGTATGCAAGACCAATACTCAACAGCATACGGAGGATTAAATAAAATAGAATTCTTTAATAATAAAGTTAGTGTAAAAAAAATAAATTTATCAAACAAACATTTAAAAGATTTTAATAATAATTTAGTTTTATTTTACACGGGTATAAATCGTAAAGCAGATAAAATACTCAGCAAAATAATTAAAAGTGGTAATCATCTCAAAAATTATGAAAAATTATCTGAGCTAGCCAAAAATTTTGAAAATGAGCTATTATTAAAAAACTTTTCTAATTGTGGAGAAATCTTACATGAAAATTGGATGTTAAAGAAAAATTTACATCAAAGTGTATCTTCCTTGAATTTGGATGATATATATAAAACCGCATTAAATTCAGGAGCTATTGGAGGAAAATTGTTGGGTGCTGGAGGCGGAGGCTATTTCTTATTTATAGTTGATCCAAAAAAGAAAAAAAAATTAATTAAAAATTTATCTAAATTAAATCATATTAATTTTTCTTTTCATCAGAAAGGCACAGAATTAATTAAGATTTAATTTTTAATGCAATATATTAATCTAAGTATAGTAATTCCAACTTTTAAAAGAGAGTATCAAGTTATTAAAATAAAAAATGAAATTCAAAAACAAATTAAAAAAAATATGAATGTAGAAATTTTAATTTGTGACAGTTATAGCAATTATAACAAAAAAAAATTAAAAAGTAACAAAAAAAACTTAAAAATAAAATATTTCAATATAATTAAAAATAATTTATCTGCAAAAAGAAATTATGGAATTAAAAAAACAAACTTTGAGAATGTGGTTCTTATTGATGATGATTGTATTCCAAATAAAAATTTTTTAAAGAATTACATAAGTAATTTTACAAAGATTGGAAATAAGACAATACTTTCAGGAATCGTTAAGTATCCATCAAAATATATTTTAAAATATAACCATATTAGATATAAAAATTTAAAACATTTTAAAAATGATCAGAATATTTTAAAAGAACTCTCTCCAGATAAAATTGTGGCTATGAATATGGCGTTTAAAAAAACAAAAATCCTTTCTTCTTTAAGTTTTTTTGATGAGAGATTCAAAGGATATGGATTTGAAGACCATGAATTTGCTTTTAGATATGCTAAGAAGGGATTTAAACTTTTAAGATCAAAAGCATCTATTATTCATGATGAAGGAGATCCAAACATTAATAATTATTCAAAAAAATATTATCATCTTGCTAGAGATGGTATGAGAAATCTTTTGAATGTGGATAAATCTCTGGCGAAATCAACAATTTATTATCGAATAGAAAACAATCTGTTTATTTTAGCTTTAATTCATGTACCTTATATAAGCAACATACTTAGGGCTTTAGAGAAAATTATAATAAAAACCGACAAAATTCCTAATTTTAAACTTTTATTTTTGTATGATTATTTAAGATTGTTCTCTTATATAAGAGGTTATATTGATAGAAAAAAAAATAAAACAAAAACCAAAAAAAATATTTGGTATGATTAATACTTTTAGTAAAAAAACAATATTAATTACAGGAGGTACCGGATCTTTCGGTACAGCCATGACTGAAAGACTTATAAATACAAAAGTATCAGAAATAAGAATTTTTAGTAGAGATGAAAAAAAACAAGATGATATGAGGAAAGAATTTGCTGATAATAGAATTAAATTTTATTTAGGTGATATAAGAGACGAAAAAAGTGTTGATAATGTTATGAAAAATGTTGATTATATTTTTCATGCAGCTGCACTTAAGCAAGTTCCTTCTTGTGAGTTTTACCCAATGGAAGCAGTAAAAACCAATATTCTTGGAGTGGAAAATTTATTAAATTCAGCAATTAAACAAGAAGTTAAAAAAATAATATGCCTAAGTACTGATAAAGCAGTTTATCCAATTAACGCAATGGGTGTATCAAAGTCAATGATGGAAAAAGTTATTATTGCGAAATCCCGTACTTCAAAAAAAACTCAGATTTGTATCACTAGATATGGAAATGTTATTTATTCAAGAGGTTCAGTTATTCCATTGTTTGTTAAGCAAATTATGGAAAAAAATAATGTGACTGTCACAGATAAAAATATGACAAGATTTATGATGACAATGAACGATGCAATAAAATTGGTATTTTTTGCATTTAATAATGGTAAGAATGGAGAAATTTTTGTAAAAAAATCACCGGCAGCTACAATTGGAACATTACTTGATGCTTTGTCAAAAATACTTTCAAAAAAATTTAAAACAAAAATTATAGGATCTAGACATGGAGAAAAATATCACGAAACTCTTTTAACCAAGGAAGAATTAAATAAAGCAAAAGAATTTAAAGAGTATTATAAAATAAGTTCTGATAATAGAGATCTCAATTATGAAAAATATTTTTCAAAAGGGTCAAAAATTAAATCCCAAAGTGATTATACATCAGAAAATACAAAAAGATTATCATCATCCGATACTCAGAAACTTTTAAAACATGTTGTAAAATTTCATATTAAATGAAAATAGCAATAACAGGATCAAACGGGTTTATAGCTAAAAATTTAATATATAATTTAATTTTAAATAAGAATTTTAAAGTATTTAAAATTAATAGAAATACTAAAAAAAAAGAACTTAATAAAATCTTAACACATTCAGAAATTATTTTTCATTTTGCTGGCTTAAATAAAGAAACTAGAAATTTAAAATTTCGAGATGATAATATTAATCTTACAAAATATATTTGTAATTTCTTGTATAAAAAAAACTTAAAAAAAAAAATAATTTTTAGCTCCTCTATTCAGGCAAATCTAAATAATAATTATGGAAAATCAAAAAAAAAATGCGAAGATATACTAAAAAATTTTTCAAAAAAAAATAATTCTAGTCTTATAATTTTAAGACTTCCTAATATTTTTGGAAAATGGTCAAAACCAAATTATAATAGTGTAGTAAGTACATTTTGTTATAATATTAGTAGAGGTAAAAAAAATATAGTTATTAATCCAAATAAAGTGCTTAATTTATTATATATAGATGATTTAATTTTTACACTTATAAAATTTTTAAATAAAAAAAAGGAAAAAACAAAAGTTGTTTCTAAATTTAAAAATATTAAAAAAATCTCAGTTAAAAAATTATTAGATTTAATTTCTAAATTTGAGAGTTCTCGAAACTCATTCTACATTAAAAAATTTTCCAGTAATTTTGAAAAAAAACTTTACTCGACGTATGTTTATTTTATTCCACTAAAAAAAATTAAGTATAACCTTATAAGTCATAAAGATAAAAGAGGTTCCTTTATGGAATTTGTTAAAACAGAAAATAATGGACAATTTTCAATATTTAAAGCTAAAAATAATCAGATAAGAGGATATCATTTCCATCATTCAAAAGTTGAAAAATTTTTGGTTATAAATGGTAAAGCAAAATTTTTTATGAAAGACATATCATCGAATAAAAAAATTGAATTTTTGCTTGATCATAGAGAACCAAAAGTAGTAGAGACAATACCTGGTTGGCAACATTATATAAAAAACATTGGTAAAGAAGAATTGTCAGTTTTATTATGGAGCAATGAAGTTTATAATGCTAATAATCCTGATACTTATCGTATATGAAAAATTTTAAAGTTATAACAGTCCTAGGGACAAGGCCTGAAATAATTAGATTATCTAGAGTTATTAGTTGTCTAGAAAAAAATGTTACGCATAAACTCATTAATACAGGTCAAAATTTTGACTTCGAATTAAATAAAATTTTTTTTAAAGATTTATCGTTGAGAAAACCAGATTATGAATTAGAAAGTAGAGGATCATCCCCAATTTATTCAATATCAAAAATTTTAAGTAAAGTTGAAAAAATACTTATAAAAGAAAAGCCACACGCTTTTATTATTCTTGGAGATACAAATAGTTGTTTATCTGCCTACTGCGCCAAAAGATTAAAAATTCCTATTTTTCATATTGAAGCTGGTAACAGATGTTACGATGAAAGAGTGCCAGAGGAAATTAATAGAAAAATAATAGATCATATATCGGATATAAATATAACCTATAGTGAAGTTGCGAAAGATAATCTTTTAAGAGAAAATATAGATCCAGATAAAATATTTAAGATTGGCAGTCCTTTATTTGAAGTATTCAAATACAATAAAAAAAAAATCTTACAATCGAAAATACTTAGTAAATTAAGAATAACAAAAAATAATTTTTTTTTATTAAGTGTCCATAGAGAAGAGAATATAGAAAATTATTCAAATTTTAAAAAATTAATTAATCTATTAAAATATTTTGATAGTAGGTCAAAAGAGAAAGTGTTATTTTCTACTCATCCAAGAACAATGCGAAAGCTTGAAAAAATAGGCTTAAAAAAATTTAAAAATATTTTATTTCATAAACCATTTTCATATATTGATTATTCCAATCTACAAATAAATTCTAAATGTGTTTTATCAGATAGTGGTTCAATAACGGAGGAGTCAAGTATAATGGGTTTTAAAGCAATAAATTTAAGGCCAACAAATGAAAGGCAAGAAGGTTTTCAATTTGGTGCAGTGCCAATGACACACTTTGATATTGATCTAATAAACCAAGTTTTATCAATTAAAAATTTCAAATCAAAATTTGTTAATGATTATATGTGTGAGGAATTTTCAGATATATTTTTAAATTTATTATTAAGTTATACTAATTATATAAATGAATATAATTGGAAAAAAAATTTTTAAAATTGAACATTCTTTTTTTCTCTCAGTATTTTTGGCCAGAAAACTTTAGGATTAATGAATTAGTTGAGGAATTTAATAATAAAGAGAATATAGTTTTAACATCATATCCAAGCTATCCAAATTATAAAATCTTTAAGGATTTTAAAAAAAATAAAGATGATATCTATACTAAATCAAAAATTATCAGAGTCCCTGTTTTTCCAAGATCATCAAATAATATTTCTATAATACTAAATTTTATAACATTTTTAATAACATCATTTTTTTACTCCATTTTTCCTCTTTTAAAAAAAAAAACAGATATAATTTTTATATTTTGTCCCTCGCCAACTTTAAGTGCTATACCAATTTTACTAATAAACAAAATTTTTAAAAAAAAAGTTGTATTATGGGTATTAGACTTATGGCCAGATACAATTATTGATTTAAAAATTATTAAAAATAAATTTTTGATTAAGATTTTAAAAAAATTAATCTCATTTGTATATGATAGTAGTGATTTGATTCTTGCACAATCAGAGTCAATTAAAAAAGAAATTAATCAAACAACAAAAACAAAATGCATTTTTTTCCCCTCATGGCCCGAAGAAAAGATATCCAAGGATAATCTAGATGATTTTGATGAAATTGAGCCCAAAAAAAATATAAATACTCTTAGAATAATGTTTACCGGAAATATTGGTGAAGCCCAATCCTTTGATACAATGATCGAAGCTGCTTTAATTCTTAAAAAAACTTTAAAAGTTGAATGGTTAGTAGTTGGCGATGGGAGATGGAAAAATAAATTAAAAGAAAAAATTTTAAAATATAATTTAAAAGACGAAATAAAACTTTTAAACTCAATACCAGTAACAAAGATTAAATCTTACACTAATTATACTGATGTATTATATTTAAGTCTTAAGGACAATGATACATTCAATAAAACAATACCAGGAAAACTCCAAACCTATATGTCCATCGGCAAACCAATTATTGCATCTATTTCTGGAGAAGCATGCGATATAATAAAGAGAGCAAATTGTGGCTTAGTTTCTAAAGCAGAGGATTATAAAGAGTTGGCTAAAAACATTAAAATATTTGTAGGTTACCCAGGTGATTACAGACGTGAATTGGGTAAAAATGGTTACATTTATTCTGAAAAATTTTTTAATAAAAAAGAAATTTTACAAAAATTAAAAAATGAATTGATTGAAATTTTAAAATGAAAATTCTTTTAACTGGTGGTGCAGGGTATATAGGAAGTGTAACTGCAAATCTATTTTTAGATAAAGGTCATGATGTATATATTATTGATAATTTATCCACAGGAAATAAAAGAAACTTACCTCAAAAAGCACATTTTATAAATTGCAATATTGCTAATAATAAAATAATTTCTAAATTACTCAAAAAAAATAAGTTTGACATTCTACTTCATTTTGCAGCCTTTATTGATGTCGAAGAGTCAGTAAAAAAGCCTAAGAAATATTTAAATAATAATTTCAAAAATACTATAAAATTAATTAAAATTTGTGAAAAGTTTGGTTTAAGAAAAATAATTTTTTCCTCCACTGCAGCAGTATATGGGAACTCAAGAACAGGTATTTGCTCTGAAAGTTCAAAACTTAATCCTCTAAGCATGTATGCCTCTTCAAAACTTCAATGTGAAAATTTTTTGAGAAAAAAAAAAAATATGAAATATGTTATTTTAAGATACTTTAATGTGGCTGGGGCAGATTTAAAATTAAGGTCAGGTCTAATTTCAAAGAAAAAAAGTACTCATTTAATAAAAAAAATATGTGAAAATTTTATTAAACAAGAAAAAATTATTATTAATGGAAACAATTATTTAACTACTGATGGTACACCAGTAAGAGATTACTTGCACGTACATGATTTAGCATTGGCTCATTACAATGCGTCTAAATATATATTAAACAGTGGTAAATCAGATATTTTTAATTGTGGATATGGAAAAGGTTATTCAGTGCTAGAGATTATTAAAGCATTTAATAAACTAAATAAAAAAAAAATTAAGATCTCTTATGGCGGTAGAAGAAAGGGAGATATTACCAAACTCGTCGCAGAAGCAAAAAAAATCAAAAAAAATTTAAATTGGAAACCAAAGTATAATTCAATTAATAAAATACTTAAATCAAGCCTTCAATGGGAAAAAAAGATAAATAAACTTTATGCCAATTAATCTTAACTTAATCGCAAATTATTTAATAATTTTGTTACCAGCTTTTCTAATTTCAGGAGCTTTTCTTTCTGACCTAAGTGTAATTTTAATAGATATTATATTTTTATATATTTTATTTAAGGAAAAAAATTTAAAATTTTTAAATAACAATTTATTTAAATTCTTACTTTTTTTTAATATTTATATTTCTTGCCGATCTTTGTTTGCAGATGATTTATTTTTTTCTCTTAAAAGCTCTTTAACTTACATAAGATTTTCAATATTTATTTTTGCTATAAAGTTTTTTTTAGATCGAGATAGAACTCTCTTAGGAAAATTTTCCAAAATATTTATATTTACAATATTAATATTATTTTCAGATAGTTTGTTTCAATATGTGAATGGTTCTAATTTTTTAGGTTTCCAGATAGAGAATCCAGATAAGCTCAATAGTCTTTTTGGCGATGAGGGAGTTATGGGGAGTTATTTAGTTAGGTTACTTCCATTATTTTTAGTATGTCTTTTGACATTAAAACAAAACAATTATTTAATAATTTTTACAATATTTATTTTTGGATTATTCATTTTTATGGCAGGCTCTAGAGCCTCTATTGCTTTATATATTTTATTTTTTGTCTCATTTTTTTTTATTTTTAATAACTTTAGAAAGTTAATTTTTTATTATGTTATTATTTTTTCAACTATTCTCATCTTACTTTTAACTACTTTTGATTTTAAAAAAAAAAATTTTGAACAATTTAATATTATTGAAGATTCGAATGAATTATTATTTGAAAAAAAAGATATTAAAAATAAAATTACATGGACTATTTATTATAATTTAATTGATCCTGTTAATAAAATTTTTTTTCATAATAACGATAGAATAGTTATTTTTACTGAAGTTTATGATGCTCACTACAGAACAGCCTTCAAAATGTTTAAACATAACAAGTATTTTGGTGTAGGTAACAAAATGTTCAGAAAATTATGCTCAGATGAAAAGTATTATGTAAATAAATTTAGCTGCTCTACACATCCACATAATCTTTATCTACAAATATTAGCAGAAAATGGAATTATTGGATTTATATTTTTGTTAATTATTTTTAGCTATTCTTTAATTAGTATTCTTAAAGAGTTCTTCTACAGAAATTTTAAAAAAATCGAAAAAATTAAAAATAAAAATTTAATTCTTATATTGGGAATTTTTATAAATTTTTGGCCCATAGTACCTTTTGGTAATTTTTACAACAATTGGCTATCAATAGTAATTTATTTACCAATAGGTTTTTTATTATATTTAAGATCAAAAAATGATTAACAATTTTTTCTTATTTTATTTTGTATTTTTAAATTTATTAATATTTTTTAATTTTAAAAAAATTTCGAAGATATTAAATATATATGATTTTCCAAACGAAAGAAAATTACACAAAGATGAAACACCACTTCTAGGAGGATTTATAATATTTATTAATTTGTTGCTTTTTTTAATATTATTTTTTTTTGGACTTTATGAAGATAGTGAATTTAATTATTTTTTTTCAAAAATTGAATTTATTATTTTTTATTTAGCTTCTTTATTAATTTTTTTTTTAGGTTCATTTGATGATAAATTTAATTTAAATCCAAATTTAAAATTATTATTTTTGACAATTATAATTTCTTTAACTTTATTGTTTGACAATTCGCTAGTTATTAATAATTTAGAATTTTCTTTTATAAATCAAGATATATCTTTAGGAAAATATTCATTTGTTTTAACACTACTTTGTTTTTTACTTTTTATTAATGCGTGTAATATGTTCGACGGAACCAATTTACAGTCTACAAGCTATTTTATAATATTAATTTTTTATTTAATTATAATAGGCATAAATACTAATTTTCTATATTTTTTGTTAATTGCTTTGTTATTTATATTTGTCCTAAATAAAGATGGGAAAATATTTATGGGCGATAGTGGGATTTATTTAACTTCTTTTATAATTGGATATATTTTAATCAAAATTTATAACTTTGATAATAAACTTTCTGCAGATTTAATTTTTATTTTAATGATGGTTCCAGGTATCGATATGTTTAGATTATTTATTTTAAGATTGTATAATAAAAAAAATCCATTTAGCCCGGATAGAGAACACGTGCATCATCTTTTATTAAATAAATTTTCAAACTTAAAAACTCTAGTAGTGTTAAATTTTATGATATTATATCCAATTATTTTACTTTTTATGAATTTATCAAAGCTTTTAATTATTTTAATCTATATATTTCAGTACATTGTACTCATATTTTATTTAAAAAAAATTTAGTAAATAATGATTTTTGATACTTTAATTTTTTTTTTAATAACTTTTACTAGTCTGATAAGTTTTATAGGTTATGGAATAATTACTGACAAATTAATTTTTAAATCATCAATAAAGGAAACAAATCAGTTTAATTTTTTTTTTCTTGGTTTAATAGTAATTGTACCCATATCTTTTTTATACAATTTCACAATTGTAAATAATAATTATTTTAATTTATTATTTTTCTGTTGTGGTTTATTTTTCTATTTTTTTTTTTATAAACAAAAAAATTTAAAAATAATTTTTATTACTACTTTTTTATTTTTTATAGGTCTTTTAATTTCAAAAACTCATGAAGATTTTACTTCATA